>OBXV01000015.1_pt1 | contig 309909 bp, 315 predicted proteins | sample 1495451 | NCBI WGS metagenome assembly OBXV01 (sample SAMEA2580178, study PRJEB22360) | human gut metagenome | biome: human gut; feature: human-associated habitat; material: faeces | place: Denmark | collected 2008/2010 | reverse complement strand
CGCCGATTTTCATCAATAATAAAAACCCGGCCTGCCGCAGTGGCAGCCAGTCTCTTGGCTTATTTCTATATTCAGATATCAGGGATGTAATTACTCCTCCATCGCCTGTGCGAATTCTGTTTCTGTCTCATCCTGGATCCTGAGCTCTTCACGGTCACCGTGTACCATATCAAAGGATTCCTGGAGTGAATTTACAAGGCTGTCGTATTTTGTCGTATAATTGTCCAGTGCGTGGCCAATCAGATTCTCTACTTTTGCCATCATATCGTCCGCATAGCCCATCGCACCCATACGGAGCTGGTTTGCGTCCTCTGTCGCATTATCGAGGATCTGCTGTGCCTGCTCTGTCGCGGCTGCCACGATCTCATTCGCCTGGGCATATGCCTGCTGCATAATCTCATGGTCACTTACAAGCTCGTCCGTCTTCGCTTTGGCCTCCTCGATCATCGAGTCTGCTTTTGTCTGTGCGTCTGCAATGATCGCGTCCTTATTATCGATGATCTTTTGATAGCGCTTGATCTCTTCCGGCGTCTTCATCCTGAGCTCTCTTAACAACTCGTCAATCTGATCTTTATTTACGATAATCTTCGTTGTGGATAACGGCTGGAACTTACAATGATCTATGTATTCCTCAATTTCATCAATAATCTGCTCAATTCGGCTGCTCATAGTTACACTCTCCTTCTTTACTTCGACAAATCTTGTCATTTACTTTGTTATTCTATCACGTTCGACCAAAGAACTCAATCTCTTTCGACAAAAATATGGCGGTTTGTCTTATATTTTTTTTCTTTCATCACATGGAATCCAAGATCTTCCATCCAGGAAAAATCGGTACCTAAAGACGCCTCCACAATGATCAGTGTATTCTCATTCACAAGACCGGAATGCTTCAGAAAATCGAATACTCCACGCTCTGCTCCGATATGATACGGAGGATCCATGAAGATGATATCAAAGGAATCCTCTCCTTCCAGTTTTCTGAGGGCACTAAGAACGTCCATCCTCATTAGAACAGCCCTTTCTTCCAGTCTGGTGTGACGTAGATTCTGCTTGATACAATCTGCTGCTTTCGGATGATTCTCTACGAAATACGCGATATCTGCGCCTCTGCTTAATGCTTCGATCCCGATTGCTCCGCTTCCACTAAACAAATCCAGAAACCGACAGTCAGCGAGATCTGTAGATATCATGTTAAACAATGTCTCCTTAATCCGGTCGGTCGTCGGACGGGTGTCCATTCCCTCTATTGTTTTCAACTGTAATCTTTTTGCGCTTCCTGCAATTACCCGCATGGTTTTATCCTTTCTTCCACCGCTTTCGGTAGTATTGATTTCATTTCTGTTCCTTATTATATCGGATAGAGCCTTTTTCTGTCAAATCAGGAACGGTAATATCTTGAGTATTATTCTGGTCTGTGATACACTCTTTGTAAAAAGGGAGGAATGACCAATGAAATATTTTATTGCATCTGATATACATGGTTCCGCTTATTATTGTAAAAAAATGCTGGAAGCCTGGGAAAAGGAAGAGGCGGACCGTATCGTTTTCTTAGGAGACATTCTTTACCACGGACCGAGAAATCCACTGCCGGTAGCTTACAATCCAAAAGAGGTTGCGGCTATGCTCAATCCCCTTGCAGATCGCATTTTCTGTGTGAGAGGAAACTGTGACAGTGAGGTGGATCAGATGGTGCTTGATTTCCCGATTCTGGCAGAATACTGTCTTATTGCGGAAAATGGGCACACTGTTTTTATCACCCACGGCCACCATTACAATCTGGACTCACAGCCGCTTCTTCAAAAAGGAGACGTCCTGCTCCACGGACACACACATGTTCCGGCCTGTACTTCTACCGAGACGTTCATCTATCTGAATCCGGGTTCTGTCTCTCTTCCAAAAGAAGACAGTCATCATAGCTATATGATTCTGGAGAATGGTATGTTCCAGTGGAAGACCTTGAACGGGGAGGTCTACAACACTTATACGATTGAAAAAAGAATCCTGTAAAAGAGGATTCTTTTTTGTAATTATTGTTCTTTCATTACAATGTCTATCTTCTGTCCGGCAAAACGGATGCCAGCCTGGTCTAATGCAAGCTTTGTCCGTTCCATAATATCAGCCCGGGCGTTCCAGAACTCGTCGGATTTCAACCAGAGGCGCACACAAAGGGCCACATAGCTTTCCGCTAAATCATCTACAAAGACGGTGTGCTCCTTCTCTTTGATGACCCGGTCCTCCTGTTCCATCACGGACCGGATGATCTGCTCTGTTTTTTTCAAATCCTCATCATAGCCGATCCGTACATAGAAGTCCAGACGACGCAGATCCATGGCTGTGACATTTGTCAGACTGTTGTTGGAAAGATTTCCGTTTGGAATCACAATGGTCTTATTATCCACAGTGGAAAGTTTCGTGTAGAAGATCTGGATCTCCTTTACCGTTCCTTCCAGGTTGTCCGAGTGTTCGATAATATAGTCTCCCACAGAAAAAGGCTTCAAAAGAAGGATCAATACCCCTCCGGCAAAATTTGAGAGACTCCCCTGGAGGGCAAGACCGATTGCCACACCACCGGAAGCAAGCAAAGCCGCGACTGTCGAGGTATCGACTCCGAAGCGGACAATGATGGAAAGGATCAAGATTGCATAAAGCCCCGTTTTCAGGCAAGAATCTACGAACTGCTCCACGCCCTTATCGGCGGCTGATCGCTCGATAGAGGCCCGCACCAGCTTTCTCACCCAGTTGATGAGAATTCTTCCGATCAGAAAGAAAATCAGAGCGAACACAACCCCTACTCCGAAGTTGATCGCTTTCGGCAGGTTCTCATGGAAGAAATCGACGGCAAAACTGGTCTGCGTCGCCACTTCCTGCTGAATATTTTCCGTGACTGATTCTGCCGTATTGTCTGTCAAAAGTGTGTAATACATCCTTATCTCCCTTCTTAGCAATCACCGGAAAGTGCCAGAAACGCAGCCAAGCTTCCCCTTTGACCGTGGGATGCCCGGTGCGAAAACAGCAGATCCGAATTGCAGTTGGTACAAATATTGGTCAAAGCTATATGCTCTGGAAGAATCCCGGCACGGGTAAAGACCACTTCATTTGCTTTCCAGAGATTGAGCTGATATTTACCATCCGGCTTTTCATAGAAGATCTCCGGCCAGAGACAGGGCGGAAATACCTCCCGGAATGTGTCAATGACCTCGCTTCCTACCTCGTAGCAGGACTGGCAGATGGACGGTCCGATACAGGCCAGGATATTCTCCGGGCGGCTTTTGTATACTTCCGCCATCTTCCGCACCGTCTTTTCTCCGATACCGGCAACCGTTCCACGCCATCCCGAATGGGAAAGCCCGATGACTCTTCGCACCGGATCTACAAGAAAGAGCGGTACGCAGTCTGCGTAAAAGGTAACAAGGCAAAGTCCCGGCACATCCGTAATCAATCCGTCGATATCGTGATAATCTGCAGAACAGGTGATACCCTTGCCCCGGTCTGCCTCCGTAACGATACGAATATGATCCGTATGAGTCTGTCTGGAAAAAACCATATCGGAAGTACGGACGCCGATAGCCTCCCCGAAACGGGCAAAATTTTCCATGACGGCCGCTTCCTCATCGCCCCTTGAGAAGCTTAAATTCATGCTCTCATAGATTCCGGTACTCACTCCGCCCATGCGGGTGGAGAAACCATGCTTGACCAGACCGCAGCTTTCCAGAAGCGGAAATGACAAATACGGTACATCGTTTCTTCCGGTCCGGCAGACAATGTCTTCCTGATTGTTTGTTCTCTTCCATTCGTTCATACCCTGCACCTCTTGATTCGTGAACTTTGTTTTTTTCCTATTTCATCATCCCTGATATTCAAATGCATCCTCTAAATGGGTGATCTTTTCTCCAAGGATGGCAATCACGTCAAACCGGATTCTGTTCTCTGCCAGAGAGTGTTCTGTAAGATAAAAAAGAGCCGCACGACTGATCCGCTGCTGCTTCCGGCGGTTCACCGCCTCTTGGGGAAGTCCCATAGAGTCAGTTTTACGATACTTTACCTCCACAAAGACGATCCATCCGTCTTTGGACGCGATCAGATCAACTTCTCCATGGCCGCAACGATAATTCCGCTCCAGGATCCGGTATCCTTTCTCTTCCAGGCAGACAGCGGCTCTCACCTCCCCAGCCTGCCCTTTTTCTCTTTTATTCATACGTTCCCCATCACACAAAATGTCTAAGAAACGACTGACGGTGGATCGGGCTTGGTCCGTATGCCTGGATTGCTTCCATATGCTCTCTCGATCCGTAACCCTTATGGGAGGCAAACCCGTATTCCGGCAGTATCCTGTCGTACTCTTCCATCAGACGATCCCTTGTTACCTTGGCAATAATGCTGGCGCAGGCAATAGAAAGACTTTTAGCATCCCCTTTGATAATCGGCACCTGTGGAACCGGCACACCCGGAATGGTAACGGCATCATTTAAGAGCAGATCCGGAGACGGGGAAAGTTTTCGGATGGCCTCCCGCATGGCCTCATACGTCGCCTGGAGAATATTGATTTCATCGATTCTCTGTGGACTCGCCATTCCCACACCCACGCTTACCGCTTTCTCCATGATTTCATCGTAGAGCTGTTCCCGCCGTTTTGCGGAAAGTTTTTTTGAATCGTTTGCATAGAGAATCCGGCAGTCCTTTGGGAGAATCACAGCCGCCGCTACCACTGGGCCGGCAAGAGGCCCTCTTCCCACCTCGTCGATACCACAAATCCGGTCATAAGACCTGTATTTCTTCTCGTAGGTACACATCCCCTCCAGGCGGAGCAGTTCCTGTTCCTTTGCCAGTTCCTGTTTCCGGTAGGATATCAAAAGCTTCTGTACGCCAGTCCTCTTATCCTGTTCATATAATGCATAGAGCGCTCTGCGCTCATCGCCAGAAGCACGTTCCAACTCTTCTTTGATCTCCCTGATTGTTTTACTCATGTACGACAAACCCCATTTCATCAAACGGATAAATCCGAATCCAAGCTCTTCCGATCAGATCCTCTCGCCTTAATACGCCTACGCTCGGATCTCTGCTGTCCGAACTGTGATTGCGGTTATCCCCAAGGACAAAGTACTCGTCCGTCCCCAGTTCGATCGGCTCAGAGGCAATCCCGGCGTCTTCCATGGCTTCAGCTCCATAGTCCTCTCCCAAAATTTCTCCGTCAATATAAACCTCCCCGTTTTTAACCTGCACTGTCTCCCCCGGAAGCCCGATGATCCGCTTAATATAATATGTATTTTCTTCATATTTGTATGGAAATACAATAATCTCATAGCGCTTCGGATCCCGGAAACGATAAGACAGTTTATCTACGATCAGATTGTTGCCATCCTGGAGAGTGGGCTCCATGGACTGACCATCCACCACAGTTCGGACACCGACAAATGTAACGATCAACCAGGAGAGGATCAGGACGATCCCGATATAGAGAATCCAGTCCAGCACCTCCCTGGCCGTTGATTTTGACTTCCCCTGCTCTTCAAGTTCCTCTTGCCTCATGTATTTCTCCCCTTATCTGTAATCTTCCGGGAATTCCAGTGTCAGTCTTCCCAGTTTCCCGCCCCGGAAATCATCCAGGAACAGCGCGGCTGTCTTTTCCAGATCAAGTTCTCCACCCTTTGTCAGACAGTGCTTTTTCTCCGCGATCTCGCGCAGAACTTCATATGGATCCTCGCTTCCCGCAATATCATAAGTGTGCTTTACCTGATCCGGAGCACTCTTTGAAAGGGAACGGATCAGCTCGGCAGCAAGTTCCATGGTATTCAAGATTTCATCCTTGATCGATCCAATAAAAGCGAGCTTCTTTCCTACTTCCTGATCCTCAAACTTCGGCCATAAAATTCCCGGTGTATCCAGAAGCTCCACTTGCTTATTCAGACGGATCCACTGTTTCCCTTTTGTCACTCCAGGCTTATTGCCGGTCTTGGCACATGCCTTTCCTGCAAGGGAATTAATAAAAGTCGATTTTCCGACATTCGGAATCCCAACGACCATAGCTCTAACCGGACGGTTTAAGATCCCTCTCTTTCTGTCCCTGTCAATCTTCTCCCTACAAGCCTCCTGAATCACCTTGTTGATAGATTTGATTCCGGCTCCACTGCGGGAATTGACCCGCACAACGGAAAATCCTTTTTCCTTAAAATACTGCTCCCACTTTTCGTTCCATCTCTCTGAGGCAAGGTCTGACTTGTTCAGAAGGATGAGTCTTGCTTTCTGTCCTCCGAGCTCATCGATGTCCGGATTCCGGCTGCTGACCGGAATTCTTGCGTCCACAAGCTCAATGATGAGGTCAATCAGTTTGATATTTTCCTGCATCATTCTCTTTGCTTTGGTCATATGACCTGGGTACCATTGAAAGTGCATAGGTGCCTCCTTTTTATATAAATCCAAAATTTCCTTTTGTCGACAAGACGAACCAGGCTTTTCCCTCGATCTCGGAACGCTTTACATTACCGATATCCGCCATCCGGCTGTCCTCGCTGTTCTTCCGGTTATCCCCAAGAACAAAATATTCGTCGCCGCCCAGGTCAATCTCCTCCGCGGCGGTTCCCGCATCCTCGATGGCAGTCGTCTCATAGTCCTCTTCTAGAATCTTCCCGTCAATATAGATTTTCCCATCTTTGATCTGCACAGTTTCCCCTGGAAGCCCGATAATCCGCTTGATATAGGAACGGGCATTTTCATTTCCGTTTGGCTTGAACACGATAATATCGCCCCGTTTTGGTTTGCTTGCATCGTAAATCATCCGATTGACTAACACGATATCATCGTTTAAAACGGCGGGGCGCATGGAATCACCGGAGTTTCTGACCTGCCGTCCGAAATAAAAGACAGTAACAAACGCCAGAAGACAGACAAGAAGAATCTTAAAAACCCAGATCCCGATAATTCGGATCATATCATAGTCGATCTGCTTTTTTACTTTTCCAAACTGTAATCTCTTTTTCATGCAATATACCTGTTTCTTTAACACAAAAGGGGCAATCATACATCAATGTACCTTGCCCCTTCCCTTGTCTTATTTAACTAATTCTTTGACCTTAGCTCTCTTACCTACACGGTTTCTTAAGTAGTTGAGTTTCGCTCTTCTGACTTTACCTCTTCTTACTACTTCGACTTTCTCTACATTCGGAGAGTGAAGCGGCCATGTCTTTTCAACGCCCACACCGTTGGAAAACTTTCTGACTGTGAAAGTCTCTCTTGTGCTTCCTCCCTGTTTCTTTAAAACAGTTCCTTCAAATACCTGGATCCTTTCGCGGTTCCCTTCTTTGATTTTACCGTATACTTTTACGGTATCTCCTACGTTAAACTGTGGTACATTTTCTTTGAGCTGTTCAGCTTCAATCTTTCTAATGATGTCGTTCATTGTGTGACCTCCTTGATTCTTTTGACGTTCTTAATACGATTCTGTGTATCAGAGGACCATCTCTTTTCTTCTCACAACAGTTCCAAGTGTATCATAAAGATTCTAGGATTGCAAGTTGTTTTTTCTATATTCTTCGAGAAATTTCTGCTCTTTTTCGGTAAGTTCGGCTTTTTCCAGCAAATCCGGCCGGTTCCTGGCAGTTCGGATGATGGACTGTTCTCTTCTCCACTTTTCAATGTTCGCGTGATGACCGGATAAAAGGATCGGCGGCACCTGCTTATCGTGCCAGATTTCCGGCCGGGAATACTGCGGGTATTCCAGCAGATGATCCTGAAAACTTTCGAACTCGGCTGATACATCGTTGTGAAGCACTCCCGGAACTAATCTTGCAATGGCATCCACCATCACCATAGCGGCAAGCTCTCCTCCAGTCAGCACATAGTCTCCAATAGAGACATAATCTGTCACAATCTCCTCCAGCACCCGTTCGTCAATACCTTCATAATGGCCGCAGAGCAGAATTAACTCTTCTTCTTGTGCGAATTCTTCCGCTATATTTTGGTTAAAGGTACGTCCCTGAGGCGAAAGATAGACAAGCCTTGGATTCTTCCCTTCAAGCCCCTCTTTGGTCTCCTGGCAGACCGCCTTATAACATTGATAAACCGGCTCCGCCTGCATCAGCATGCCTGCTCCACCGCCGTACGGGTAATCGTCCACACTTTGATGTTTATTAAATGCATAATCTCTGATATTCACAGCCTGTATGGAAAGGAGCCCCTTTTGCTCGGCACGCCCGATGATACTCGTTCGTAACCCCTGTTCCACCATTTCTGGAAATAATGTCATAATATGAAACTTCATGGATGTTCCCTTTCGTACTATTGGATCAGACCTTTCATCAGATGGATCGTCATCTGTCTGGCTTCTGGATCCACGTGTAAAATACAGTCCTGAATTGCCGGAATGAGGACTTCCCCGTGTTCATCCGAGTCGATGATGTACACATCGTTGGCTCCAGTCTCCATCACGTCCCGAAGATGCCCGAAGAAGGCGCCGTCTTCTGTGAAAACTTCCATCCCGATCAAGTCCGCAATATAATATTCATCTGTCTCAAGCGGGACCGCATGTTCCCTTGTAACAAACAGCGGACGCCCCTTATAACGTTCAATATCATTTATATGATCGATTCCCCTGAATTTCAGAATTACCATCTGCTTAAAGAAGCGGACATTCTGAATTTCCAATGGAATCTGTTCTTTTCCAGTGTCCAGAAGGACCTTTTTTAAATCCAGATACCGTTCTTTGTCATCTGTAGTTGGAAACACTTTCACTTCACCACGGATGCCATGCGTACTGGAGATCACTCCCACCTGCAAAAACTTTTCCATCGTATTCTCCTTTTCATAAAAATGAAGAACAGCCCCGCACATGCCCTGCATGGCAGCCTGTTCTTTCTTTTTGCAGTCCGCAGACATCACTCTTTAAGTGATATCTACGACTACCTTTTTGTCTTCTTTTGCGGCGGCGGCTTTTACGACAGAGCGAATTGCTTTTGCGATGCGTCCCTGCTTACCGATCACCTTGCCCATATCGTCTTCTGCCACATGAACTTCAATGACCGTCGTCTTGCCTTCCGTCTTTTCTGTAACTACAACCTGATCAGGCTCGTCAACTAAAGCCTTCGTAATTACTTCTACTAATTCTTTCATATGCAGGCACCTCCGACGTCTGGATTATTTTTCGATACCAGCTGCTTTGAAAATCTTGCTTACAACTTCTGTCGGCTGTGCTCCGTTGTTTAACCATTTTTTTGCTGCTTCTTCATCAACTTTGAATTCGCTTGGATCTTTTGTCGGATCGTAAGTACCGATTTCCTCGATGAATTTTCCGTCTCTTGGAGAACGGGAATCAGCTACGATGATTCTATAGAAAGGAGCCTTTTTCTGTCCCATTCTTCTTAATCTGATCTTTACTGCCATTTGTTTCACCTCCATTTATTGTTCTTTCTTTATGTTAAAAAGGTAATTTAAATTTTCCCTTTTTACCACCTTTGCCGCCCATCATCCCGGGCATCTGTTTCATCATCTTTTTCATCTGTTCAAACTGCTTGCAGAGCTTGTTGACCTCCGAAATATCCACGCCTGCTCCCTTTGCGATACGGTGCTTTCGTGATGGATTCAGGATATCCGGATTTCTCCGCTCCTTAACGGTCATAGAATAGATGATCGCTTCCATCCGTTCCATCTTGCGCTGTGCGTCATCAGAGTCAATATCCGGTGTCTTACCCATCTTGCCCATCATACCGCCGATGCCCGGAAGCATACCAAGGATATTTCCAAGACCACCCATCTTACGCATCTGCTTCATAGATTCAAGATAATCCTCAAAATCAAACTGGGCTTTTCGAAGCTTCTGGGACATCTCCTTTGCCTTGTCCTCATCGATATCTGCCTCCGCCTTCTCGATCAAGGTGAGGATATCTCCCATTCCCAGAATGCGCGACGCCATTCTGTCCGGATAAAACTGTTCCAAATCTGAAAGCTTCTCGCCCATACCGGCATACAGAATCGGACATCCTGTCACTGCCTTAATGGAAAGAGCGGCACCGCCTCTGGTGTCACCATCAAGCTTCGTCACAATGACACCATCTATACCAATCTTATCGTTAAATTCCTTCGCTACGTTAACCGCATCCTGACCTGTCATCGCATCCACCACGAGGATGGTCTGATGTACGGTCACAGCCTCCTTGATCTCCCGGAGCTCCTCCATCATGCCTTCGTCAATGTGGAGACGTCCTGCTGTATCGAGGATGACGATGTTGTTGCCGTTCTTTGCCGCATGTTCCAGGGCTGCCTTGGCAATATTCGCCGGCTTATGCTTATCACCCATGGTAAACACATCCACACCCTGCTTTTCTCCGTTAATCTGGAGCTGCTGTATCGCTGCCGGCCGATAAACGTCACAGGCAACTAAAAGCGGCTTTTTCCCCTTTAACTTGAACTTTCCGGCGAGCTTTGCCGTGGTAGTCGTCTTACCGGCTCCCTGCAAACCTGCCATCATAATGACAGTCGTGGCTTTCCCAGGCTCCAGCCTGATCTCCGTTGTCTCAGACCCCATCAAAGCAACAAGCTCCTCGTTCACGATCTTGATTACCATCTGTCCCGGATTCAGTCCGTTCATTACGTCCTGGCCTACCGCACGCTCCTGGACATTCTTAATGAAACTCTTTACGACCTTAAAGTTTACGTCGGCTTCCAGAAGCGCCATCTTCACTTCTCTGAGAGCCGTCTTGACATCATCCTCCGTAAGCCGGCCCTTACTCCGCAGATTCCGGAATACATTCTGAAGTTTCTCGGTTAAACTGTCAAATGCCATTCTATAACTCCTCTATGATTTCATCTGAAATCTGCCGGATCTCGTGGATCAGAGTTTCTTTCTCCTTCTCCTGCCAGGTATCCAGCAGACGATCAATTTGATGTACTTTTTCTTTGATTGCAAGAAACTTCTGAATCAGGGAAAGCTTTTCTTCGTATCCCTCCAACGTCTTTTCGCAGCGCCGGATCGTATCGTGAACCCCCTGCCTGCTGATCCCCCGCTCTTTCGCGATTTCGCCAAGAGAGAGATCTTCCAGAATAAACTGTTCGTATATTTCTTTCTGATTGTCTGTCAGCAGTTCACCGTAAAAATCATATAAAAGAGACTGCATTACGATTTCATTCATGTTTCTCACCTGTGATATCATACTATAAACAAAAGAAGGTGTCAAGGCTTTTTTCTTGACACAGTAATTTTTTTGGACCTCTATAAACATAATACAATTAGTCTTAGGATTGACTTCCTTTTTACAAAAGACTCCAATACAGATGTTTTTTAGTGCAGTATTTTTGCAGATAATCAAAAATTGGATATGAAATTTATATTAAATTATAAGATACGTAAGGAAATTGCGAGAAAATTACTTGTAAACTTTCTTTTTTGGAACTATACTATAAATCAAATTTAAAAATACCGGAAAGGAGTGTTATTTATGAGATTAAAAGACAAAATTGCTGTTGTAACTGCATCTACCAGAGGGATTGGTGCTGCTATTGCGGAAACATTTGCCCGGGAAGGGGCCAAAGTATATTTAGCTGCCCGCAGCGCCGAACGTGCTAAAATTATGATTGACCGGCTGACAAAAGAGGGATGCTTTGTTTCATTTGTATATAATGATGCATTGAAACAGGAGACTTATAAAAGCATGATCGAAGAAATTGTAGAAAAAGAAGGTAGATTGGACATCCTTGTTAATAATTTCGGCACGTCCAATGCAGCCAAAGATCTGGACATTCAGTCTACGGAATATGCTGAATTCCAGAAAACCCTGGATTTAAATATCGGAAGTGTCTTTCTCGCCTCGCAGGCAGTGATTCCGCATATGGCAAAAAACGGAGGTGGAAGCATCATCAATATCTCTTCTGTAGGCGGTTCTGTTCCGGATATTTCCCAGATCGGATATGGTACCAGCAAGGCCGCTATCAATTATCTTACGAAATTAATTGCCACGCAGACAGCCCGGGACAATATCCGCTGTAACGCGGTTCTCCCAGGTATGACCGCAACCGATGCCGTGATGCAGAATTTGACTCAGAATTTCCAGGATTTCTTTCTGAAACACACTCCTATCAAGCGGATGGGAACCCCAGATAACATCGCTCAGGCTGTTTTATATTTTGCAAGCGACGAGTCTTCTTTTACAACCGGGCAGATCATGGAAGTTTCCGGAGGTTTTGGTATGCCAACTCCAATTTTTGGAGATATGATAGAACTAAAAAACAGAAGGTAGGAAAGAGTCCCTGAGACTCTATTGTGATCTTAGCGGTGGTTCTCCCTTAATCTTTTTGGATCGTGAGAGGATCACCGCTTTCCTTCACTATAATGTTGGATTTAGCAGCTTCTCGATATTCAGAAGTCCCCTCCCCTGAATATTGGGATCCTTTCCCATATCATCAGCACTCATCAAAAGTCTGAGCTTTACCTCTACATTTTTCATATCCGGATATTTGCTTAATAAAAGCGCCACGGCTCCGGAAACTACCGGAGCTGACATGGATGTTCCGCTTTTGACGGAATAAGCTTTCTGGTTTTTCTTCTGGGAGAATCCATTACACGAACGGATATAGGATCCAGGTGCTACCAGATCCGGCTTGCAGACACATTCGGAGGTCGGTCCCCTGCCGGAGTAGTTCGTCCCTACTTTTCCGTACCGGTCTTTTTGATTCCCATCATCGGACGCGCCCACAGTAATCACTTTTTTACTGATACCGGGAATCGTGACAGTTCCGCTTCTAGGGCCGAAGTTACCTGCTGCTGTCACGACCACCAATCCTTCATCCCAAAGCCGGTCCACCCAACGCATCAGTTCCATCTCTTCTTCATCCCCTTGATGAGGCAAGGTTCCGATGGAGATATTGACAATCCGAATCTGCCATTTATCCCTGTTTCTTAAGATCGCTTTGATGCCCTCAATGAGAAACCGGATTTTCCCTTCTCCTTTTTGATCCAGCACCTTGACAGCTACGATCTGGGAGGCAGGCGCAATTCCCGCATAGAGTCCGGAAGATAATCCTCCGGATCCTGCAATGATGCCAGCCACATGGGTGCCGTGAGAATTGTCGTCATACATACGCTTCTTCCCATAAAGCATATCGCCAAAGGCCACGATCCTCCCCTTCAGATCCGGGTGCGGGGAAATACCGGTATCCAGGACCGCTGTCGTAACTCCGTGGCCATCGATATGGCCAAACAAGATATCATTACAAAAATAATGAACGGTTTCCTTGACCCGTCTCACTGACAAAACTCCTTTTCTTTCAGCCTATTCAGAAAAAAGCCTCATTGTGCGCTCCTTCTTCTTCTTTACATTTTTTCTACAAATCCAGGAAACACTTACAAGCCCTGCTACATAGTATAACATTGTAAATAACAAAAATGGAGGCAACAACATGAGTGACTTAAGTGCAACAAACTGTGGATGTGGATGTGAATCTTCTTCTGGATTCGGAGGCAATTCCTGCCTGTGGATTATCCTTCTGCTCTGCTGCTGCGGCGGCTGCGGAGGAAACGGAAGAAGCGGTTTTGGCGGTGGATGTGACTGCCTGTGGATCATCCTTCTGCTCTGCTGCTGCGGCGGATTCGGAAACGGATTCAACGACAACGGCTGCTGCTAAATCCAACTGACGATGGAAGGAGGCGGGGTAAAACATCCCGCCTCCTTCTGATCCGATCACCTTTCTTAGTCAAATGTGACCACATCGTGGACCGGTTTCTTTGCTGGGATCATCTCTTCCAGGTAGAGCACCGGTCCTTTTTCTTTGTATTGCTTCATATATTCATAGCGGAACGAAACGGTTACGAACACCCAGTCCCGGTTCTGGTATGGAAATTCTTCCTTATACCTGCAAAGATAACCAAGGAATGTGATATCCTCTTCACAGCAGGTCATCACAAAACGCCCCGGCACAAAAAGTCCAGAGCCCAACTTTCTTCCCCGGTACACCTGTGCCAGAAATTTGAGCTTTTTATTTTTATAATGTTCCGGATGCTCCATAGCATCCAGGTACCAGATCCCATAATCAATCTCGTCGATCTCGATCACCGGAGCTTTCAGATCAAATGGAAGATCCTCCTCGGTTGTTTCTATCGGTTCCCCACTCTCATCTTCAAAGACGATCTGAGCCCTCGGGTTCATCACTTTGATGCTCCTGCGGATCTTTGCCCGGTCTGTATGCTCCATTGTCCGATTGACAATCACCAGATCCGAAGAAAGCAACGGAGCAAGAAACAGATTTCGCATGTTGAGAAGATACATTTCAGCAGTTTGGGCATCTACTGTGGAGAGTACCGCTCCGATCCCCCATCCCGGCGGCAACTTCATCTCCAGCAGCCGGTTTACATCCCAGGTTCCGTTCCACTCAATCATTACGTGATCCGGGCGGTAATTCAGTTCCAGCCCTTCCAGGAAGAATTCATTGATCTTTTCCTCCTCGTCAACCACATATTTGATAATTCCATTTTTCTTCAGCCAAGCCTCATCGTACTCTTCATCCCCCTCCTCGCAGACGATGAGAAGGGTCTGATTGTAGTCAAGAAAGTCCGGGCTGTGCAGTGCTTCCCGAATCAGTGTCGTCTTTCCACTATCCAGAAATCCTGTAAAAAGTTCTACTATTGTTTCCATCTTGTTGCTCCTGTCTATACATGCAGAGTCTGCTGAATTTTATCGGTGTGAATATCCGTTCCGATGACGCACACCTTACCGGTGTAATCCGGTTTTGCGTCACGGATTTCATATTCTCCCGGCACATAGTCAAATTCCATCCATGTTCCATCCATTCCTTCAACAATTCCCTTGGCACGCAGAACAGTGCCATAGGTATGTTCCTCTGTCAGTGCGTCCAGGAACCGCTCAATCTCTGTTCTCTCATATTTTTCAGCCGTCTCAGTGCCCCAGCTTGTGAATATCTCATCCGCATGGTGATGTCCCTCATGGTCATGGTGATGTCCATGACAGCATCCGTTTTCATGATGACTGTGATGGCAACACTCCTCATCGTGATGATGCCCGTGATGGCAGCATCCGTCTCCATGATGGTAATGCTCCTGGTGCAGACATGCTTTCTTGAGAAGATCCGTTGGCTTAGACGTCTGCTCAACAGCCTTACGGATTACTTCGCCGTCCAGCTTGTCCCATGGGGTGGTAATGATGGACGCATCCGGATTCTCCTCCCGGATCAGGTGAACCGCCTCTTTGAGTTTCTCGTCCGTCATGGATTGGGTACGGCTCAGTACGATTGTAGCAGCATGTTCAATTTGGTTGCTGTAAAACTCTCCGAAGTTTCTCAGATAGCTCTTTACTTTCTTGCCATCTGCAACTGTAATACAACTGTTCAGTTCGATCCCGCAATCTTCCTCCACATTTCTGACTGCACCAGCCACATCGGAGAGTTTACCCACGCCGGATGGCTCGATGAGAATCCGGTCCGGATGATACTGCTCCACGACTTGTTTTAGTGCTTCACTGAAATCACCAACAAGGGTGCAACAGATACATCCGGAGTTCATCTCCGTAATCTCAATTCCAGCATCTTTTAAGAATCCGCCGTCGATTCCAATCTCGCCGAATTCATTCTCGATCAGTACGATCTGTTCCTTCTGAAATACGTCCGTTACCAGACGTTTAATAAATGTGGTTTTTCCTGCTCCCAGGAAACCGGATATAATATCTACTTTTGTCATAATGATTCCTTCTTTCTTTTTTCATCGTCTTTTATCATAACAGTTTTTTTCTTCTTTTGAAAGTATTCCTGAGAAAAGTTTCTCCTCCAAAAGAGAAAGGACCGGAAATCCGGTCCCCAATGTGATAGTATGTTTTTTAGAAATTCTCTTAGTTACTGTCTGATTATCGGTCCTTCTGACGTTTCTGTGCTTTCTCTTCATCCTCTTTATTGATACGGGTAGCAAGAGTCTCCTCCTGAGTGTTGCTCTTATGCTGGAGCATACATTCTTCGTCCAGCTCATAGACGGTATTTCCATCCAGAATCAGCTTTCTTGGCATGTCTCATTCTCCTTTTTCCTTTTACTTCCAGTATATGATACCCGCATATTTTCGGTTTTATACACATATATATTTACAACGCCGGATCAGATAGGAGATGTATAACATGAAGAAGAAAACTCCGTTTCCCATGACACCTTTTGATATGCTCGTAGTACCGGAACAGCTCCATATGATGAAGCTGTTTCTTCCCTATCTGCCTTCCGGCACCCAAAAGATGCTGGCACTTTGGATCAAATGTCAGGAACTTACAAATACGATTGCCTATTTCCGGGACTATCCCCGCATCGGCATGGGAGAATGTACCTCCCCAAAGCAGGTCAACGCCATGGAACTTTTCGAGGAGCTTCGTCCTTATATGAAAGAGGACGAGGCTGATCAGATCGACATGGCGCTTTCCGCCATGAGTATGATGGAAATGATGCAATCGCCAGAATCCTCATCCGGGCATCCGGAACCCTCCGATTTTCTGAAATCCATGATGCCTTCCGGTACCGGAGAGATGTTTGATCTTTACAGCCAGATATTTGAAAAAGGAGGCGACGCCGAACATGAATCCGAAGGAGAACCAATGGGACCAATGGATGAACAATCCGGTTTTCCAGAATCTGGATCCCCTGAAACAGGAACTGATGAGGACGGCATTTGAAAGGACACGTGGAAAAACAGGGCGCAATCTTGCCCCTGTTATGATGTCTTTGATTACACAGGCAAATCAGAAAGGCATCCGGTTTTCTGAGGAAGAAATGACTTTGATTCTTCAGTTTTTAAAGGAAGGGAAAAGTCAGGAAGAACAAGCCAGAATCGATCAGATGGTTGCCTTTGTCAATGCAGCCTGGAAAAAACGGATGTAAACAGAATCAGGTATGAGGCAGTCTTTGCCGCTTAAAGCGGCAGAGACGCCTTGCTTTCTTGTGTTTCTAAAATCCTTCTTCTTTTCGCATCAACCGGTTTTCTCTGCGCTTAAGTGCTCCCTCCCACTCTGCCTTTTCATTTTCCGTCTCTATGAGAAGTCCCGGTACTTCCTTGGGCCTGTCCGTCTCATCTAAAGCCACAACAGTGAAATACGCCCGGTTGATGGGCTTTCGGATACCAGTTAAGTCTTCCACATAAGTGTCTACCCGGATCTCCATAGAAGACCATCCGGCGTAGGTCATCTTCGCACGGATCACGACCATATCGTCCTGGTAGGCTCCTCGGATAAAACGGAGGTTATCCACAGAAGCCGTCGTAATATTGCTCATACAGTGCCTTTTTGCGACAATCCCTGCGGCTTCATCAATCCACTGCATCAGTACTCCCCCAAAAAGCCTCCCCGCCGGGTTTAAATGGGTCGGTCTTACGATATGAACGGTCTCTACCATGGAGTCTTCGACACGTTTTACCTTACTCTCTTTCATCTTTTAACCTCTTTTGACTTTCTTTTTTCTGCTGTTTATTATATCATGGTACTACAAAAGAAAAAAGGAGTAAAATCAATGCGAAATATCAGACTGACAATAGAATACGACGGTTCCCGTTTTCAAGGCTGGCAGCGGCTTGGAGCCGGGGAAAGCACTGCCAATACGATTTCCGGGAAACTCTGCGAAGTATTATCCCGCATGACCGGCCAGTTCCCGGAGCTTTTCTGTGCATCCAGGACAGAGACGGGAGTACATGCTTACGCTCAGACGGTGAATTTCCATACGGACTGCACACTTCATACGACGGAAATCCGTCACTACCTGAACCGATATCTTCCATCTGACATCGCGGTTCTGGACGTTCAGGAAGTGCCGGAGCGATTTCATGCATCGTTAAATGCCAAAAGGAGGACTTATCGTTACCGTCTTTCCATTGCAGACGTACCAGATGTGTTTGAACGTAAATATGTCTATCATCTGTTTAAAAAACCAGATGTGGAAATGATGCGTCAAGCGGCCCGACTTTTGATCGGAAGACATGATTTCCAGCGTTTTTCCTCTTCCAAAAAGAAAAAAGGCGGAATCAAAGAAGTTTTTGATATTGATATCTATCAGGGCGGTGAAGAGCTGGAGATTACCATCTGTGCCAACGATTTCCTGCACAATATGGCAAGAATCATCGTTTCCACACTTCTGGATGTGGGACAGGGGATGCGTCCCATAGAGGATATCCCGCGTATTTTCAGCGGAGAGGAGACTGCCTCTGATCCGATTGATCCGAAAGGACTGTTCTTTCAAGGGGCTGAATATCCGCAGGAATAAAAGGGAAAAGCACGGCGGAAAGAATTGCATGATTCCACACACCGTGCTTTCTTTTTATGCTTTCATATATTCCAGTAGTCTCTCGTACTCTTCTTTCATCTGAACGTATCCATGTTCATAGAACGATGTCAGCCTGTCATAGTTCTTCTCCAACCTGGAAATTGCTTTGATCTTTGGACGAAGTACAAAGACTTCCCCCCTCTTCTCAAGCTCTTCGATCTGTTCCATCTGCTTATTGTAGATAAACGGACGTCTTAAGATTGTGCGGACCAGATTCGGATATTTCTTATAGGCGGCCCGGTAGATTTTCGTCTCACCCATGGATGGTTTCTTTTTGCGGTATCCTTCGTTTCTCGTCAGAATGACGATGACTTTGCGTTTGCCTTTTTGCAATGCTCTCCGGATCGGAACCGAATCCGCAAGACCGCCATCCAGATACGGAGTCCCTCCGATCCGGACAATCGGAGCCGCAAGCGGCATACTGCTGGAGGCACGACAGATCTTTAACAGCCGGTCTTTTTCCTGTTTTTCCTCCAGATATTCCGCTCTTCCGGTCACACAATTTGTCACCACCTGCTCACAGCAGATCTTCGACTGAAAATAAGTTTCAAAATCAAACGGGATCAGTTCGTTTGGATACCGGTCGAAAATCATGTCCATATCCATCATACTTTTTTCCTTTACCATCTTGCGCAATCCCAGATAATAATTATATTCTTTTTCTTTGTGTATCATGCATTTTTTTGTACGTCCAATCTGTCTGGACACATAGTCGATAGCGTTGCACGCTCCTGCGGAAACACCAATGACATCAGTCGTGTAAAACTCTTTCTCCATCAGAAAGTCCAGCGCTCCGGATGTAAATACCCCTCTTGTGGCGCCGCCCTCCAAAACCAGAACCGCAGGAACCAGCGTACTGTCCGGGTTTTCATGTCTGTTTTCCATCGATTTCTCCTCCTGCTTTAAAAAAATCATGTGCGAAAAGCCTTTGTCTTTTATAGTATCAGCTTCTTTTTGCCAAGTAAACAGATATTTTTATCTTTCTTTAGTAACTATTTATCATGCAGCCTGAATAGTTACTTACTTTATGGTATACTGATCTTGCTATAAAAGATAAGGAGGAAATTGTCTATGATCAGTAAAGATTTTCATGCATCCAGAAGAGCGCTCTATGCGTCGGTACTTAAAGATGATTCGGTCGGATTTGTCTTTGCGGGCAGGGAAAGGGAATGGAAAGGGGATGAAATGTATCCGTTTATCCCATATGCCAATTTTTATTATCTGACCGGATTTACTTACCCGGAAGCAGTCCTGATGGTGGTAAAACGAAACGGCCATGTACGGGAGACCCTATTCATTGACCATCCGGATGAAAAGGCAAAGCGTTGGACCGGAGTTTCCTACACAAAGGAAAGCGTAAAGGAACAAACCGGTATTGGAAATGTCGATTATTTGGAACGTTTTGAACAAGCAATTCCACTTTTCGGAGAGCCGGGGCTCATCCGTCAGATTTATATTGACATTCCGGGCTGGGAGCGCCCGTTTGTCAAGAATGAAGCCCGGGAGTTTGCTTCCCGCCTCCACGATTTTGATCCGACCATTCCGATCTACAATACTTTCCAGGATCTGGCTTATTTCCGCCAGGTTAAGACAAAGGAAGAGATCGCCTTGCACCGGACTGCATGTGATATTACGGCCATTGGTGTAAAAAACATTCTTTCCCACCTGAGACCGGGGATGCATGAATACGAGATCGAGGCATACTTTGACTTTTCTTTAAAAAGCCATCATGCCGACCATGCGTTTCCGACGATTGCAGCCTCCGGTATCAATGCATGCTGTATGCACTATGATGCGAACGACCGGCAGATGGAAGAAGGAGATCTGATTCTTTTTGACCTTGGCGCCAGATGGGGCGGCTATAATGCTGACGTCAGCCGAACCTTCCCGGTCAGCGGCAGATTCACTGAACAGCAGAAAGCCCTCTATGAAGTCGTATTAAAGGGTTTGGAAGTCGCTATCGCCGCTTCCAAACCGGGACAGCCGAAAAACGAACTCCAGGATCTTAGCAAGCAGGCAATGGCAAAAGAGCTGATCCGTCTTGGCATCATCCAGGAACCGGAAGAAATCAACCGGTATTATTTCCATGGTTCCGGACATTACATCGGCCTTTACACCCATGATGTAGGTGATGACAACGCGCCTCTGGAAGAAGACATGGTCTTTACCTTGGAACCTGGTCTTTACTTTGATGACCTTGGAATCGGAATCCGTATTGAGGATACGCTTCTCGTAACAAAGGACGGCTGTGAAGTATTAAGCGGCGGTATCCCGAAAACCGTGGAAGAAATTGAAACTTTTATGCAGGAATATGCCGCATCCAACGAAACAGCCTCTTTGACAGTGTAAGCCTTAAATTTGTTCCGCATAGTTGAATCGTGTGCATTTTCACATGTCTTCCGGGGAAAGACCTTGCAAAGGGTCGGCGGAGTGTGTTAAGATAAGCGATGGTTATTACACGTATACAATCTGAATTCAAGTAAAGGAGAATGGAACGCTATGATCAGTACAAATAATGTCACGCTTCGCGTTGGAAAGAAGGCGCTGTTTGAAGACGTAACAATCAAATTCACCGAAGGTAATTGCTATGGACTGATCGGCGCCAACGGAGCCGGAAAATCAACGTTTCTGAAGATTCTTTCCGGTCAGTTGGAGCCGACCAACGGGGATGTGGTCATTACTCCGGGAGAGCGCCTCTCTTTCCTACAGCAGGATCATTTTAAATATGACGAATACATGGTGCTTGACACTGTCATCATGGGAAACGCAAGACTATATGAAATTATGAAAGAAAAGGAAGCTCTCTATGCCAAGGAAGATTTCACCGATGAAGATGGAATGAAAGCCAGCGAACTGGAGGGAGAATTTGCCACCATGAACGGATGGGAGGCAGAGTCAGATGCAGCCAATCTGCTGAACGGACTTGGTATCGAAACAGATCTCCACTATCAGTACATGAAAAATCTGACCGGTGCTCAGAAGGTCAAAGTGCTCCTGGCACAGGCGCTGTTCGGTAATCCGGATATTCTGCTCCTTGACGAGCCGACAAATCACCTGGATCTGGATGCGATCGCATGGCTGGAAGAATTCCTTATTAATTTTGAGAATACCGTCATTGTGGTCTCTCACGACCGTTACTTCCTTAATAAGGTCTGCACCCAGATCGCTGATATCGATTATGGAAAGATTCAGCTCTATGCGGGAAACTATGACTTCTGGTACGAGTCCAGCCAGCTTCTGATCCGTCAGATGAAGGAAGCAAACAAAAAGAAAGAAGAAAAAATCAAGGAACTCAAGGAGTTCATATCCCGATTCAGCGCCAATGCTTCCAAGTCCAAGCAGGCCACCTCCCGTAAGAAAGCGCTGGAAAAGATCCAGCTTGACGAGATCCGGCCATCCAGCAGAAAATATCCTTATATTGATTTCAGGCCAAACCGTGAAATCGGAAATGAAGTCCTGATGGTGGAAAACCTGACTAAGACAATCGACGGCGTCAAGGTGCTGGATCACGTAAGCTTTACGATCAATCACGATGATAAGGTGGCTTTTGTGGGCAGCAATGAGCTTGCAAAAACAACACTCTTCCGCATCCTGGCAGGAGAACTGGAGCCGGATGAGGGAACTTATAAATGGGGCATTACGACGTCCCAGGCATATTTCCCGAAGGACAGTGGAAAAGAATTCGACAGTAATGATACAATCACCGAGTGGCTGACTCAGTACTCTGAGGAAAAGGACGTAACTTATGTCCGTGGTTTCCTTGGACGGATGCTCTTTGGAGGCGACGATGGTATGAAACGTGTCAACGTCCTCTCTGGAGGTGAGAAGGTGCGTTGCCTGCTCTCCAAGATGATGATTTCAGGGGCAAATGTTCTGATTTTCGATGAACCGACCAACCATCTGGATATGGAGTCCATCACCGCACTGAACAATGGAATGATCAAGTTCCCTGGAGTGATCCTCTTCTCTTCCCGTGACCACCAGATTGTTCAGACGACAGCAAACCGGATCATGGAGATCATGCCAAACGGTCAGATGATCGATAAGATCACGACTTACGATGAATACCTGGAAAGCGATGAAATGGCAAGAAAACGCCAGACCTACTCTACCACAGCAGAGGAAGAGGAGGACGATTAAACTTTAGGCTCATGGCACATACAAAAAGCTGCTCTTGCGGGGAACATTCTCCCACTGGAGCAGCTTTTCTATACGCTAATTTACCATGGTTTCACTTCTTCCTTATAGTAAGTATTCCCTTCTTCCAAGATCTCATACCCCTCGTTTGTCACATCTACAACCGTCACCGCACAGTTTTTATGGACGCCCTCATCCCAAAACTTGCGAATAGGAAGTTCTTTGATATGACATAGGAGCGAACATAAGGTAGCTCCATGCGTGGAGATAAGAATTGTCTTGTGTTCTAGCCTGGGATCTTTTCTCAATTCTTCTAAAAACGATCCTGTCCTTTGTAACAATTCTTCAAAGGACTCTCCCCCTTCCGGCGGCTGGTACAATTCCGGAGCATGGAAAAAATGAAAAAAATTCGGATCCCGAATCTCCGAACCTTCCCCTTTGCAGATCAATCCCTCGTAAATTCCTAGCCCTATTTCCTCAATCCTGGGATCGTCAAGAATTGGTACGCTTCTCTTGCCAATTACCAGTTCTGCCGTCCTTCTGGCCCGTATCAGGGGACTGGTGTATGCAAGATCAAACAGTATATCACGAAGGGCTTCTCCGGTTTCCTTTGCCAGAAGCTCACCAAATGCATTGAGGGGAATATCTGATTTCCCCTGCAGCCTTTTTTCGTTATTCCAGTCCGTCACTCCGTGACGAATCAAATACAGTCGCATGACTCTTTCCTCCTTTTCACTGGAACTTTAGTATAACACGATTTGATCCTCGTTGAAATATTTTATTTAAAAATTATCCTCTTGCCCTTTTCCCAGAACCAGTCTATACTACAAAAGAAGAAAGGAGTGTATCTGATGGAAAAGATCACAAGTTTTACGATAAACCACTTAAAATTACTTCCTGGGGTTTACGTTTCCAGAAAGGACAAGGTAGGAAATACGATGATTACCACCTTCGACCTTCGGATGACAAGGCCGAACTGTGAGCCGGTGATGAATACGGCCGAAGTACATACTCTGGAGCACCTGGGAGCTACTTTTCTTAGAAACCACGAGACTTTCGGTAATAAGACCATCTATTTCGGACCAATGGGCTGTCGGACAGGTTTCTATCTCTTGCTGGCAGGGGATTATGAATCCCGCGATATTTTACCGCTGCTTAAGGAGATGTTTATGTTCATGGCAGAATACGAAGACGAAATTCCGGGAGCTTCTGCCAGAGACTGCGGCAACTACCTGGACATGAATCTTCCAATGGCCCGCTATCTGGCGGTAAAATTCAAAACCGAAGTGCTCGATCAGATTTCCGACGAGCGACTTGTTTACCCGAAATAAAAAACGCACTGTCTATAAACGTAATCGATTTTACGCTTACAGACGGTGCTCTTTTTTCTTTTGCCGGATCACACGTTTCAGATATACGAACGTCCTCTTCTCCCCCTCCTCAGCCAGCATATGAAGAAGCTTTTCCAATACTTTTTTTGTATAAGGATGTAAAAACTGTTCCGAGTTTCCCTTCTCATAATATTCCAGTGGGCTGCAGTCCGTATATTTATCTTTCTGATATGTCTTGGAAGCCGCAATGCGGTCCAGAAACATCTCGTAAATGTATCGGTCCGGCATCTTCATTCCGCAAATCCCGTCTTCCGGACGGGTACTGTAATCCATCCAGTATTCATAGTGATGTTTATTACGTCCTTTATGGTGCAGCCATGCAGTAGAACACCCTTCTGCTTCCCGCTGTGCATTATTAGGACTCCGGGTGCCCTGAAAATACCGGCATCCGACCCCAAATTCACTGGGCGAATACTTGGACAGGTCATGGAGAAGCCCTTGTTTATAGAGTCCAACATAAAAACAGGCTTTCATCACCAGCAATTTGTGCTGTGTGATGGTACGAAAATGTCCCCAGATATTCATTGGTCTACCTCTCTTCTTACTGAACGATGATCAACCGAATGACGGCCAGGATAACCAAATGCAACGGATAGAACAGATAAAATACTACTTTCATATCCCTGCCCTTTTCTCCTTGGTACAGGTGGATGGGAATCAGAGCCAGAACAGCAAACATCTGACTTCTTCCCATAAGCAGTACATTGACAGCCGCCACCGTCAGATCCCGCTTCAGATTCTCATTATAAAAGCAATAAAAGAATAAGATCATCAAAAGCCCCATGGAAGAATAGTCTACCCGAAACATTTCAGCAGCCAGCAAAACCATGAGCAAAGACAAACACTGGAAAACCAGATTATCAAAACAAAGCCACAAATACAGCATCAACACGCCAAGGGCAAGGGTGAATAATACATTCTGTCTTCCCAGATAAAACGGGGTGCCAAAGAGAGCCAGATCAAAGAAAGGCTCCGATATCACAGCGCAGGCGAAAAGCCGAAGTCCATAGCGTGGTACGTTCCTCGTATACATGAATCCGACAGCCGTAGTGAAAGCAAAAATCGGAAAAGAAATCCTGCCGATGATATCCAAAAACCAGAATTGAGGAAACAAAATCAGCCCTACGTGATCGATAAGCATGGTGATCAGCCCGATCCATTTCAACTGGCAGGCTGAAATAGACAGATTATTTCTTTTTGGTGTGTGTTGTTTCATATGTCTCCCCTGTAAAAACCGCAACCGAACGTGCCTCAATCATCGCTTTCCTCTCCTGGCAGATCACAGACTCCTCCCCTAAGAAGCCTTCCCGGTCGGTAGTGGAGAAGATCTTTCTCCATCTCTTTCCCTTTCCTGGTGACGGCAACGCAAACGTGTGATCCTCCCAGTGCATATTGTAGGCAATGTATAGGTCATCTTCTCCCTTTCCTGCCCCGCTGTAGAATACGCCAAGCTGTCTGCTTGCGATCTCATTTGGAACCTGCCATGCATTTTCTCCGTGGTAAGAGATATCCGGCACTCCGCAACGTGCAAGATCGATCCCCTGGCACTCTGTGGATGGATGAAGAGTCTTATGCGCCTTTCTAAACTGAATAAGCTTTCTCACATAGTCTGTGAGCCACTGCTCTTTTGCGGCTCTCTTCCAGTCCACCCAGGCAGTCTCATTATCCTGACAGTAAACATTATTATTTCCATTCTGGGAATTAGCAAACTCATCGCCCGCAAGGATACATGGCGTCCCCTGTGCCATCAAAAGAAGAAAGAAAGCATTTCGCATCTGCTGCTCCCTGAGCCTGAGAATTCCTTTCTTTCTCGTCGGCCCCTCCGCGCCGCAGTTCCAACTATAGTTGTAGTCCGGTCCATCGTGATTGTTTTCTCCATTACGCTCATTATGTTTCCCGTCATAAGAAACCAGGTCATTGAGCGTAAAGCCGGTATGATCTGTGATCATATGGTACTGGTAATCGTTTTGGCTTAGATGCTTCAGATGCCAGATCACACTCTCAACCATTCCTTCATCACCTTTTAAAAACCGGCGCATCACGTTCTGAAAATCCTCATTTTTGACGATGAGCTTCATGTGCTTCAGATAATCGTCACTTTGGATCACTTCAAGTGGAACGGTATATGGATTTACGATAAAACCATCTACATGGTATTCCTGCCGATAGTACCGGAGACATTCGATCATCTTTTGCTTTGGCATCTCATCAAAAAATGGTAAATGCAACACGACTTCAATCCCTGCCTTGTGACAGGAATACACCATTTCCTTTAGCTCTCTTACTGGGTTCCCTTTAGCATAACGCTTCTTTGGAGCAAAGCAGTAGGCCTCCCCATACCCCCAGTAATTGGAGGCAAAGCGGATCCGATCCTCAAACTCATAAACAGGCATACATTGAATCTGGTTAATTCCAAGCTCCTGAAAATAAGGAATTTTCTCAATGATCCCTGCAAAAGTTCCCTTATTTTTAACCCTGGAACTCTGTCCCTTCGTAAAGCCACGTACATGAAGACTGTAAGCAATGACGTCTTCATCCGGAAGATCCAATGGCCGGTCATGCTCCCATTCAAAATCCGGAGTACATAGAACCGCTCTCCTACATTCCACCTCAGTCCCATCCTGTTCTGTTTCCATATATTTTCGAATACCATGAGCATAAGGATCAACATATGGAGCTCCGTCAATCTCATAGATATATTCGTCACCATCCCGAATGTCGGTCTGAATTCCAGAAGAACGAATATCTCCGTACAGGATGTCTTCTTCCATCTGGATCACCCGGTACGGCTTTGTATGATTCCCCCGGTAGATACAAAGTTTACAACTTTTTCCCTTAGGAACCGCTACAGAAAAAGATACCCCCTCTTCCGTCCATAATACTCCTGCCGGTACCGGCCTTTTTTCTTCATGTTTCATTATTTTCTCAGGTCCTTTCCGGCTGACATCTACTGCCAACCATCTACTCCATACATGCCCACATTACTGCGGTCAATAAAGAGCACTTCTTCCAGTGTCTCTTTTTCATATCTTTCCCCATTCATAATCTGTAATGCGACAGTGACTGCGGATTTTCCGATATTAATTGGAGACTGTGCCGCGATCCCCACAACAAGGCTGCCATCCTTGGCAAGCTCCTGTTTGAGTTTGGGAGAACCATCCACGCTGTAGATCATCATCTCGCTTCTGCCTGCCTCTTCGATGGCCTCCAGCGCACCTAGAGCAATCTGATCGTTGCCGCACATGACGGCTGTAATGTGATCCTGCTCTTTGAGGATCCGGGCCATCTGCGTTTTGGCCTCGTCTTTCTTCCCCCCTGTCTCAGATCTTTCCACCACTTCGAACCCTTTTCCGGCGATCGTCTCCTCAAAACCATTGATCCGGTCGATAATGGAATTCTGCGTTGTACATTCCAAAATTACCACCTGGCCTCCATCAGGGGCAGCCTCAATAAGCTTTTCTCCACAGATTACGCCGGCATTGATATTATCTGATCCCACATAAGCGTCCACTTCCTCCCGATCCTGTACCTGAGTGTCCAGGTTGATGATCTCGATATCCGCCTCTTTGAGCTCGGTCAGTGCCGGAGCGATCTTCTCCCAGTCCACCGGACACAAGAAAATAGCCTGGATTCCGTCGGCAATCATGTCCCGGATCTGCTGGATCTGCGCCGTAGAATCTCCCTTCGGGTCTCTGGATATCAGGGTACTGCCTGATTCCTCGATGGCCTCCCGGATGGATGCTTCCAACGTCTCGTAATATGGATTCTCCATGGAAATACAGGAAAACCCGAATTTATATGATACAATCTCTTCTTCCTCTTCTTCCTCTTGCGGCACCGGATTATCCTCCGGAGTACCTCCCGCCGGCTTTGCACAGGATATCAGCCCCATACTGAGAATCAGCAGTAGCGCCGCGATGCCTGCAGCCCATCTTTTGAATTTCATACTGTTTTCCTCCCGATGTGATACTAATCTATCTTATTTTAACTTTTTCTCGCATAGAATGTCAATAGTTCTTGAGTTTCCCTTGCTTTTTGTCACTGTCTCTGATACAGTAAATTTATCAATACAAAGGAGACAAGGAAGTATGGAAGATCAAAATCTAACTGTCACTCTTACGCTGGATAACGATGAGGAGCTGGAGTGTGATGTGCTTACAATTTTTTCTGCTGGCACACACGAATATATTGCCCTTCTGCCACTGGATGAAAATGGAGAAGCCAATGAAAGCGGAGATGTTTTCATCTATCGTTACGAGGAGATTGACGGTGAGCCAAATCTTTCCAACATCGAGGAGGATGAGGAATACGATGCTGCCGCCGATGCTTTCGATGAGTGGCTGGACGAGCAGGAGTTTAACGAGCTTCTGGATGAGGACGAGGACGAGTAAAAAGTTCCTGGACAAAACGGGATGGATGAACTTCTTTCCCGTTTTTTTCTTTGATATAACAGATCGTGAGTTCCTCTTTAGCACGTGTCATGGCTACATAAAAGAGTCTTCTCTCTTCTTCGATCTCTTGGTCTGCCATCGCTTTCCGGTGGGGAACTGTTCCTTCCAGCGCCTCAATGATATAAACACAGCGGTACTCCAGCCCCTTAGCCCCATGCATCGTCAGAAATGCGGCCTTTCCTTTTGTAAACTTCTCTTCTTTTTCCATCTGCCGAAGCTTATCCGTGTAGATCTGGGAAAAATCCAGCCATTCCTTCATAGTCTTTCGTCTTTTCATGCTTTGAGCCAGCTCATCTACGATCTCCAGAAAGTCCGTCTCTTCAGTCTGCAGCTTGTTTATTTGTTCTTTCAAGAAATCCTGATACCCGACTTTTTTGAGCAGATACTGAAATGCCGCATAAGGTGCCATCGATGAGATTTCCTTCATATCTTGCTCCCACTCGTCAATCCTGTCCAGCATCCAGTCTTTGTCACAATAAAACCTCCTAAGATCTTCAAAGTCCGTCCGCTCTTTCTCAAGAGCGCTCCGGCCAATATACCGGTTTGGCCTGTTCATAATCCGTAAGAAATCACTCCGGTTGCGTTCTCCCATGGCAATGCGGAAATAGGCTTTGACATCCTCGGCAATAAAGTGCTCAAAAAGATGAAATGCCTTTTCCTTTATAAAAAAGGGGATACCTCGGTTCAAAAATGCCGTTATCGTAATGGACGCATCCTGCACCGTTCGGAAAATTATCGCGATTTCTTCCGGAGGTATCCCTTCCCTTAGCTTTTTGTTCACCTCTGCCGCTACATAATCTGCTTCCTGCTCCATGTCTTTTACTTCCTGAACATGAACCGGACGACCCTGACCGTGTACCGCTTGCAGCTCTTTAGAGAAACGCTGTCGGTTTTTCTGGATCACCCTGTCAGACGCCTCAACAATGAATTGACTACTTCGATAATTTATGGATAATCTCACGATGGAACTCCCCGGAAAATCCTCCTGAAACCGACGCATAATCCCCGGCGTAGCGCCTCGAAATCCATAGACAGACTGATCGTCATCTCCTACTACAAAGAGATTTCTCTTCTTCCCCGCAAGTAGTTTTACGATCTCATACTGGATCCGGCTGCTGTCCTGGAATTCGTCAATCAATATGTAAGAATATCGTTCCTGCCATTTTTTCAGAATATCCGGCCGCCTGCAGAACAACTGATAGCAAAGGAGAAGCATATCATCAAAATCGATTCTTCCGGCCTCTTTTTTACGCTTTTCATAGGCATGATAAAGCTGACGGTCCTCCGGATCATCAGAGATCCCTGCAAATCCGCCGTTATTCTTCACCTTACCGATCATCAAAAGGACATCTTTTTCTGCCGGACGACGATGGTTTTCTCTTTCCACATCCGCTACAGCTGCCTCGATCATTGTCTTTTGCTCTTCTTCTGTCAGGATCTGATCCGGCGTCATATGGTAAATCTGGCGAAGCATCCCGTAATAGATCCCATGAAATGTCCCGAATGTCACCGGGTAATTTCTTGTACCCATCCGCTCCCAGAATCTCTCTTTCATCTCCTTGACCGCATATTTGGTAAAAGTGATGACAAGAATCTCCTCAGGCCGGATCTGCAAATTCCGAATCATCCATTCCAGACGTCCCGTGATGACAGCCGTCTTTCCGGATCCCGGTCCTGCCAATACCATACAGGGTCCGTCCCGGTGGCAGACAGCCTTTTTTTGTGCTTCATTAAAATTGGAAAGCGGGGGTTTTTCTCCCCCGCCGTACTGCTTTTCCATAGACTATTTCTCCAATAATGCGATACCCTTACGGATGCGATCAAGAGATTCTTCTTTTCCGAGCACTTCCATGATTTCCGTGGCGCCACCCGGCGTATTCTGCTTGCCGGAAACCGCTGTCCTGACCGGCCACATGACATAGCCGTTTTTGTATCCTTTTTCAGAAACATACTCTTTCAAAGTCGCAAAAAGTGCGTCGTTGCTGTAATCCTCCTGCTTCTCCAGAATCGGCAGCAGATCTTTTAACACTTCCAGTGAGGTTTCCTCGTTTGTCTTCATTTTTTTATGAACATACATGGACGGATCATACTCCGGAAGCGTTTCAAAAAAGTCAATCTGCCCCGGGATATCCGGGAAAACTTCAATTCTTGTCTTCACAAGAGCCGCAATTTTTTTCAGATCGTAATCCTTTGTAATGGCCTCCTGAATGTATGGAAGCGCCATCTCATAGAAGGTATCAAACTCCATCGCTTTCATATACTCGCTGTTCATCCATTTGAGTTTCTGTATGTCAAATACCGCAGGAGATTTGCTCATATGATGGAAGTCGAACACTTTCACCAGTTCCTCAAGGCTGAAAATCTCCTGATTATCCTGTGGGCACCATCCCAGAAGAGCTACATAGTTGACTACTGCCTCCGAGATAAATCCCTGCTCAATTAAATCTTCATAGGAAGAATGACCACAGCGCTTACTGAGTTTCTTGTGGTTCTCATCTGTAATGAGAGGACAGTGTACATAGACCGGTGGCTCCCAGCCGAATGCCTCATAGAGGCGATTGTACTTCGGCGCGGAAGACAGATATTCATTTCCTCTGACCACATGGGTAATATTCATCAAATGATCGTCAATCACATTGGCAAAATTGTAGGTTGGATAACCGTCAGACTTGATCAGAATCATATCGTCAAGCTCCGCGTTATTGACCGTGATATCTCCGTAAATCTCATCGTGGAACGTCGTAGTTCCTTCGGTAGGCATATTAATGCGGATCACATATGGCTTCCCTTCTGCAAGATTCGCCTCAACTTCCTCTTTGCTAAGGGACAGGCAATGCTTGTCGTAGACACGGATCTCTGTTCCGCTTTCGGAAACAGTGGACTTCAGGCTGTCCAGACGTTCCTTGTCACAGAAACAGTAATAAGCGTCTCCCTGCTCGATGAGCTGCTTTGCATACTTCAAGTAAAGGCCGCTCTCATTTCTCTCGCTTTGTACATACGGACCATAACCCCCGTCTTTATCCGGACCCTCATCGTGGATAAGTCCTGTCTTCTCTAATGTCCGGTAAATGATCTCCAGCGCCCCATCCATGAAACGCTCTTGATCGGTATCCTCGATTCTCAGCATAAAGTCTCCGCCCTCATGCTTTGCAATCAGATAGGCGTAAAGCGCCGTACGAAGATTGCCGACATGCATTCTGCCTGTCGGACTTGGCGCAAATCTCGTTCTTACTTTGCTCATAATATTTCTCCTGCTTTCCTTTTTATTTTTTATCTTTGCCTGTTATATTCACCATATCGATGATGGCAAGACTGACCACAACTAAAAACATCATCCCGTAAACTGCGTATCCCTGAAGCTTCTCAGAATCAGACAGAAATACAATAAGGAAAAAGATCACCATGACAATATCCACGATAAGCATCGGGATACCAAGCTTTCTTCCCACCTTCTTCGGATCAAGGGTTTTCTTTACTTTATCCGGGAGTGAACGGTAACCTGGCACCATATTCAGTGCTTTTCCACTAATCAATAAAATACTCAGAACGGTCATCAGTGCAACTACGACAATACTTCCAATCATCTCTTTTCTTCCTTTCCTCCATCCTGCCGGGTATAACGAAGGGAATCCTGCTTCCAGTCTCCTCTTCTTATAACCTTAAACAAAGTATCCATCAAAAAGATTGCCAGCGCAATCGCCCCTGCAATCTCAATGGTCTGTGTCAGATAGTAACCTGTCATGACCCGGTCATTCTGTAACATTGAATTCATAATCTGGTAAATTCCATTTCCCGGCACTGTCGGCAAAATTCCACCAATCAGAAACATCGTGACAGGAGCTTTCAGAATCCTTGCGAATATATGGGATATAAGGCCTGCCGCCAAAGCAGACCAGAATGAAGCAATCACTGGATTCCATCCAGTCTCCACACAGATAATATAAATAAACCCCGATGCCGCACCGGCAATTCCGGCCCAGAGCAGATACTTCCTCGGTGAATTAATCAGGACGGAGAAGGAAAAGACAGCGATGAAAAACCCAATCGTCTTGATTCCGATATCTATCATAAGATCCCTCCTGTCATTCCATTTCCGAAAATCGCAAATGCGACGCCGACTCCAAGGGCAATCGCTGCTGCCTTCAAAAATGCCTCCAGGATTCTGGCACATCCGGAAATATAGTCTCCCTGCAAGGTATCCCGTACCGCATTGGTAATGGCTACCCCCGGTACGAGCGGCATGATCGAACCGATTACAACAGTGTCCAGAGTGATTGCTTCCCCCATCACTTTTTTCATCACAACTGCCATCAGTCCTACGCCAAATGACGTCGCAATATCAAGAATCAAGCCATCGATCCCAATGACCTTTGCCCCAGCCATCACACTGGAAAGAAAAAGTCCCACAATCAGCGTTGCCAGAACATCGTATAGAGAACCTCCAAAGGAGATGGTAAATCCAACTGCTACCACCAATGGAATAAAAAAGGCAAGTAGCGGCGGATACGGGACTGACTCTACTCTTTTTAACTCTTCATATGCATCGATAAGCTCGATCTCCGCTCCACAATATCTTCTGGAGATCTGGTTTACCTGCTCAATCACACTTAAGTTGGTTCCCCTTTTTTCAATTCCTTGAATTAAAGTAACAGGAGCAACCTCCTCTCCACTGATTGATGCTGTGATTCCGGTCAGCACGACCAAAATCTCCACCACTTCCAGATGAGAAGTTTTCAGAATATGGTGCATCGTATCCTCCACCCGGTAGGTCTCCGCCCCATTTTCCAGCATCAGCTTTCCAGCAAGCATTGCTGTATTCATCAATAATTTATAGTCCATTCTGATGTCCTTTTTTGTATCATAAGTTCCATTTGACATCATACTATTTCTTTCGGAAAAAATCAACCCACACCGGAAAGCCAGCCTGAAAAAATTCCAGGCTGGCTCTTGTATAGGATTTATTATAGCTGAATGTCTAATTAATGTATCCTGCTTTTTTTAATTCTTCTTCTGCTTTCGCAAGATTTGCCTCAGACACACGAATAATCGGACCCGTACATCCCATGCCGCTCTCTGCATAGATCTCGATCTTCCACAGCGCACGCACTGCGTCCTCCAGATCCATAACTTCGATGCCGGCAATCTGAGCTGTTACGATTTCCTTCGGAGGCTCTTTCACTTCTTCCTCTGCTGCGGCCGGTTTTGCGACTGTCTTGTAGGAAGCAAGTACTTCTTTGAAACCACATTTCTTTACTGCGTCGAACTCTCTCTTTGCAACATCAAATACTTTATTACGAACGAGTTCTGCAGCATAGCAGATTGCATTTGCGATTACTGGTGCTCCAGACGCACGGGAAACGATCATAACAAGTTCATCGTACCCTTCCCCGATTCCAGGACCATATCCGAATCCTGTTGCCTCAAAGCTTCCGCCTGTGTTGAAAGAAGAAAGCATCTTCACAAGAATATTACCTGTCAGAGAATCTGTAACAAGAATATCCGGTGAAGCTTGAAGCACGTCGTTTCCTCTCATTACGCAACCGCCGTCCGCACGTCCGGACTCAGCAAATGCAATATCGTAACCGTTACTCTGCAGCTCTTTGAGTGCTTTCTCTGTCTGGCGCGCGCCATCCACATTGAGAATACCAACGGTTGGTTTTGCGATTCCACATGCCTTTGCTGCAATCACACCGTAAACTGCGTTCTTGATCATTCCTTCGATACGATCTGTACTGGAAGTTCCGGTTGTATTGGCGATGAACATTTCTTTTCCTTTTGCAGGAGTTACAACACGCCCAACGGTAGATACGCCGATCGGGAATGGGAAGTGCATCGTTACAGCACCATCGATCTCTTTGTTCTTCAGCATATCTTCCATCTTCTTGTGGCCTTCCTCGTCGTCAGCCACCTTGATTGTTGTTACGCCTTCTGCTTCCAGAGTACCGATGTAGTATACATCCACACCCTGTTTTGCTGCCATTACCGCTGCCTGCATGGAATTTTCCTCGCCGTGTTCGCTGCCCATTCCTGTCAGAGCGATTTTCGGACGCCTGCCGTACTGTCCGCTCTCCAATCCCTGTGCCATTTCCATAAAGGTAGAGGCAATCACTTTTTCAATACTACTTGCCATTTTCTACACCTCACTATTCTGCCATCAGAGTTTCAGCGAATTCTTTCATAGCTTTTGCGATCAGGCCTTTTACTTCTTCTTCAGATACAGCAGATTCTGCGCTGTTTCCTTCATTTGCCTGGATTACAAAAGATACGCCGTCAAAGAGGTTCGTCATACGTCCAAGGAAAAGACTTCCTTTACCGATGATCATAGCCTTTTTGATATTTCCGTTCAGGATATCTTCGCGAGCGAATCCGATGTATGGAACACCTGACGGAATATGTCCCTGTGTCGGAGCCCATCCTGTCAGACCATGCTTCTCGATGAATGTAGGAAGCTCTTTTCTGTCGATATCGCCACGTTTTACAGCAAGCGCACCGATCATCTTGTAGTTTGCAAGCGGTACATCACCAGCTCCTGCTGGTTTTGTGATATCCGGGTTCTGCATTTCCGGTGAGAATTTGTCGATATCTGTTACTTTCCATCCAGCTCTGTCAAGCGGATCTGTTACAAGGCTTCCGATAACAGCCTGTGGAGCGGAGCCTGTTCCAACTGTATGGCGTCCGAGAACGTCCAGATTGATTTCCGGATTTACTCCATCATTTTCAGATACAACGACAGCGAATCCGCCAAGGCAGTCCTCCAGAATCGGAAGGCCTTTCTTTACATGGTCTTTTCCGTTCATACCAAGCTTTGCAGTACATCCTCCGGCTGTTACAACAACGGTCTTGTATGCTCCGGATTTTACGAGTGCTGCAGCCTCGATCAGAGCGTGGGACGGTCCTGCACAGAATCCACGTGCATCGGAACCGGTTGCAGATACAAGTCCTGCTACCTCAGCTGCAGCTTTTGCGAAGTTACCGCCGCCTCTCTGGTTCATATCACCACACGCTTCCTCCGCACAGTCGATAACATATTCCACGTCCTCTTTGTTGATGCCCGCGTTGCGGATTGCATATAACAAAGCGAGAACGCTGGAAGCCTTGCTCATTAAGTTTTCATGCATTACATGGGCGGAAAGGTTCACATCGATATCGTGAGCTGTTCTGACACATCCAACGAGCTCGTTGTTGTGGTACAGTCCTTCAGCATGTTCGTTTTCAATGTAATGTTTGATTTCATCCAGCTCATAGCCTTCTTCGATCTTGGAGATAATATCCTCTGTGATGATCGGATCAGCAGCCAAAGCGTCTTTATGTGCGCTTACGAAGTTCTTGTCTAATTTTACAACTTCAAACATATCGCAAGCCTGTACTAAAAGAAGGAACTCTTCTTCCGGCATAATTTCACCGAATTTTCCGTATCTTTCAGATCCTTCTCTTGTTTTGTCATAGTAAGGGAATTCAACCTTGGAAAGTTCTTCCGGTGTAGCGTTTCCAATATAAACCTGGTTTGGCCAGTAATTTACACATTCTTCATAAGAACGTAAATGACTTCTTAATTCTTTTAAATATTCTGATTCCGGATTGACAACTCTTTCTGTTGTCTGTGTTGTTCCGTTATATACTACCATTTCTGGAGTATGTGCCAATACATAGCTGGCTCCTTTAATTACACTGTTCATTGTTAGTGTCCACCTTTCTTTGCGTTATAAAAGGAATGTAGTTGTAAGAAAAGCGGTGAGGTAAGTATTTACCCCACCGCTTGTGAATCCGAAATCCGGTATTTCAGATTTTCCTATAAATACTTACAGTATTCGTCACGGATTGCAGACATTTCGTCTACGATGTCATCAACATCAAGAACCATTTCCATCATGCCGACCTGCTCATCGTATACCGCTTCATCAAACTCTTCTTTCAGTTCTGGTTCACAAACGTGATATGTCGTGAGTCCAAGCTGGACCCCTGTCAATGGACCTGCGAATGTCGGGTCACCAGCAGTAACAGTCTCAGCTGCAAGACCTGCAGCTTCACCTTCAGCAGCACCAAGTACTACTACTAAGTTCTCTGGTCCGAATTCATCTGCGAATTCTTTTACCCTTTTCTGATTCTCAAGATCCATTGCGCCTGCGCTCGTTCAGACGAAACATTCTGTTGAAGAAAAAACAATTTCTCCACCGGCTGTCTTAACGCACTCTGCGATAGCCGGTCCCGGAACACCATCACGGTCACCAATAATAATGACTTTTTTACCTTCTAAAATTGCCATGATGTTTTTCCTCCTTCCCTTCGATTTAATAATTTTAAGTATTTATAAAGGACACCGCTTTATGTCCTCGTAAAGCCCTTACGGGCTGTTACGCAAATGAAGTATGACTTGCTGTTCCTATGCGTAGTATTTTTTGATCATTTCTTCTACTGCTTCCGGAGTAGCATCGTCTTTTACTAATTCCTCTACTTTTTCACCATCTTTGTAGATTGCAATAACCGGAAGTCCAAGGATCTTCTGGCCAATTGCAAGACGACGTGCTTTTGTCGTATTTAAAGATGTAAATTTAATTTTGTCACCATATTTCTCTGCATAAGAGTGAATGTGTGGCATTAAAGCCTGACATGGCACACATCCATCTCCAAAAAAGTCTACGAGAACATATCCTTCTGCCTGCAGTACTTCTGGTTCAAATGTTTTCTTATCTACCTCTAACATGATAAATCTCCTCCTGAACTGATCTTATTCGTTTTCGTTGATATATTTCTCAGCCTGTGTAGCGGCAATTGCTCCATCTGCGGCAGCCGTTACAACCTGACGCAGGCTCTTGATACGAACATCTCCGGCAACAAATACGCCCGGAATATTTGTATGCATGTTTTCATCGGACTTGATATATCCTCTTTCGTCCATGTCAATCACGCCTTCAAACACCTTGGAATTCGGGATCGTTCCGATAAATCCGAATACGCCGAACATTCCATCATCTTCGTCAGCTTCGATTGTAGTGAGCTCACCTGTCTTTACATTCTTCACTGTCATGGAAGAAAGGATTCCATCCCCATTTACTTCTTCTACAACGGTATCCCATAAGAAGTGGAGCTTATCATTCTTAAACGCCTTTTCCTGAATGGACTTCGCGGCACGAAGTTCATCACGTCTGTGGATGATCGTAACTTTTCTCGCGAATTTTGTAAGATACATCGCTTCTTCAACAGCAGAATCACCACCGCCTACTACATACACTTCAAAATCTTCAAAGAAGTTGGCATCACATGTTGCACAGTAAGAAATACCTTTTCCCATAAATTCTTTTTCGTTTTTGCATCCAATCGGACGTGCAAAAGCACCGGTTGCAATGATCACTGTTTTTCCAAGGTATTCTGCCTTGGCGCTTTTCAGCTTCTTCACATCGCCATCCAGCTCAACAGAATTGATCACGTCTGTTACACGCTCCGCGCCAAACTTCTCAACCTGCTGTGTCATTCTGGCGATCAGAGAAGGTCCGCTTTCACCTTCTACAATCTGCCCCGGATAGTTTTCAATCTCATCCGTGATAGCAATCTGTCCGCCGTCTTTTCCTTTTTCAATGATCAGAGTGGATAAGCGGCTTCTTCCGGCATAAAGGCCTGCTGCTAATCCGGCTGGTCCTGCTCCCAGGATGATTACGTCATAAATTTTACTCATAACGTCTTACTCCTTCTTTCATATTTTGTCTTTATCTGGGCATACAGGCGGAATTCCCGCCCGTATGCTGATACCCACATGACGTCAGTAAAAGAGCTGTCTCTTATGACTGATTAGTTGTCGAATACTGTCTGATCGTCTACTTCTGTAGTAAGAGCGCTTAATGCTTTCTCTACGATCTCTTTACGAAGTTTGTATTCTTCTTCTTTGTCAAGTGCCGGGTTGCCAAGAGGATGAGGAATGGCAATCGCCGGAACGATTCTGTTCGCACCAACTGTCAGGGAAATTGGTGTTACTGTACAGATATGAACAACCGGAAGTCCGGCTGCTTCAATACCTTTCACGAGCGTTGCACCGCAACGCGTACAGGTACCTCATGTGGAGGTAAGGATAACTGCATCTACTCCATCAGCTTTCATCTTCGGAGCAAATTCCTCAGCAAATGCTTTTGCTGAAGCAACGGCTGTTCCGTTACCAACTGTTGTGTAGAATTTATCGTACAGTTTTCCAATTTTTCCTTCTTTTTCCATTTCACGAAGTACATCAACCGGAAGTACACGGTCAGCATCTTCGTTTGCATATACCGGGTCATATCCGCCGTGAGCTGTCTCAAATGTCTCTTCTGTCAGATCATCGATTCCAGCAATGCTGTATTCGCCGTACTTAGAAGCATTGGAACTTTCGATATGATCCGGATTTCCCTTCGGAACGATACCACCGGATGTAACCAGAGCGATCGTTGCTTTGGAGAGATCCTTTACCGCCGGGTTCGGAGCAACTCTGTCGAAAGACGGCATCGGGTATTCTGTCTCAAATGGCTTGTCAGCAAGTTTCTTAAGAAGCATCTTAACCGCACGTTTGGATCCTCTTTCTTTTTCGAAGAAGTTCACACGTACACCGTTCGGCATATACCCCTCCTCACAGGAAGCACCGATTGCTTCATGCTTTGCAAGTTTCAGGGCAAGCGGAGCCATACTTCCAACTGCTTTTCTCATACCTGCTGCAGAGTTCTTGGTAGACACGGTGTAGACTTTATTCTTAAACATATCCGCGCCCGGGTTCTCTGTATACATACCTGTCACTGCCGGAATTCCAAGCTCTTCCTGTACAGCATCACAGATCGTACCGCAGGCAACGCCGTAACGTCCGGCATTAAATGCAGGACCTGCCACGAACACATCCGGATTGTATTTCTTTACAACTTCCAGAATTTCTGCTTTTGCTTTATCAAGATTTTCATTGAAGTAGGAGTCGCCACAGATAATAGTAGCTACGATTTCTGCCTCTTCTCCAAATGCCTGTTTGAATGCAAGACCAGGTCCGATGACTTCGGCTTCGCGAACTTCTACCGGATAGTCTGCTTTTTCTTCTCCACCGATATTAGCGAAGAACTGATTGATATAATGAACTACTTTTAACATCTTTCTTATCCTCCCTCACTATCTGGCGCTTAATAAGTTGAATCCTGTTTCATTTGTTGCACCCGTAATTGCCTGGATCTCAACTTCGATCGTTCCGTCTTCACGTAAGCTGTGCTCGTTACCGCCGGCGATGGTGTTGACATAATCCAGTGTTCCGATCACTTTATCCATTTTCGGAAGTACAATTACCTGGTTTGCGTTTCCGCCTGTTACTACTGCATCAGCAGCCGGATCAGCGTCAGCAAGTGACTGGGATTTTCCATCACGTCCAGCATATTCGTCTGTGATAATAACGGTCTTCACACCTTCTGCTTCGATCTTCTTACAGTTCATAATAAGGTCTGTATCCGGATTACCGAAACCTTCCTGAGATACAATAACCGCGTCCAGATCAAGAAGACGGCAAAGCTTTGCTGTCCAATCAGAAGAACGCTGTTTGTCAGCAAGGTATACGTTTTCGTTTGTCAGGATCTGGCATACAAAGTTGATCGTCTTGCCGTGTTCTTCAAAGAGGTCGTGCACAACCGGGTTGTTTTCGTGTACATATGTAGGATTCTTATCACATGCGGATACACAGTTACCGGAAACGATTGCGCCGTCCATTACTTCTGTCGGGTTGATGATTGTGGAAAGAGTTTTCTTTGCATCAACACCGTATACATATGTATCATGCAGAAGTCCCTGGCTCTGAAGCATCTGTACATATGCCACTCTCGGAAGTCCCGGAAGTTTTTCCATTCCTTCTTTGATTCCATATGTCTCATATACTTTTGTTTCGTCCGGTGTAAGCTCTCTTGCAAGCTCGCCAAGATATACAGCAACACGGAATCCCGCAAAACGTACAGCCGCTTCATATTCATGCTGTTTAATTCCATCGATCGGCTCGCATACAACAACAAGATTGTTTAATTTTGAGAATGGTGTGTAGTCAGCTCCCGGACCTGTCATATCGATGATACCTTCCTGGAATCCGACAATTTTACCAGCAGTTACCACTGCCATTCCCTTTAATGCGTAGGTCTTTCCCTCACCAACTGTGTCAACTTTGGAAATAACGCCCGGGAAAATTCCTCCACGTCCTTCCACCTTGACACGTGGCTCAATAACATCTTTAACCGGAGTAATTCTTACACTTTCTCCTGGTCTTGCAATGTCAAATTTTACACTTTTGATGTGCTCGTCCTCAAGGACAACTTCTTTTACAGCTTCTTCGGATACATAAAGAACACCGTCTTCGATTTTAGACTCAGCGCCAAACTGGATGTCCTTAATAAAAATGTGTCCAACTTCTAATCTCACTGTAATTCCCTCCTTCTAAAAAATGAAATCTATGCCCCAAAGTACCCCAGTACTTCATTGCCATTTGTCTCCTACCAGGCATCCGCAGACGGGAGTGCACTGGAAATCAGTGTGTAATCAATCAGTCTGAAATCTTCATACACCTGAGGTGCATATTGGTCAGACTTAAACTCAAACTTTCCGCAGGAAGCGATGGCTCTTTCGATAATCTCAATGCCCATCAGATCCGCCTTGCCGGCCGAAATAGAAACCATCACGGATTTGTATGGAGTCTCATTCGGCTTGACACTTCCGGAAAGCGGGTGTGTCAGAAGCTTGCATCCTCTGTATACTTCGTCTTTTACTTTTTCCAAAACATCTTCGTATGAACATTCGTAAAACTCGACCTGGTAATCCTGACCGAGCTTTTCACGAACAAGGGGGTTGTTTGTAATAATTCTAAAATCCTTCTTCATAGTTCCACCTATTTTAAAAAGGGCGGCTTTTCTTCCGCCGAAGCAGAATACAAGGCCGCCCTTCTGTCTTATGTATGTCGGGTATATCTCATACACGATTCAGAATGTGGTCCTTTCCCTGATCCTTTTGCCTGAAAGTTTCACCTTGTCAGTAAGGTTTGCATCTTCGGCGGTTCGTAGCGTGAACTCTCTCGCAGGAAAAATCATCCCACTATTTAATTGTCCGCAGAGTATGTCTCTCGCATTTCTGTTTCAAGTATATCATATGGATTTATAGATTTCCAGCATTTTATTCGTTTTGTACATAGTTTTTTTCTATAAAACGCCTATCTTAGTCACCTTGATATGCTTTTTGTTATTTTTTCTTCTTTTTCTGAAGTTCCGGATGCCTAGGTAGGAAATTCTTGAAATAATCGTCGTGCGTCTTCTTGATCATACCACTCAAAGCAAACAGCGCAATAATGTTTGGCACTACCATCATACTGTTGAAGCAGTCCGCCATGTTCCAGACAAGATCTACCTTTGCAAGAGACCCCAGAATCACACAGACACATACGAGTACAGAATAAATCGGTACTGCCTTTGCTCCAAACAGATACTTGATGTTTGCTTCTCCGAAAAAGTACCATCCAACAATCGTAGAGGATGCAAAGAAAAACATACAAATTGCGATAAAAATTTCACCGAACTTACCATATACAAGAGAATACGCAAACTGGCTTAACTCTGCTCCAGTATATCCTCCGCTTACTGCATTGTATGATTCTGGAAGCGCTCTCGTTGTCACAATAACAAGCGCCGTCATGGTTAATACGATGAATGTGTCGATAAATACGCCAATCATTGCCACATATCCTTGCTGTACCGGATGATCTACTTTCGCCACCGCATGAGCATGAGGTGTGGAACCCATACCAGCTTCGTTAGAGAACAGACCGCGGGCAACACCTTTTGTGATTGCTTTGGAAATCGTGGCTCCGATCGCTCCTCCCGCGATTGCTTCCGGTGCAAATGCTCCTACAAAAATTTCGTAGAACGCAGTTGGGATATTCTTCCAGTTATAGAAGATAATGATTAAAGATCCTGCAATGTAAAGAGCCGCCATCAACGGAACGATCAGTTCTGTAACCTTTGCGATTCTCTTCATGCCGCCTGTAAAGATGAACAGACAGATCACCGCGATCACGATACCTGTAATCCACTGTGGAATACCAAATGCAGTATGGAAAGAAGCCGCAATCGAATTGGACTGAACCGCGTTTCCCATAAATCCAAGCGCAAAGATCAAGAGCACAGCAAAAATTGCCGCCAGGACTTTACCAAAGACTCCTTGAAACGCTGCCCGGATATAGTAAACCGGACCACCCGTTACAACGCCGTCTTTTCCGATCTTCTTGTACTTTTGCGCCATAATAGCTTCGCAGTAGATCGTCGCCATTCCGAGGAAGGCTGCTACCCACATCCAAAAGATCGCACCCGGACCGCCAATGGCGATCGCTGTTGCGGCACCTGCAATATTACCGGTACCTACCTGTGCAGCGATTGCAGTCGCAAGAGCCTGGAAAGAGCTCATGCCGTCCTTGCCGGCATCTCCTTTTTTGGAAAAGAGACCTCCAAAAGTCCGCCTCATTCCTTCCTTAAATCCTCTTACTTGAATAAATCCCGTACGGAACGAGAACCAGATTCCTCCGAATCCAAGCGCTACAATCAGGATGTAGTCTGAAAGATAATGTTGAATTTCCAGTACAATGTTGTTTAATGTATCCACAACAACCCCTCCTTTACCCTATAGATGTTTTGAATATTTTTCCTGACATATTTATAATACCATTTTTTGTTTTATTTTACAATAATTTCGTGAATTATATCGCTTTTTTGTTTATTTTATCCAACTTAATATACAAGCCTGTTTACTATCGACAAAAAAAGGGCCTGAAAGCCACGAAATGCGTGGGTTTCAGGCCTCATGGAATATGCACGATTTTCATAAGTTTCTTTTTTTTATGCATATCGCCAAAAATTTATCAATTTTGTTTTTCAGGTTCTATACATGAATTTCTGCTTTTACACCAAGCTCTTCTTTATGTTGCTCCAATACCGGGCGTACGACATTTGCAAGGAATGTGTCCACCTGCTCTTTGGCACGTCCAGTATAGCGTGTAGGATCCATTGCCTTCTTAAGTTCGTCCAAACTCAGATTAAAGGACGGATCAGCCGCGATCAGTTCCAGAAGATTATTATCAAGCCCTTTTTCCTTGACATTTTTTCCTGCCTCCATGGAGAGCTCTCGGATACGCTCGTGAAGCTCCTGACGGTCCCCGCCTGCCTTTACCGCATCCATCATGATATTTTCTGTCGCCATAAACGGAAGCTCTGCCATCAGGTGCTTTTCGATCACCTTCGGGTAAACGACCAGACCGTCCACTACATTCAGACAAAGGTCCAGGATACCGTCGATTGCCAGGAATCCTTCCGGTACGGATAGACGCTTATTCGCCGAGTCATCCAGGGTACGCTCAAACCACTGTGTTGCTGAGGTGATCGCTGGATTTAAGGCATCCACAATCACATAGCGGGCCAAAGAGGCAATTCGTTCGCTTCGCATCGGGTTTCTCTTATATGCCATGGCTGAGGAACCGATCTGATTCTTCTCAAATGGCTCTTCTACCTCCTTTAGATGCTGGAGCAGACGGATATCATTGGACATTTTGTGGGCACTTGCGGCAATTCCTGCCAGAATGTTCAGAACTCTCGTATCCACTTTTCGGGAGTAGGTTTGCCCGGAAACCGGATAGCAGGCAGAAAATCCCATCTTCTTAGCAATTATCGGATCAATCTTATCAATAGTCTCCTGGTCTCCCTCAAAAAGCTCCAAAAAGCTTGCCTGGGTTCCTGTAGTTCCTTTGGAGCCAAGAAGCTTTAAGGACCCACTAACATATTCCAGATCTTCCAGATCCATTAGAAACTCCTGGAGCCAGAGTGTCGCTCTCTTTCCTACAGTCGTCGGCTGCGCCGGCTGGAAATGAGTAAAAGCAAGAGTCGGCTGTGCTTTATAGCGATCCGCAAACCGTGAAAGTTCGTCGATCACACTCACAAGTTTCTTTCTAATCAGCTTTAAGGCTTCTGCCATCACAATGATATCGGTGTTGTCTCCGACATAGCAGGAGGTCGCTCCCAGGTGAATAATCCCTTTGGCTTTCGGACACTGTTGGCCGTAAGCGTACACATGGGACATGACGTCGTGGCGTACAAGCTTTTCACGCTCTTTAGCAACTTCATAATTGATGTCGTCTGCATGTGCCTTTAACTCTTCGATCTGCTCCTCCGTGATCGGAAGGCCGAGCTCTTTTTCTGTCTCTGCCAAGGCGATCCAAAGTTTTCTCCATGTGCGGAATTTCATATCTGGAGAAAAAATATACTGCATTTCTTTACTTGCATACCGTTCTGATAATGGACTCTGATATCTGTCGTTCACTGTTTCATGCTCCTTTTCCTAAACTTGGGGTCAATACCCTTTTTGTATTCCTACTATACTACAGAAGATCCGGAAGCGCAACCGGATCTTCTTTGAATGACCGGCTGTTATTCCTTTCTATAAATACCGTCTGTACTGATGTTTCCACGCCTCTAGTGTCTCCTGCGGCGTTTCGAGGCTTTCTTTAGCCGTCTTTTCTTCTTCCAGCAGCCGGATTCGATCAGCGATCTCCGCGTAATCGGGATGTTCAGCAAGAAACTTTTGATACTCCTCTTCCGGAAGATACCGTGATCGGGCATATACATAGGCTGCCAGCATCGTCTCGTCCTGGCAGATCTCATACGCCTTTAAGTACATCTCCGCCGCCTGTTCATAGAGCAGCTCCCTCCCATAGGCAGCACCAAGGCAACCGTATACCTTCCCATAAAAACGCTCGCCTGCGGACTCATCCCTCTCATCCTGGAGAATGGAAAGATAAACGAGGATTGCCGATTCGTACTCTCCACTTGCCAGCAGGTTATCAGCTTTATATTTTCTGCGCTCAATCTCCTTCTGATCTTTCAGACGATCCAGAACATTGCGGATGTGCTCCATCTCCGGTTCCGAATAGATCTTTGCTTGTTCCAGAATCCGAAGTACGAACTGTTCAATCGTTCCGTTTTTCTGAAGCAGGTCAAGAAGGTCTCTTGCCAGCTCCTTCATATCAAGCTCTGAATACAGCCACTCACAAATTTTCTCATTCATAATGGTGTAGTCAATCAGATACAGATTATTACAGAGATAATAGCACAGTTCTTCTATCGTATAGATCTTTCTGTGAATCCGTGTGATTTTGTATGGCTGTGAAGCCTTTTTCTTATGACAAAGAATTAAACTGCCCATTTGTACCTCCCAGATGAATGATTTTTTCTACCCTGAAATCCGTAGCCGGGAAGAAATCCCCGAACCCTGCATCCCGGAAACTCAGGCGGCACGTCCTCTCATCATCAAACTCCGTACGGACAATCAGCTTGAGAGAATATTCTTTTCTCTTTGGCATCCCCGCAAAAGAGACCGTCTCTACATTCCACTGTCCTGTCGCCAGCGACTCAATATGAATTTCAATATCCTCCGTATTTTCTAAAAGGACCTCCCATTCTCTTGTATCTTCATACCAGTGGGTGCCAAACTCCACAATCGGGTACCATACATCTACTCCATGAATCCTCATCTTGAGGCAGATCTGTTCCATCAGCTTTGTCTCATCCAGATAGGTTGGTACATCCGGAGTTTCCGAACGCTTTTTCAGACCGCAATAACATGCCCCCTTACTATACAGATTGTTTCCAATAAATGCTCTACGTCCATTACACAGCACCTTCTGAGAGTTCGGATACCAGTTATTTTCAAAACCTTCCCCCGTCAGATAGACAGAGGAAACATGTTTCTTATTAAAAACACCTTGAATGAAATGCCGAAACCGTTCATCCGCATTTCTAGCCTTATCTACATTCAGCACCGGATAGACCGCCCTAAGCTCTTCCATCTGTGCCTCTGCCACCTTCTCCACACTGACAAAGCTTTCTTTCTCTCTTCTGTAGTCTGTGTTAAGCTGCTTTAGCATGTAAGCTTCAATCTTTTCCCTGTCACAGTAAAAGAGCGCGGATTCATACTGCCAGAGCTCTTTTGGCTGATAGAGCATATAGTAACAGAAGCTCTCCCGGTAATCCATGGCGTAGACTCGGCTTTTATCAATACCTGCCTGGGCTCCGGCTTCACGTAAAAAGGTACGGATATCCTGATCAATCCACGGTACGGTAAACGATACAAAGGAGACCTCTTTCTTTCGGAATGTCTGGAGGGTCAGCTCAATAAACTTGCCAAGAAGCCATCTTGCCTCATAGACTGTCCCTTCGATCTCAATCTGTTCTTTTCTCTGAGCCTTGCGGTAGAGATCTGAAACGACCCAGCCCTTTTCCATCATAGCTGCCCGCTGAGCCTCGCGTCCGAACATCCATGCCTCTTTGTAATGTCCCACCATCATCGGAATCTGGTAATTGTCAGCCGCCACTTCCAGCGTCTTAAGTTCATGCTTTTCTTCATCATAATAGCTGATTTGGCAGCCGTTTTCATTCAGGTCATAGCCAATGATATAACCACAATTTTCCATTCTGATCCTTCTCCTCTTTTAGTATACCATAAACAGCTCCTGCGACAGTTCCTTCTCGCGGCTGTATTCATCCATTGCCTGTTTCAGCGCTTCTTTCGTCAGCTCCGACATATCGTTCAGCCGTCCGTACGTTCCGATAGCCGGTACTTCGTGTTCCAGACGAAATGTCTGCATGTCAGACGCAAACGTACTGCCGTCAGCTTTCATCTCTTTGAAGCGGTATTCCAGGATCTCATCACTATACAGGACAAAGGTCCTTACATGAATCCCCTCATAGGCCGCCTGCATGATCTCTTTCTGGTATGCTTGATCCTCCGTCCGTTCTCTGGCCTTTTGGATCTTGTACTCGATCATCACCTGGCTTCCTTTCTTTGCCCGGTATTCGACAATACATTTGTCATAAAGCATAACTTCCATCAGCCAAGACTGTGGATATTTCAAATAAAAAGAAAAGACAACCTGTTTTTCACAAAGTTCCCGCAAGAACCGTTTCAGAAGCTCCTCTGACGCAGTCTGGATCTCATGCTCAGAATAATACTTCAGATAGGCAATCCGGCAAATGTCCGGCAGCACCTCTCCGGCCTCTTCTTCCTTTCTAACAATCTCCCATACTGACAGATCAGTCTGCCGGTCGCGTATCAGATACTCCCTGGATATGTAGGAAAGATATGCTCTCTTTAGGCGGAAGTAGGTATTGCCGCTGCCATAGTAATCACAGAAGATGGCTTCCTCACTGAAAATATTCTCTGAAAATACCATCTGGGTGATAATTCGCTCGGCAATGCGATCCGAAGGAATTCCCTCCTTCTTTGCCGCACGCCATACCCTCTTCATATTTCTTGTGGCTCCACAATAGTATATTGCCAGATAGCTGAGTGTCGTATGGTCAGAGTATCCTTTTGTGAACAACACGTAACAGAGCTCTGTAAGCATCTCATCCTCTTCGTAACCGTCCTCTAAAATTTTCTTTGAACAAAGATCAAAAACCTCTCCGTCCACGAACGGATCCATACCGTGCTTCTTGATATTTTCAAAGGAAAGTTCCGGTACAGCAACCGGCTCTTCCGGAACCTCCTTATTTTTCTCCAGTTGTTTGCAGAGCTCTACAAACCGCATCTCGTAGAACAGACGTGTCGTCTCATATGGAATAGAATCCGTATAATGTCGTCCGTCCATGGACTCCCAAATAATTCTGGAATCCTTATCATAGAGGAAGATCATGGCTTTGCCATCGATCACACCGACTCTTTGACGGATTTCTCCATCCTCCTCAATAACCATTACCGATTTCATAAACGGCAGATTCGTCTTCACCTCATAAGCATGACAAATATCATTGAGCGCTTCCAGACGCTCCTGTGTCATATTCTCCTCCGTACAGAACTTCTTATAAATAATCCGAAGCGGCTCATTAATATGTCTTTTTAAAAGCTGCTCCCAGCCAAATTCCTGCATCTTGTCACGGTAGTAATTGTAAATCTCACTTGTCTCCTCCTGGAACTGAATTATATTTGCGTAGAGGAAAGCAGTCTTTTCGTAAGTAAGCGTATTCCCATGCATGAAGTAGAGACAGACAGCTTTCGGAAGCGGCGTACGTACCCGCTCCTCCTCAATCGTCATCATATAATATTCGTAGAGCTGTACGATCTTCATCTCCTGTTCTACCGCAAGCTCATACCATTTGAAATATTCAGAACAAATCTGATTCCCCTTAATAAGAAGCGTGCAGACCGCAGTCAGTACCATAGGATCCGGGTACTCTCCATAGAGTTTTTCTAAAAGACGGAACAACTGTCTGTCGAATTTCTTCTGCTGCCCTGCCAGATTTGCTGTGTAAAGAGCAAGCTCCCTTGTGAAGAGTCCGTACCGACATCCAAAGCCCAGTACTTGAATCTCGAAATTGCCAAGCTTTTTCAAAGAAACCGGATCCTCCCTGTAACACTTAAATGCCTGTAGATATAACAATGTATGACCGAATTTTTCTGAATAAAAATGCTTCTCCAGGGCAGCAAGTCTTCGCGTAATATTGCGGTACTCCGGATCAATATCCACCAGCATACAAAGGACGCTCCACATCTTCGGATGCTTATTATATGCCTTGCGAAGCTCCTCTGTTACATGTTCCGTGTGGCTTGCATTGCGCTTTAACAATGCAGTAAGATACAGGTAGTAGGTTGTATTCTCAGGCCGCTTCATCATATCAAAACGGCCGTAATTATACTGCTCAATAATCTCCGCCGCCTGTTCTGTCTGTCCGCTCTCCAAGTAAGCGTGCGCTTTTACAAGGGAACAAAACGCGGCGTCCCGGCCAAGGTTCTCCATCTGTCCCGCAAGCTGGATCGTATCTTCCGCCCAGCTTAATAGATCACTCTTTCCGGTAATGCAGGAGAAATAGCCCTTTACAATCTGTGTCATATAAAACGTCTGCTCATGCTTTGGTGTATGGACTCCCTGTCGTGTGACTTCGATTTCGTAGACGACCTGCTCATACGGTGTAGTAAAGATGATTCGTCCAAAATTTCTTCCGGCGTGAAGCACCTGTGGAGTAATGACGTAGTGAAACCCAAATGTATTCCCGACGAAATCATCCGTAGTAAATTCCTTTTGCGTGATCTGTATAAAACCGCCTTCCACTGTGGCACGGATCGGCATGTAGCCCCATGTATTCTTTGTAATAATCAGGTTCTCCCGAACCGCATCGGTGATGCTTTCAAACTTCTTCTCATATTCAGACAGAGAGAGGAAAAGACATTCCTTCTGTTTGATGCCGACGAGAAATTCCTCCACCGCCTGTTCGCCCAGAGACCACTTCCTCATATTATTGTAAAGAGCTACTACTCTCGGATTTTCGTAGCGCAGAATCTCATAAAAACTCATGGAACGAAACAATCTGCGTGCTTCCATGAAGTCCGTCATAGCCAAAAGCTTAAAATCCTTCATATTTTGAACTTTCCCGTGAGAAGTCATCAAATATGGCCGCTCGATTACCGCCGTAAAAGAAAGCTCGTACTCGCCGCCGTTGCACACAATATAGAACGTACCATTCTCCACATATCCCGGATCCAGACCATCTGTATCGTAAGTGAAAGAAATCTCCACCGGATTTCCCTCAAATCCATTCTCTGTCAGATGAATACGAAAAGAAGAGGAATAAACAATTCCTCTTATCAGCGCTTCCTTTTTACTTTCAATCGTAAAACTTCCCTGGTAGGTCTCCCCTTCTCCGATCAGGAGCACCAGATTCGTCTCCGAAAACTTCACTTCTGGCTGCTCCTTGCTAAAATCTCCATTTGAAAAGCGTTTAATTTTATTTTTCAAGCCTGCCACCTCTTGCATTGCATTTTTTATCAGATATACTATAATTGAAATTATAACATTATTCCCTGTCAAATGGCAATCCCTGTGCATAATTTATCAGAATTTGTCATATGCGAAGATTTCGCTGCGCCGGCAGCATAAAAACGGCGCAAGCTGCGAATCTGAGCTGCATGACTGAATTGACGGAACTGCTACAGTTGTTTGCTATCATAAAAAGGAGGCAATTCGTATGAGTCAGACACCAATTTTTCATGGAAGTGATCTGGAGCAGATCGCATCCTATTATCATATAGAATCTGACGAGATCTGCTGTTTTTCCGCAAATGTCAATCCTCTTGGTTTTCCTGAACAGACAGCTCTGGCTGTCTGCAAGAATTTTTCTCATCTGATGTCACGATATCCGGATCGAAATTATATCGGACTGAGAGCAGCCATCGGCCGCTACTGTCATATTTCTCCGGATTATGTGTCGGTGGGAAATGGTTCTACCGAGCTGATTTCCCTTTTGATCCAGTCTTGTCAAAGACACCATGCTGTCCAGGTAGGACCATCCTACTCGGAATACGAGCGGGAATTACAGCTTTCGGGTATCTCTTACTCTACCTGGTTTCCGAAAAAGGAAGATCATTTCCGGATTCATACCGGAGAGCTGATTGACGCTTTGAAAAAAAGCCATGCAGATTTTCTGATTCTTTGTAATCCGAACAATCCTACTGCCTCTGCCCTTTCTCAAGAAGAGCTTGCCGTTCTTCTCCGCGGATGCCTTAAGCGGGGCGTTTTCGTAATGATTGACGAGACTTATGCCGAATTTGCATGTCGCAATGTTTCTGCCATTCCTCTCGTCCCGGAGTTTCCAAATCTGATGGTGATCCGTGGCATTTCTAAATTTTTTGCAGCTCCGGGCCTGCGCTTAGGGTACGGCGTCTCCAGCAACGCAGAATTCCTTGCCCACCTGAAAAAAGTGCAGAATCCGTGGAGCGTCAGCAGCATTGCCGCCTTTGCCGGAGAACATCTTTTTGCGGAAACCGAGTTTATCGTAAAAACAAAAGTCCTCATATCCCGCGAGCGCACCCGCATGATACAAGGACTTTCAGAAATTTCCAAGCTGTGTGTCTATCCAAGCGACAGCAACTTTCTGTTTGTCGAGATCCTGGATTCCGGCTTTACATCGTCCGGATTATTTGACTTTCTGATTCGTCAGAAACTGATGATCCGCGACTGTTCCTCATTTCCAGGGCTTGGCAGCCAGTTTTTTCGCTTCTGCCTGATGCAGCCGGAAGATAATACCAGACTTTTGCAGGCAATTCAGAGCTATTTCTGTTCCTAAGTATTGCCATTTTAAGCAATTTTAACTATTTCGTGACAATTTTATAGTATTCTCTTGCGGTCAGTTTGAATACGAGGCCGTAGATCACGCTGAATACGAGAAGCGTACCGATGGTACAGGTGATAAACAGATTGACATTCGTTAGGTTGAAGCTTGCGAGAAGTCTTCTCATTAGCTGGAAGGCCGCCGCTACATGGAGCGTGGCAAGACCAAGCGGCAGGAAGAATACCATACGGATCTGGCTGTTGACCGTCTTTTTGACTTCCCGGCGGCTCATGCCGACTTTCTGCATAATCTGGTACCGGTTGCGGTCCTCAAATCCTTCGGAAATCTGCTTATAATAGATAATCAATACCGTTGCCATCAAAAACAGCCCGCCAAGGAAAATGCCAAGGAAGAGGAAGCTTCCGTAGAACGTATGGAAATCTTCTTCATACATACCCCGAAGTTCTATATCACATGCAATCCCGTAATCATTCCGGAGCCGGTTTGTGATGGCCGTGGCCGCTGCTTCTTTCTTCGCTTCACTTCCATCCAGATCAAATCCGTAGGAATACTGGAAAGTCGCTGCTTCCCCACCCGAAAGTGAGGAAATGAGGTTCTGGACTGTACCCACATCTTTTACAAAAAGAGTCAAGGTATCCATTACCGGAAATTCCTGTTTCTCTTCCATCGGGATCTCATCCGGCTCTTTTACAATGGTAAAGTCCACGCCATCCAGCCGGAAGTGGTCTTTGCCGTAATTCTCTTTAGAAGAAGAGAAAATAACCGCTTCATTATCAGCAAGCTTAATCTCGTCTTGATTCATCTCATTGTAATAGGAGACCGGTGCGATCTGAATCAGAGTCTTGTTAAAATAAAAGGTACTGTCAAAGGAGTCCACCGTATATTCTTCTCCTTTGCCATCCGCCACAAGGGAAGTATACTGGCACCGATAACCGTTTTTCTGTCTGAGGCCCTGTCGGTTCATCTCTTCTGCTACAACAGTATCCACCGTCCTGGTCAGATTCTCATCCGACTGATAAACTGAAAGAATCAGCTCCTTGGGGAATCGATTTGACATAATATTTTCCATACCCATATTCAAACTGACCGTGGTAGAAAGCGTTACCAGAACCATGGTGCTTAAAATACAAATATTGGCAAGTCCAACGGCATTTTGCTTCATCCGGTAAATCATACCAGACACGGAGTGAAAATGCTTTGCTTTATAATAAAACGACTTCTTCTTTCTCAGCATCTTTAAAAAGGCGATACTGCCTGCCACAAACAGAGCGTACGTTCCCACAATAACCAGAAGAACCGCCACAAAGAAGACGCTGATGGCCTCGATCGGGTTTTCCACGATATTCGCAAGTACATAACCTGTGGCAATGGACGCAATCCCAAAGAGTGTCAGTAAAATCTTCGTCTTCGGCTCCTTTTCTCCGATAGATCCGCCCCGGAGCAGCTCGATCGGATTTGCTTTTCTTACCTGCAACAGGTTGAATGCGAAGGTGATAAATGTAATCGCCGCAAAGAGGAGCACGGTTGAGCTGACGCTGCCAGCGGAAATCTCGTACTGTAAAGGCGTCTCGTATCCGACGATCTTATAAAGCAAAAGAAACATCAGTTTTCCGAAAATCGCCCCGCCGATCAGTCCGATCACAATACTGATTCCACCTGTTGTCAGAGATTCCCAGAACATCATAATGGAGAGCTCTTTCTTTCCCATTCCAAGGACATTGTACAGGCCGATCTCTTTTCTTCTCTGCTTAATCAAAAAGCTGTTCGTATAAAACAAGAAGATGAAGGCAAAGATGGCCACGATCACCATACCAAATCCAAGGATACTCCGCATACTGTCCGCTCCCGGCATCTCTCTGACACCGGAGTTGTCCATGATCATGTACATGTCAAAAAACATCATGATGGTGATGATGCTCGTAAGCAGAAACGGGACATAGGACCGCTTATTTTTTTTCAGATTGGTAAGGGCAAGCCTGATGTAAATCGATTTAAACATACCGCTCACCTCCCGTAGTCAGCACTGTCAGGGTGTCGGAAATCTTCTGGTAAAGCTCTTCATTTCTCATCTTTCCGCGATAAATCTGATGAAAAACCTCACCGTCTTTGATAAAGAGCACTCTTCCCGCATGACTCGCAGCCTTTACGGAATGTGTAACCATGAGGATTGTCTGTCCTTTTTCATTGATCCGGGTGAACTGATTTAACAGATCATCCGCTGCCCTGGAGTCAAGAGCTCCGGTCGGCTCATCTGCTAAAATCAACTGCGGTTTTGTAATCAGTGCTCTTGCGACTGCCGTTCTTTGCTTTTGCCCGCCGGACACCTCATAAGGGAATTTTGCCAACAGCTCGTAGATCCCAAGGCTCTTTGCAATCGGTACTAATCGCTTTTCCATCTCTGCGTACTTTTTCCCCGCAAGCACAAGTGGAAGGAAAATATTATCCCGGATGGAAAGGGTATCCAGGAGATTAAAATCCTGGAACACAAATCCCAGATTCTGTCTTCGGAAAGCGGCGATCTCTTTCTCCGGAACGGAGGAAAGCTCCCTTCCCTTTAATTTCACATGGCCTCCTGTAGGCTTATCCAGCGCCGCCAGGATGTTCAGAAGTGTCGTTTTACCTGATCCGGATTCTCCCATGATCGCGACGTACTCTCCCTCCTCCACTGAAAAAGTAACGTTTTTCAGGGCTTCCACCTGGGCACCGCCAAACCGCGTCGTATATGTTTTCTTTAGATTCTGAACTTCAAGAATTGTCATGTTCATCTCCGCCTTTCTGAATTCTTTTATGTTTCTATGCTGTCATTATAGCCAGAATGGCCGAGTATTTTCCATCGATTCTTCTTACAATCCAAGCCCGAACCTTACGATTTTGAAAGGTAGCGTCCTTTATTCCAGATCAAGCTGTGTCCGTCTCAGATCCAGGACGACCTTCGTCCCTTTTCCATCTTCAGAATCGATCCGAAGCTGGTGATGGAGCTTATCCATCACTTTTTTGCAAAGATATAATCCAATTCCGGTGGAGCGTTTATCGATCCGCCCATTGTATCCGGTATAGCCTTTCTCCATAATCCGCGGCAGATCCTCCGCCGAAATACCAATGCCTGTATCCTTTATGACAAGGACTCCCTCCTGTTCCAGGTAAATGGAGACACTTCCGCTCTTTGTATATTTCAGTGCATTAGAGAGAATCTGCTCCACCACAAAAGACAGCCACTTTTCATCTGTGAGGACTATCTCGGCAATCTCCCCCATTTCCAGGGACAGTTTCTGTAAAATAAACAGTCTGGAATACTTCTTGACTGCCTGCCTTACGACTTTACCCAGATCGCAGCGCTCCAGCACCATATCTTTGGCGATGTCGCCTATCTTCAGATAAGAAAGCACCATCTCCACGTACTGCTCTGTCTTAAAGAGCTCCATCTGAAGCTGGCGAAACAGCTTCTGGTTCTCTTCATTCTCCTCCCGATCCATTCCGGATTGGACAAGAATCCGCATGGCTGCGATAGGCGTCTTGATCTGATGCGCCCACATACCGTAGTAGTCCATCATCTCCGTGTAACGTTTCTGATCTTCAAAAATAAGCTCTTCCTTCTCCTGTCTCATCTTTGCGATCATCGAACGGTACAACGCTTCCAGATCTCCCGGCACTGTATAAAACATGCCCGGATAGGTATCTGAGGTGGCAATGCACCGCTTCAGCTCTTTCCACCGCTCCGCATATTTCAGGATGTCCACCAGCAGGCAGAGAAAAACACCCGCCCCGGAAAACTCGGCGATATAGCGTGTCTTCTCGAAAGGAATATCATACAGATATCCAATCAAAAATAAGGTACCATAGCAGATCAGAAGGCATCCGAACATGGCGGCCCGGTCTCTCATATATCCTTTCAGCATAGTCGTCTCACTCCTTTAAAAGATAACCGATTCCTTTTTTCGTCAAAATCAGATCAGAAAGTCCGGCCTTGTCCAGTTTCTTCCGAAGTCTCGTCATGTTCACCGTCAAGGTGTTGTCGTCTATGAAGCTGTCATCCTCCCAGAGCTTTGTGATAATATCCTCTCTGGAGACAATCTTTCCGGCCCGCTCCATCAGACACTGGAGAATCCGGTATTCATTTTTCGTCAAATCAATCTTTTCTCCCTCGTAGAGTACCGTAGCGTCGCTTAAATTTAAGAGCAATCCCTGGTGCTCAATGACATTGACATTTCCCTGGAACGAATAGCTTCTTCTTAAAAGTGCCTGAATCTTGGCGGTGAGGACATTGAGGTCAAAGGGCTTTTCGATAAAGTCGTCTCCGCCCATATTCATCGCCATGACGATATTCATATTGTCCGACGCTGAGGACAGAAAAATAATCGGCACCTTGGAAAATTCCCGGATCCGCTGGCACCAGTGGAATCCGTTAAAAAACGGCAGGATGATATCCAGAAGAATCAGATGCGGGGTAAAATCTGCCGTCTCCTCCAGTACATTTTTGAAATCTTCAATGCATCTCACCTCAAAGCCCCACTGGCACAAATGGTTCTTTAGTGTTCCGGCAATAATACTGTCGTCTTCCACAATCAAAATCTTGTACATTGTGTCTCCCTTCTGCTGTCAAACCATCAAGCACTATGATCCCTAAGAACCATAGCGCTTCTTTTTATGTTTTGTCTTTGATTATACTACTGAACTTTTGCAATATCAATCAAAGTCAGCTCTTTGATATTGGTATTTTCCAGACTCGTTACAAGTGCCCCTGCCGTATCCATGGCGGTCAGCACCGTCACACCGGTCTCAATGGCATTTCTGCGGATCGTAAATCCGTCCCGTGCGTGGTCCGCTCCCTGCGGTGGTGTATCAATGACAAGATCGATCTCATGTCCGAGGATCAGATCCAGAAGGTTCGGGGAAGCCTGCTCAATCTTGTTGACGGCAATGGCTTTCACACCGGCTTCTTTGAGTGCCTCCGCAGTCCCTGCTGTAGCAAAAATCCGGTAGCCGAGTGTCTCAAATCTGCGTCCAATCTCCACTGCCTCCGGCTTGTCCTCATCCCGTACGGTCATAATCATATTCTTGTATTTCGGAAGCTTGATACCTGCTCCAAGGAACGCTTTGTAGAGCGCCTCATTAAACGTCTTGGCAATTCCGAGACATTCTCCTGTAGACTTCATCTCTGGTCCCAGACTGATATCCGCGCCACGAATCTTCTCAAAGGAAAATACCGGCATCTTGATAGCGATGTACTCTGCTTCCTTTTGCAGTCCCGGTGTATATCCCAGATCCCGGATCTTGTGTCCAATAATGACTTTTGTCGCCAGCGGCACAATCGGAATTCCTGTCACCTTGCTGATGTATGGTACCGTACGGCTGGATCTTGGATTGACCTCGATCACATAAACATCCTCTCCGCACACGATAAACTGAATGTTGATCATTCCAATGACATGAAGAGCTTTAGCCAGTCTCCTTGTGTACTCCTCGATCTTCCGTTTTGTAACAGCCGAAATACTCTGTGCCGGGTATACCGAGATACTGTCTCCGGAGTGAATACCTGCACGCTCAATATGCTCCATGATGCCGGGAATCAGGATATCCTCTCCATCGCACACCGCGTCAACCTCGATCTCTTTTCCCATAAGGTATTTGTCTACGAGGATTGGATGTTCCTGTGCGATCCGGTTGATGATACCGATAAATTCATCGATATCGTGGTCGTTGATAGCAATCTGCATGCCCTGTCCTCCAAGGACGTAGGACGGGCGAACCAGTACCGGGTAGCCCAGTTCATTTGCCACTTTCTTTGCCTCCTCGGCGGTAAAGACCGTTCCTCCGGTCGGACGTGGAATCTTACATTGTGCAAGAATCTCGTCAAAAAGCTCCCGGTCCTCTGCTGCATCCACATTCTCCGCCGAAGTACCGAAGATCGGAACTCCCATCTTCATCAGCGCCTCGGTCAGCTTGATGGCTGTCTGACCACCAAACTGCACAACCGCTCCGTCCGGTTTTTCGATGTTGACGATACTCTCTACATCTTCCGGCGTCAGCGGCTCGAAGTAAAGTTTGTCCGCAATGTCAAAATCCGTGCTGACCGTCTCCGGGTTATTGTTGACAATGATCGTCTCGTAGCCTTCTTTCTTAAAGGCCCAGGTACAGTGTACGGAGCAGAAGTCAAACTCGATCCCCTGGCCGATCCGGATCGGGCCGGAACCTAGAACGAGCACTTTCTTCTTGCCGCTTGTTTTTTCTACTTCATTTTCGCTTCCAAAAACAGAGTAATAGTACGGTGTGGTGGCAGCAAACTCAGCCGCACAGGTATCTACCATCTTATAGGCTGCAGTGATACCATATTCTATCCGCAACTGATGGATCTCGTTCTCTGTCTTCCCGGTTAGAGACGCAATGACGTGATCCGGAAACTCAATCCGTTTTGCTTCTTTTAGAAGTTCCGGTGTCAAAGGCCCCTCTTTGAGAGACTGCTCCATCTCTACGAGGATTGCGAGTTTATCAATAAACCATTTATCAATTTTCGTAATGCTGTACAGAACATCGTAAGCTACGCCTCTTCGTAATGCCTCCGCAATCATCCAGATCCGTCTGTCGTCTACGACATGAAGCTGTTCCATCAGCTCCTCGTCGGAAAGTCCGGAGAAATCGTAGGACATCAGGCTGTCCACGTGCTGCTCCAAAGAGCGGATCGCTTTCATCAACGCACCTTCAAAGTTATCGCAGATACTCATCACCTCTCCGGTCGCCTTCATCTGGGTGGTCAGCGTTCTCTGGGCACTGATAAATTTATCAAATGGCAGACGTGGGATTTTTACCACGCAGTAGTCCAGCATCGGCTCAAAGCTTGCGTACGTCTTTCCGGTGATGGCATTTTTGATCTCATCCAAAGTATAACCAAGGGCAATCTTCGCCGCCACCTTGGCAATCGGATACCCTGTCGCTTTGGACGCCAGGGCGGAAGAACGGCTCACACGAGGATTAACTTCGATTACACAGTATTCAAAAGTGTCCGGATGCAGGGCATACTGTACGTTACATCCCCCTGTGATATTCAGCTCGCTGATAATATTCAGAGCGGAAGTACGCAGCATCTGGTATTCTTTGTCACCCAATGTCTGAGACGGAGCCACAACGATACTGTCTCCGGTATGTACGCCGACCGGGTCAATATTTTCCATATTACATACCGTGATACAGTTACCGTTTCCGTCCCGCATCACCTCGTATTCAATTTCTTTCCATCCGGCAATGCAGCGCTCCACAAGCACCTGGCCCACCCGTGAAAGGCGAAGACCATTCTCCAGAATCTCCACCAGTTCTTCCCTGTCATGGGCAATTCCACCGCCGCTTCCTCCTAAGGTATAGGCCGGACGAAGTACAACAGGATAGCCGATCTTCTCCGCAAATTCCACACCTTCCGGTACGCTCTCCACAACAAGGGAAGCTGCCACCGGCTCTCCGATTTTTTCCATGGTGGCCTTGAATTCCAGACGGTCCTCCGCCTTTTTGATGGTTTCAGAGGTCGTTCCGATGAGCCGTACATTGTTCTCCTTTAAAAATCCCGTCTCATCAAGCTCCATGGCAAGATTCAGACCGGCCTGTCCTCCCAGAGTCGGAAGTACGCTGTCCGGACGTTCTTTCTTGATAAGTTCTTCCACGACTTCCACGGTGAGCGGCTCAATGTATACACGGTCAGCTATATCCTTATCCGTCATAATGGTAGCCGGGTTGGAGTTTAACAGTACGACTTCGATCCCTTCTTCTTTCAGGGAACGGCATGCCTGGGTACCCGCATAGTCAAACTCTGCTGCCTGCCCGATGACAATCGGTCCGGATCCGATCACTAGTACTTTTTTAATATCCTGATTTCTTGGCATTACTGATTCCCTCCCATCATTTCCATAAACCGGTCAAAAAGATATCCGGAGTCTTGCGGTCCCGGACATGCCTCCGGGTGAAACTGAACGGTAAAAATCTTCTTTCCGGTATATTTGAGTCCTTCGTTTGTCCCGTCATTGACATTAACAAAGGCAGGCGTAGCGATTTCATCGCTTAATGTGGCGTCATCCACCACATAGCCATGGTTCTGCGAGGAAATATAAACCCGGTTGTTACTTAAATCTTTGACCGGATGATTGCCGCCCCGGTGTCCGTATTTCAGTTTGTGAGTGTCTCCGCCATTTGCAAGGGCCATAAGCTGATGGCCAAGACAGATGGCAAAGATCGGTACATCGCTTTCATACAGCTTTCTGACTTCCTCGATGATGTCGGTACAGGTCTTTGGATCCCCAGGCCCGTTGGAAAGCATGATACCGTCCGGATGGGTGGCCAGAATCTCCTCCGCCTTTGTATGCGCCGGGTAAACTGTTACTTCACAGCCCCTCTTATTCAACGATCTGGCAATATTGTTCTTTGCACCGTAATCCAGAAGCGCCACCTTGTAGCTATCTCCTGGAAGGACGTAAGCTTCATCACAAGTCACCTTGGAAACCACATCGCCCACTTCATATGCGGCAAGCTTTGGCAAAATCTCCTCAAGATCATAGTTCTCATTCGTCGTAATCATGCCGTTCATGGTGCCCTTTTCCCGCAAAATCTTTGTCAGGGCTCTTGTATCGATCCCTTTGATTCCCGGAATATCCTCTTTTTCCAAAAACTCCTGGAGCGTTCCTTCGCAGCGAAAGTTGCTCGGCATTCTGGACAGTTCTCTTACGATATAGCCGTCCGGCCACGCTTTTTTCGACTCCATATCAGGAGTAATACCATAATTTCCAATTAACGGGTAAGTCATCACAACTGCCTGTCCGGCATAAGACGGGTCCGTCAGGACCTCAAGATAACCTGTCATAGAGGTGTTAAAGACAATTTCACTGATCATATCTCGCTTCGAGCCAATACTCGTTCCTTCAAAGACGGTGCCGTCTTCCAAAATCAGAAATGCTTTCATAGCTTCACCTTATCCCTTCGTAGTTTCTATTTGTTTGTTTGCGCAAAAAGAAAGGCGCATGAGTGTCTTTTTCGATACTCGAGCGCCCTCCTTCTCAAATTGTAAAGATTTTACCACATCTCTTTTTCTTTTTCAACGCTTTTCCTGAATTTTTTTACAAACTATTCAGCCATGCTCTTATTCATACTGCCAGTACACGGTGATCTTATACAGCACCTCGTCATCCTGATAGGAATACCTTGCACTGGAGAGCTGATACCAGGCTGCAAGATTCGAAGCCCCCTCACGGATCAGATTGTTTAAAAGTATCTCCCTGGATTCCTCGTAGGCTGCCTTCCCGGAAAACTTAAAAACCGAAACTTCTTTTCCGGCAGAAATCTCGGTGTTTAGCTGTTTTCTCATCCGCTCTTTGTCAAATCGCTGATAATAGCACCCTTCCCGTACGTAGTAATTGTCCTGAAGGGAAGTACAGGACGGCATCGGGACTTCCCCGTCCAGCTCATGGGTCCGGAAAAGCTCTTCCTCATTGCAGCAGAGATAATCGTACTGAATCTGCTGGGCTTCAGAAATCTCGCTTGGATCGCTTTGCAGGAATACCGGATCCCCCCATGTTGTATCGACATAGTAGTAATTGCCCTCGCACCGAACCAGATTCCACGCATGGGGCTGTCCCCTTGTCGTCCCGGTCACATAGGTGCAGAATACGCCGAGCTTCTCCAGAAGATATTGGGTCTCCCTGGCATATCCGGCACAAACGGATTCTTTTCCCACAAGTGCGCTGAAAAGATTCTGACTGTCTCTGGCATCCGCCACATAATCTACAGTCCGGATCACATATTCATACACATACTTGATTCTGTCGTACTCCGATGCCGACTGGATCTCTTGCACCTGTTCAAGAAACGCCTCAGTTTCTGCATTGATTTTTCTCTGCATCTGCTCTTTCGTCTCTCCTTCATAGGTGTACTCCGGACAGATCTGTGCATATCCGCCCTCCGGAATCTGATAGGCTGTCGTCTCCGCAGCACCGCTGCACCAGAAAATGTCCGGAAAATCGTTCAGAACAAACTGGAAGATCTGATTCACCCGCTTGGCCTCAGTCATCGGTACATCGATTCCCTTCTGATTCTCCCTGATTCCCTGAAGAATCGTCTCATAAACTCTTTTTTCCTCTTCATTTAATGTCTGATAATAAAATTTCTCCTCTACTTCCCCGGCGGGAACCTCCTGTGTCTTTACCACCGGCGCCGCCTGTTCTGTGAAAAAAGTGAGCTTCTCTTTGGACACAAAGCCGGTATCCTTTAACATTCCAACAATACCTGTTGCAACTGCCAGAATCAAAACCGCGCACAGAACTACGCATCCTTTTAAGAATCTGTTTTCTCTTCTTCTCATGCTAATCTCCGTAACTCATCCTTTACTTTCTATTATAGATATATCCCAGCCTTCGGCGCAACCAGAACTTTATACCAGTTCTGCAATACGGGATACGCCGACATAGACTTCCGAAATCTTATACCAGGTCCGGTAGTCTACTTTTCCGGTCTGCGGCAGTCCGAATACTTCCTGGAATTTCCGCACCGAAGCCTCTGTTCTCGGCCCATAGACGCCGTCCGCATCTACTTTCGGAATAGCAGGATAAGCACCTGCAATGACGTTAAGCTGCTCCTGCATCTGAAGCACCTTGTCTCCAGTAGAACCATTCTCCAGTGTATATCCTGGCCACGACGCCGGGACTCCTGAGATCTCCTGGGCCGTGTTGATGTACATATCACTTCCATAGAAAGAGCGCAGGATCTGAATCGCCGTGTATCCCTGATCCGCCAGACTCTTGGATCCCCATTGGGTCATCCAGCCGGGACATGACACCTGCTTTCCATCACAGTACTGCGTCAGAATCGGCTGGCGGACATTCGGCCTTGACAGATAAGAAGCAAACAAATCATCCACCACAGAAGAAATCGTATCGTAGATATTGCGCCTGGGAATCCACTTATGGTCAAAGGCTGTAGAGGAAGAAATCGTGAAATCAAATCCCTGATTCCGATACCATTCCGTATACACCCGATTTAACGTAAAGGACATAATGGCAAGGACGTTGGCCTTGATTGCCTCCACAGGCCAGGTAGCATAGATTTCGCTGGAAGCGACATTCTTGATGTAATCCTTATAGCGGTCATAGTAATTGAGAGCCGTGGTGTCCCGCGGCGATCCGTCGTGTACCACGACATATTCCGGTACCACCACCCGACTTAATACAATCTCTCCCGTCTCATTCACCGGTTTGATCTCTGCCTCTGGAATTTTCGGCGGATAATTGCCGAACAGCGTGTGAGCCGGGATCACATACACCTGCTCTCCTTCTTCCCGCGTAATCGGAAGAAGACGGATGTTTTGAAGAGCCGTCACCCCAGAGAGGATCTCTGTCCCCGCAATCTGGATAGGCTCAAATCCCGGAGCTGTCACTTCCAGCGTATACTCGGAGTACGGCTGTTCCTCCTGCCGTTCATCGAGGCTGTACTCTACCGGAGGCGCCGCAAGCTCCAGCGTCTCAGTCTGCCCGGATGAATCGGTGGAAACCATCTCCAGTGTATTCTCTGGTACTCCGGTATAGGAAATCCGCACACTGGCGTCCTCTACCGGAAACGCAGTTGCCTCCGAAGTAATCTGTATTTTTAGCCTTCCTTTATCGATGTTGTTTTCCTGCATATGATATAATGTGCTCATTTTATCATCACCCTGTCACAGTTCTCTTATCATCAGAATATGTGTGGAACCCGAAAATCATGTCATAAAATTCACGTTGTAAAAGAGGAAAATTTTCTATGAAATAAAAAAACGGGATGCCACCACAAAATGACGCTCCCGTTATCCTATCCCATATTTCCCATCAGAAAAAAACTCTTTGAATATCATGGTACATGACGAATACCATCAAAAGCAACAAGCAAACCATGCCAATCATATGAACATAGCCCTCTTTCTCCGGCGGCACTCGCTTGCCGCGGATCACTTCGATCACCAAAAAAACCAGACGTCCACCGTCTAGTGCCGGGATCGGAAGCAGATTCATCACACCCAGGTTTGCTGAGAGTAAAATCATCAGATTGAGCATATTGAGGAATACAAGCGCCGCTCCTCCGCTTTTGCTCTGATTGTAAGTGTCTTGAACGACATCCACGATTCCTACCGGTCCGGACATACTTTCCATGCCGATCTGCCCCGTGACAAGCATCTTTAAGCTTTCCAGAGTCGTACTGATCCAGTAACGGACCACGGAACCACCATAGCGGATCGTCTCCAGCACCCCGGCTTTTGTGTAAGCCCCTCCGCTGTAACCGTAACGGTACATCTCATACTTTTCATCCCACTGAGGCTTTAGGTGAACCGTCGTCTCCTTACCGTTCCGTTCATAAGTCAAATCGATCTCTTCCTTCTGGTGGAACTGGTTAAAGGTGGTAATATCCCGAAATAGGTGAATCTTCTTTCCATTAATCTGTGTAATCACGTCTCCTGCCTGCATACCGGCCTCGGCTGCCGGATAACCCGCTTCTATCGAAGATACCACCGGTCTGTCGACACCGATCCACGCCGTAATAATGATAGCGCCAATCAACGCCAGCACAAAATTAAAGACCGGTCCCGCCGCAATGACACTGATACGTCGCCACGGAGATTTTTCATTGAAATTCCCCACGGATTCACCGGCATCGCTTTCGTCCTCTCCCATGGCGCAGAACCCTCCAAGAGGAAGCACCCGAATCGAGTAGAGCGTTTCCTTTCTCTGAAATCCGAAAAGCTTCGGACCCATTCCGATCGAAAACTCCTGCACTTCAATCCCATTGAACTTTGCCAGTAAGAAGTGCCCCAGCTCATGGATAAAGACGATAAATCCGAATATGATAATTGCAAGAATAATTCCCAAATCCTGTTTTACCTCCTGCTGCGAATTCGTTCATAAGTTTCCTGTTCTGCCGTAAGGATCTGTTCCAAGGACGGGGACTTGATATTGTGATGTGCCCGCATACAGTCCTCGATGATCTCCACGATTTCCAGGTAAGTAATCTCTCTGTTTAAAAACATGGCTACCGCCAGTTCATTGGCCGCATTGAACACGGTCGGCAAGCTGCCTCCGGTTCTGCCTGCCTCATAGGCAAGAGAAAGTCCGTAAAAGGTGTCCATATCCGGCTTTTCAAAGTCCAGGTGAGTAAGACTCCAGAAATCTAAGCGATCTCCTGGCAAATAACGTCTCTGAGGATAATAAAGCGCATACTGGATCGGGAGCTTCATATCCGGTGTGCCAAGCTGGGCGATCACGGAACCATCTTCATATTCTACCATCGAATGGATGACAGACTGCGGCTGTACAACAACCTGAATATCGTCTATCTCTACATCGAACAGCCATTTTGCCTCAATGACTTCCAGTCCCTTATTGACCATGGTAGAAGAATCGATCGTAATCTTCCTTCCCATAGACCAGTTCGGATGCTTCAGAGCATCTTCCACCTTGACGTTTAACAGATCTTCTTCCCTTTTCCCACGGAACGGTCCTCCGGAAGCAGTCAGCAAAATCTTTTGAATCCGATTTCCAGCATTTCCCTGCAGAGACTGAAAAATAGCGCTGTGCTCACTGTCCACCGGAAGAATCCGTATCCCTTTTTCCCTGGCAAGGGGGATAATCAAATGTCCTGCTGTCACCAAGGTCTCTTTATTGGCAAGGGCAATATCTTTCCCCGCCTCGATGGCCGCAATGGTGGGGCGGATTCCTATCATGCCGACAACTGCCGTGACCACAATTTCCGCCTCAGGAACACAAGCAGTCTCAATCAGGCCGTCCATTCCTGTAACAATTCGGACTGCTACGTCTTTTAACCGCTCCCGAAACTCCCGTGCCTTCTCCTCCTCGTAGACACAGACAACCTGAGGATGAAATTCCCGCACCTGCTGCTCGAGAAGCTCTGTATTAGAACCTGCCGCAAGGGAAATGACCTCGATATCCCCATTCTCACGCACCACCTCGAGAGTCTGTGTCCCGATAGAACCTGTAGATCCTAAAATAGCTATTTTCTTCATATTATTTCTCCTGATCTGTATAAAGCCTATTTATATCATAAAAAATACACTCAGATAGTAGATGATCGGCGCCGTGAAAATCACGCTGTCAAACCGGTCCAAAATCCCGCCGTGTCCCGGAATCAGTTTTCCATAATCCTTGATTTCATGATTTCTCTTGATGGCGGACGCCGCCAGGTCTCCGACCATAGAGATCAGTCCTCCGGCTCCACAGATCACCGCATACACTACGGGACTTGCAGACGCATCCCCGAAATGGCTGACTGCCGCCGCATACACTGCTCCCAGAAGCGCTGCTCCCACAACGCCTCCGACAGCGCCCTCCACAGATTTCTTCGGACTCAGTTTCGGAGACATCTTATGCTTTCCAATCAACATACCCACACAGTAAGCACAGGTGTCGCATCCCCAGGAAGAAAGAAATACCAGCCACACCAGATAGACACCTTCTTCCGGAATCATTCGTGTCTGATAAACATAGGACAACATCAGCGCCACATAGAAAATCCCAAAAAAGACGAGCATCATTTCTTCCGCCACATATTTAGGATAGGAAAAGACATAGACTGCCATCAAGATGATCAAAATCGCAATCACCAAAAGCCCAAGTCCCTGTCTGTCAAAAAAAGCAAGTACTTCGCTCTCTCCTGATCCTTTCACCTGGAGACGGATCAGCACGTAACAGGCGGCGGCAGCAGCATATCCCACAATACCAGGAAGCGAGACGTGCAGATTCCGTACTTTATAAAGCTCGCTCATTCCGATCAGGCTGACCAGAAGAAGTAGAGCAAGCAATATATCATTCCCGGGAATAATCGTGGCAAGAGCAATCACCACAAGCAGAATCCCACTCAAAAGCCTTGTCTTAAACATCCGCCTCTTCCTCCTTTACCTTTCCGTATCTACGCTCTCTTTTATTATATTGCAGAATTGCCTTTTCTAATTCCTCTTTTGTAAAATCCGGCCACAGAACGTCCGTAAAATAAAATTCCGTGTACGCCATCTGCCAGAGAAGATAGTTGGACAGCCGAAGCTCTCCGCTTGTACGGATTAGAAGATCCGGATCCGGAATCCCATGAGTATCCAGATACGTCTCAAACAGTGTCTCATCAATCTCCTCAGGATTCACTGTTCCCTCTCGAACGTCTGACGCCATCCGTCTGATGGCACGCACCATCTCATCCCGGCTGCCGTAATTGATGGCGATCTGGAAATTCAGCCCATCATTTCCGGCAGAAGCCTCCTCAAGCTCCTCGATCCGCGTCCGGATATCATCATCCAGCCCGGTCTTATCTCCGATGACCCGAACCCGCATCCGGTTTTTCTCTGCGGTCTTCAGACAGGTCTTCATATAATTTCGCAGAAGCTTCATCAACGCATTGACCTCGTCCGACGGGCGGCTCCAGTTCTCCGTGGAGAATGCATAGACCGTCAAATATTTGATCCCCATCTTGTAGGCAATCTCACAGATCCTCTCCACGTTCTTGCTCCCCTGGGCATGTCCGTAATTGCGAGGCATATTTTTCTTTTTCGCCCATCTCCCGTTTCCGTCCAGAATAATGGCGACGTGCTGCGGTATCTTCATCCTTTCTCCTCCTTGACACATACATAAGAGCAAGAAGGAATTCCCTCCTTGCTCTGCTCTTGTTATCTTCTTATACGGTCATAACTTCTTTCGTCTTGGCTTCTACTGCACTGTCGACTTCTTTGATGTACTTATCCGTCATTTTCTGAAGTTCGTCTTCCATATCTTTGATCTCGTCCTCCGAGATTTCTGTGCCTTTTAACTTCTTACATGCGTCGTTACCATCTCTGCGGATATTGCGGATCGCAACCTTCGCCTGCTCACCTTTTTTCTTTACATCTTTTGCAAGCTCTTTACGCCGGTCCTCTGTCAGCTCTGGAAATACAAGGCGTATCACCTGTCCGTCATTGGTCGGATTGATTCCGATATCCGACGTCTGGATCGCTTTGGTAATCTCCTTTAACATACTCTTCTCCCACGGCTGAATCTGAATCATCCGCGCCTCCGGTACGGATACATTCGCCACCTGCTGAATCGGAGTCGGTATCCCATAGTAATCCACCGTCAGCCTGTCCAGAATGTGAGGATTCGCTCTCCCGGCACGAATTGCCGCCAAGTCGCTGTCCAGACTCTTCATGGTCTTCTGCATCTTCTCTTCGTATACTTTTAATTGTTCATGCATAAATCGTTCCTCCTGTCCTCTCTCTTAAACAGTCACTTTCGTTCCTGTAAATTTCCCGCTCATAGTATTGACAATACTATTCTCCTCATTCAAACCGAACACCAGCATCGGCATCTTATGCTCCAGGCACATGATGGACGCTGTCAGATCGACTGCCATCAGCTTCTTGTCAATGATCTCCTGAATGGAAATCTCATCGTACTTCTTCGCCTCTGGATTCACTTTCGGGTCACTGTCATAGATGCCGTCAATCGCTTTGGCAAGCAGCATCGCATCTGCCTCAATCTCAATCGCTCTGAGTACAGCTCCGGTATCTGTGGAGAAATACGGATGTCCGGTTCCTCCCGCAAAGAAAATAACCTTGCCCGTCTCAAGCGCCTTCACTGCTGCGTCCTTGGAAAAAAGCGTTGTAAATGCACCGCAGGTAAATGGTGTGAACACTTCGGTATCCATCCCCGCATAACGAAAAATCTCAGAAACATAAATGCAGTTCATTACCGTGGCAAGCATACCGATCTGGTCTGCCTTCACCCGGTCAATCGTCTCACTTGTACGTCCTCTCCAGAAATTTCCGCCGCCTGTCACAATGGCAATCTGAATACCCTGATCCACCAGCTTTTTCACCTGGCCTGCCACTTCAAGGCAAGTCGCCTCGTCAAAGCCTGTCTTTTTATCGCCTGCAAGAGCCTCTCCGCTCAGTTTTAGCAATACTCTTTTCATGGTATGAACTCCTTCTCCCGAGCCGTTTCCCCCGGCCCGTATTCTATCTTTTATTATATCTGGATCACTACCTTGTGTCAATTTGCATTTTCCACCGGAATCCGGACACACTTTAACGGAACGCTCCGCCTTTTTGTTTTTCCGACTATTCTTCTGTCAATGCAGCAAAGGAAGTATCCGCAAAAAACGTGTCCGCACTGTACAGATACAGAACCTCATTGATTTCTTCTGTATCCATCAACTCCTGAATATCACCATAATAATACCGCGGATCCACCACTACGATCTCCCTGTAGTACGGAGCCAGAAACGGGAGGAAACAGTTGGCGTAAGAATCCTTGAATACAAGCAGACGCTTGTTTTCTGTCGTTGGTGTCTTGATCTTTAACAAGCCATGGTTTCCGCCGAAAAAGACTTCGTACGCATTTTTTTGATCCAGCTTATCGGTATTATAAAAGCTGCCCGTCTTTTTCTGCTCATCCGTATATTCCACAATGGACGAAACCTGTTCCTGTGTCGTATTTTCATTCTTCTTCGGAAGAAATACATCTATTTTCTCTTTCATACCCGTTCGACAGCCGCTCTTTGCGGAAAGCGTCCCCTGGAACTGATCCGTCACCGGGATCTTTTCATATGTCAGAGCGGACGTGTCAAGCTCGGCAAGCTCGGCAAATTTCTGGAATGCAAGATATGCAGCGGACGTCGTCCAGTGGTGATCCGTCTTATAATATAGCTGCTGTTCCGTGTTTTTCCGAAACGTACTTTCTACGTCCACTGTCGTCAATCCTGCCCCTGTCAGTGTCTGGTATGCCTGATCGATATAGGAACCCTGATCCGCTGTCAGAGCCAAAGCCGGAAGCTTGTCCTTTAAAATCTCGGAAGCTGTCGGAACAATCATTACATAATGGTGGATGTCCTTATAAGACTTCTGAAATTTCTCCATTGCTTTCAATGTCTGGTTCACTACCGACTGCTGCGGACGGTCAAATTTTTCAATCAGATAGCCGCTCTTTCCGATATAAACTCCGTTTTCTTCTACTTTCCCGAGAAGACGGTCAAATCCAGTCTTCAATTTGATCCAGGAATCCCGAAACACAAACTGATCGTTAAAGTATTCCTGATATTGCTGTGCATAACTTCCATTCCCCACGGCTTCTGCTGTCAGCTCCGGCTTCTGCGCCAGCTCTCTGTTCTCCGTCTCCGAAATCTTCTTCGTCCCGGAAAAGAGATTGACAAGGGAAAGAATAAGAACCAAAATGGCAAACATAAATCCCACAAAATATGCAGTTGGAAATGCTGGTTTCTTCATGTCTGACACCTCCCTTAAAACTGCATGTACAGGAACGGCTGGTAGGAATTAAATACCAGTCCTCCAATACTGAGTAAAAATAAAATCAGATATACAACAACCGTGGTGATTGCGGAAGACTCCACAAACCGCTCGGAAAACTTTTTCAAAACCGGTCTCGCTGAAAGAATACAGACTGCAAACAGGAGAAATCCTGTCTTTAAATAGTAGCCTGCTGTCAGGTCAATGAAAGAAGAGGCACCAAATCCAAGTAATGCTCCAAGGATTTTGCCCACTGCATCCAGGGATGAGTTCATAAAAATCAACCATCCGAACATTACAAGAAGCATGGTATATAGATTGGCCGCCCATCCCGGAAGTCTTGAAAGCAGGTTCTTCCATACATATTTCTCAAAAATCAGAATGACACCGTAATAAAGTCCCCAGAGCGGAAAATTAAACGTTCCACCGTGCCAGATTCCTGTCAGACACCAAACAATCAGAATATTTCTGAGATGTCCGGGAACAGATACACGGTTCCCCCCAAGCGGAATATAAACATAATCCCGGAACCATGAACTCAACGACATGTGCCACCTTCTCCAGAACTCTGTCACACTTTTTGCAATATACGGATAATCAAAGTTCTCCTGAAAATCAAATCCAAGCATCTTGCCGACCCCGATTGCCATATCCGAGTAACCGGAAAAATCGAAGAAAATCTGCATCGTATAGGCAAACAGATAAATCCAAGCCGTCATCATAGACATCGGCGTCCCTGCATCCTGAATCTGAGAAATCATCATAGAGAGTTGATCTGCCAGGAGCACCTTCTTTGCCAGTCCCAGAATAAAACGCCTCGCTCCTTCTCCAAGTCTGGACATGTAGACATTGTGTGTATATAAATCTTCCCGAATATCCGCATACCGGACAATCGGCCCTGCGGACATACAGGCAAACAACGACGCATAAGCAAGAAACGCAATCGGATCCCTCTCCGGCTCACATTTCTTCTTGTAAACATCAATAATATAAGAAAGATTCTTAAAGGAATAGAACGAAAGACCGATCGGCAGCGACAAAGCGGACGTAGAAAATCCGGTTCCAAGCCACTCATTGACAGCCCCGCTTAAAAAACCATAGTACTTAAAGAATCCCAGAATAAACACGTCTATCACGACAACGAATACAAGGGATGGAACCGCACTTTGGTTCCTCTTTCTCTTTCTTCCGATATCGATACCCATCATATAATGCAGTACCGCGCTAAACAGCATGAGCACCACATATACCGGCTCACCCCAGGCATAGAAAAAAATACTGGAAAGGGCAAGCACGACATTTTTCCATTTCCCAGGTACAACATAAAACAAAATCAAAACGACCGGAAGAAACGCAAATATAAAATTCAGACTGTTTAAAAGCATGTCATTTTCCCTCCACCAATTATTTTATCGCACTTTCAAAAGCGGCTTTCCAGTCGTCCGCCCTGTCTCCAGCCATATAGATCACATAGACTCCCTCCGTCTGTGCGTACGCCTTCTTCAACTGTGCGCTCTGCGTGACCCCATATCCTTCAAAACTCTCCAGTTGATTATCCAGGCGGGTATCCACAGCCTCCCCGAACTGCTCGGCATCATGGGCACTCTTGGCTTTCAGAACAAGGAGCTCATCCACTGCCATCGGTGACTCCGCTTTATAATAGAAATATCCATCACACTCCTTACCATCTATTCCAAAGTATCTCCGCAGATCCTTGTCTTTTCCCTCATCCATTCCATCCAGAAGCTTTGCACTTTCAAACTCCTTGTGCATTGCGCCAATGGATACGTCCTTTGCGTATCCCCTCATACAGAGAATTCCCAGATATACAAGAAGAAATGCGGCAAAGCAGACTTTGATAATCATCCCGTTCCAATCTCTTCTTTTCTTTTTCATAAGTTAAAGCCCCGCCTTTTCTACAATATAAGATAGCCACTGTTCATAGTAGGCCTTTTTCATATGGATTCCGTCCTGCTCATAAAGGCTACTGTCAGCCTCTACAATGAAACAACTGTCGATGTAAAGATATCCCTCATCTTCACACATCTTCTGAATTGCCTCATTATACTGCGGCTGCTTCTCGCGGCCGGCTTTTTCCTTTATGCTTGCTTCCGTCATCGGAAGAATGGAATTCACACAGATCATCGTATCCGGAAGCGCGTCCTTAATCTTCCGGATCTGAGACTTATATTTTTCAATAAATCCATCGATGTCGGAATTATACATCTGCAAATCATTGCAGCCAAACTCCATAATGACAGTAGACGGTTTCATAGAGATGACTTTTTCGATCAGCTCATCAATCCCGTTGACAGAAGCTCCACGCTTATAAACAACAGATCCTGCATCCAGTATCCCATACACATCCAGTGCCTCAGAGAAAGAATCTCCCACGACCAGAACACCTTCAAAGGCCTTCTTGAGCGTCGCACTGTCAAGCTCCACAACTCCATATTGATTTCGCTTAGATGCATCAATCTCCGTCTTTTGATTTGCTCCTTCCAGAGCCTCCCATTGCTTCTCTGTATCGGAGATATCTACTTGCTCCAGTTTTTCCAGTTGCTTACGATTCTTCTTATATTCGTCCGGGCGGCTTTTCTTTATCTGAACACAGACAATGATCCCGATTATAATGGCAATCACACAAAGAGCCACAATCAGGATCCGTCGTCTTAAAATTTTTTCTCTTGCACTTTTCATGTATTTATCCCCTTAGTATTGTCGTAAACTCTATTTGTATTATAAGAGGTTTCTCCCTCTTTCGCAACACAAGGATTGGAAATAACGCTCCAGCGCTTCCAGATTCTCATCCGAGTGTTCGATCTCCCTGGCGTAGCGCCAACTAGACTCCCAAACATCCGCTTTTTCTAATCTTCCCCCCTGTCGAAGCCATCTTGCCATACACAGGTCATAAATCATAGCAGTACTATAGATACCAAAGCTGACTTTCGTATCGATCCTACCGTCATAAACTGCTCCGCAAAAATAGGTATAGAAGAAAAACATCATCAAATTCTCCCCGTACTGTTCCCACTTCTTAAACAGAAAAGATTCCACAATCTTCCGGTAGGATGCCTCTCCATCCTTATAGAGAATTTCAGCCACTTTAGAAAGCTCGTCTTCCCAGCTCTGATGCAGAAATTCCATCCGAAGAAGCTCGTCCAAAAACCTTGTCCTTTCTATGAATTCCAGACTGTCTCCTGAACAGGCGGCACTTTGAATCTCTGCAAGCCTCCCATCAACCGCAAACAGATTTCCCTCCTCCAGCGCCCTCTGGCATACCTGCCCCGCTATCAGACATCGTTCCATGCGGACAGAAACAGGCTCCTTCCGGTTCTGTACGGTCGCGAACAGCCAATCCCGGATCTCGTTTAATATCGAATACATCAGGAAGTCAAAGTTCTCATCCGGTTCCGGCTCCTTCTCTTTTGTCTCTTCGCTTAGGAAGATAAGCGGCTCCGTACATTCCAAAATAATCCTGGCCGCTTCCGGACAAGAAAGGGACAGGGAAAGCTCCCTCACATTCTCAAACTCCTCCGTATGTCTTGGATACTCCCGACAGGTTCGGCAAAGAAACTCCTCTCCCATCTCCTCGTAGAGATCACAGAGCTTCTCCTCATTCAGGAAGCTGCACCTCCTGTCAAACTGCAAGAACGCACCCTCCTCCCAGTCAATGGATGTCAACATCCGGTTTCCAAATCCACCCTCGATGCTGCTGTACTTTTCAAGAGATTCCTCATCAATCAGAATCTGCCATCCAGCGCAGCAGGTGTCCGGGCATCGGTCTGCAATACAGTGAAATTGATCGTAAAAATGTGGCTTGATATAAAGCATACGTTCCCCTCTTTTTACTTTATTCGACATTTATTTATCTTACCGGATTTCTGACCCATTGTAAAGCTTTGACAGGAAAAACCGGGTGCAACTTTTGTCACACCCGGTAACTTCAAATCGTTCTCTATGCCTGCGGTCCTGCACTGACAAGTGCTTTTCCCGCTTCGTTTCCTTCGTATTTCTGGAAATTTTGGATAAATCTCTGTGCAAGATCCTTTGCCTTTGTCTCCCATTCTGAAACATCTGCATAGGTATCTCTCGGATCCAAAATATTGGTATCTACACCCGGAAGCTCTGTCGGTACTTCAATATTAAAGTACGGAATCTTCTTTGTCGGTGCGTTCAGAATATCACCGTTTAAAATTGCGTCAATGATACCACGTGTATCTTTAATTGAGATACGCTTTCCTGTGCCGTTCCATCCGGTATTGACAAGGTATGCCTTCGCTCCGCTCTGCTCCATTCTCTTAACAAGCTCTTCCGCATATTTTGTCGGATGCAGCTCCAGGAATGCCTGTCCGAAACATGCGGAAAAGGTCGGCGTCGGCTCCGTGATACCACGCTCTGTACCCGCAAGCTTTGCCGTAAATCCGGAAAGGAAGTAATACTGTGTCTGTTCCGGAGTCAAAATGGAAACCGGAGGAAGTACACCAAACGCATCTGCTGACAGGAAGATTACTTCCTTTGCTGCCGGCGCTGCGGAGACCGGACGTACAATCTTCTCAATGTGATCGATCGGATAAGAAACACGAGTATTTTCTGTCACACTCTTATCCGCAAAATCAATCTTACCCTCTGCATCAAGAGTAACATTCTCAAGAAGCGCATTTCTCTTGATCGCATTGTAAATATCCGGCTCGGATTCCTTGTCCAGATTGATGACCTTCGCATAGCATCCACCTTCAAAATTGAAGATTCCATTATCATCCCATCCATGCTCGTCGTCACCGATCAAAAGACGCTTAGGATCGGTAGAAAGAGTTGTCTTTCCTGTTCCGGAAAGTCCGAAGAAAATCGCTGTATTTTCACCATTCATATCTGTATTTGCAGAACAATGCATGGAGGCAATTCCCTTAAGCGGCAGATAGTAATTCATCATGGAGAACATCCCTTTTTTCATCTCTCCGCCGTACCATGTGTTGACAATAACCTGCTCACGGCTTGTGATATTAAACATAACGGCCGTCTCAGAATTCAGCCCAAGCTCTTTATAATTTTCCACTTTCGCCTTGGACGCATTATATACGATGAAATCTGGCTCGAACTCTTCAAGCTCCTCTTTCGTAGGCTGGATAAACATATTGGTAACGAAATGTGCCTGCCATGCAACTTCCATAATGAAGCGGATCGCCATACGGGTATCCTTGTTTGCTCCGCAGAATGCGTCCACAACGTAAAGCTTCTTTCCAGAAAGCTCATCCAGGGCAATCTTCTTTACTGTCTCCCACGCTTCCTGTGTAGCAGGATGATTATCATTTTTATATTCGTCAGAGGTCCACCATACTGTATCTTTGGAATTCTCATCAATTACAATGAACTTGTCTTTCGGGGAACGCCCGGTGTACTCACCAGTCATAACATTGACTGCGCCAAGCTCGCTCACCTGTCCTTTTTCAAACCCTTCCAGACCCGGTTTTGTCTCCTCTTCGAATAGCAATTCATAAGAAGGATTATGCACAATCTCTGTGGTTCCAGTAATGCCGTACTTGCTTAAATTCATTTCTGCCATCTTACATCAAACCTCTTTTCTTTCATTTTTTGCGGGAAATCTTATCCAACGACTCCCTTTTACCATTATACATGATAAGTCAATGAAATCAACTAAAAATTTTTCTATTTTAACGCAGGAAAGCGCGTTTTATCGATATGCACAGATTTTGCCCGAAAAATGATTTGATATTTAGTCATTTTTTTAACAATCCATGCCATCCTCCTAAAATTCTCTGCTCACACACTTTCTTCTGAAATCATCTTATAGGTGATTTTCCTGGCAGATCCATGCAAGCAACGCTTCGCAGCCTTCTCTTACGTCCCGGTATGTAGTATCAAAATCACCTGTATACCACGGATCCGCAATATCCTCGCCTTTACGCTCCGTGAAATCCAGGAGCCGGAATACCTTTCTCTCCGGATCGCTGTTTCCGATAATCCGTCCAATATTACGAATATTCCAGGAATCCATTCCAATGATATAGTCAAATGCATCGTAATCTTCTCTTCTCATCTGACGTGCCCGGTGATCCCCACACGGGATCCCGACTTCCTTTAATTTATGGCGAGTGCCGTGGTGAACCGGATTGCCAATCTCCTCCCGGCTGGTAGCGGCAGAATCAATGTAAAATGAATCAGTTAAGTTTATTTTATGAACCATGTCCTGAAAAACGTACTGGGACATAGTACTACGACAAATATTGCCGTGGCAGATGAATAGTATTTTAATCATATCTCAAAAACTCCTTATATTTGCTGTATTTCCTTGATTTATCGGCTTTTCCTGTCGTCTATTGGTATCCTCTGTTCTTGGCATATCTTTTACCTCAAAAGTAGTAAATTAAGAGAGATTATGCCATTTTACTACTCGACTTTTGTCATCCGTTCCAACTCCTCTTTCGCATCATCGTAACCGATGTGCGTATAGGTATTCATTGTCACTCCAATATCAGAATGTCCCATAAGGTATTGGAGCGTTTTCGGATTCATACCGCTTTTTGCCATGTTAAAACAAAATGTATGCCTACATACATGAGGTGTAACTTTAGGCATCTGCACTTTGTAGATACTGTTGTACTTCTTGCAAATATGTTGAAAGTATTTCTCCCAATGCAGAGCTACCATCGGCATATCATTTTTATCCAGATACAGGAATCCACATTTACCATCTATCATAGGCTCAGTTTTCACTTTCTTCCTGTTTTCGATAATTCGCTGAAAACAAGCATATACCTCGTCTGACATAGGAATTTCTCTTGTACCGCTTGTGGTCTTTGTGTTCTCAATCACATACTCCATATTCCTTTTTCTCTGTAATTGATGGTTGACATTGATTTTTCTATTCTGCATATCAATGTCATTCAGCGTTAATCCTACAAATTCAGAAATCCGAAGCCCTGTTTAAAATAAAATATAGATTCCATCATAGTATCTGCAAAAATGCTTGTCCTGTGCTACAAATTCAAGGAAAGCTCGCTCCTGTTTTCTTGTAATAGCTTCTCTTGTCACGCTGTCATTCACGACAACGGTGGCAAGCTGAAACTCAAACGGATTCTTGCGTATCAAATCATCGTCAACTGCCATCTGGAATGCAGGTCTTATAACACCCCTTATAGAATGAATGGAACTGTAACCTCTCCCATCTCGCTGCATTTTGATAAGCCAGCATTTTGCGTCCGACAGTTTCACCTTGTCGATTCGCTTCTTACCAAACACTTCTTTTTTTATAATATTAACTACAAATTTATAGTTGGCTTCTGTATTGTGCCGCACGCCTGTTTTCTGTAAGAAATACTTTTTCACCAGTTCCAGAACGGTCATTTCTCCACCACGGGGAACTATCTCATCATCAATATCTTTCAATATCAGTTTTTCTTTCTCTCTTAATGAAATATCATCCCTTTTTCCCTGTGGTGTCTTATCCGTCTTTTCCAGTTTCCAACTGTACACAAACTGCTGTTTTCCTGTGGCATCAATGTATTTGAATGCGTATCGTCCGTCTTGACGTTGGCTCTCTCCGTTGCGGAGAATACGATTTTTGCTGTCCCTTCTTTTTCCGCTCATATTCATGCTCCTTTCATACAAAAAGAGCCCCGTCACGATATAGCGTAGTATATCATAGGCGAAGCCCTTTTTCCATCTTAAAAATAAAAGTAACATTTAAAATAAAGTATCCTTTGTATTCATCCGCAAGGCTACCTGCATTGTAATTTATTCAAAAATATTCAAATAGCCGTTAAACCCTCTAAAAAACTTCAAACTGTTTTCTCTTGATTAAAAACTTCACCCCATTCTGAATAATAAATCCTGTATCTATATTATCTGCAACAATCTTTCTTAATTTCTTTTCTCCTATATTAAAATAGACAGATGCCTCATCAATCGTAAGACAGAATTTATCTTTTATTTCAACCTGTGTCTGCTCTATCATTGCTTTTCCTTCATAAATTTAAAGCAGATTACTATGGGAAATTTTAATACTAATGACAAGAGCCTTATCAACCCTTGCCATTGCATTGTCAGGTATTTTACCTATCTAATTCCTAAGTCGCTGTTTATCAATTGTTCGTATCTGTTCAAGTAGAATAACAGAATCCCTGTCAAGTCCTTCAACATTTTTTACTTCAGTATGTGTTGGTAATTTTGCTTTTGTCTGTGTTTTCCCCGTAATTGCCGCCACAATAACCGTAGGGCTGTGTTTATTGCCTATGTCGTTTGAAATGATAAGTACAGGTCGTTTACCTCCTTGCTCCGAACCGATAACGGGATTTAAGTCTGCGTAGTAAATATCGCCACGCTTAATCGTTTTTTCCATTGTGTTTGACCTCCTATCTAAATTTAGGCAGGAGTGTTCCACCTATGTAGGCAGCCAAACACAAGGAAGTATTTAGGTCGGGAGAGCATAAAACAAAACTCTGTTTCCATAAGTCGCCTTGTGTTTGGCTTTATGATAGAAGCATCTCTATTTGTCCTCGACACCCCGAAGATGCAATGCGTTGTATCACGCAGGGAAGTCACCAAACGGTCAGCAGCGAACTGACGCCACGGGAGTTTCACCCCCAACTGTCTCGTTCTGACAGAGCCGCCCTCATTGCCTGCGGTGGACTGGCTACCACTCGGACTGTGACTGGACGGGAGTATCATTATCCTCTTTGTGGGTTACGGCGAAATCGGGAGCTGCCCGATATTTTGAGTCGGTAACGAATGGCTCACCACCTTTCATATCGCTCACTGCTTTTTAGCAAGTCTTGGCGTACCGCTGCACACGCTTATGCTCATCACAATCACAAAGAGAAAATATTTGGCGAATGATTATTCGGTTGTCAAGGAGCCATCCCGTTTTCGCCACACAAAGGAAAACAGGTGAAGGGGGAGTGATGCCCCTTCACCTGTTTGCTCACTAAAAAAGAATTCGTGTAGTGTAAAATTTAAAAAGTCCCAAAATCTTTTTTCAACTTCTCAATAGCAATATCAACACTAAATTTGACTGCTCTTTTCGTACAGCCCTCTATGGCTGCAATTTGCTCATAGGTCATTTCACCGAAAAAGTACAGTAACAATCTACGCCGTTGTACTTCGGGCAGTTTTTCGATTACTCTATGTAACAACTCGTATTCCATATTTCTTGATACTTCTTCCTCAATACTTTCCGGCTTGCAGAACGCACGTTCATTCAATGACGCTTCTGTCAGCTCCGAATGTTCAATATGCCTACTTAGCTTGTTGAAATATGATATATCCTCAAGCTCAAAGCGATTAAACAACTCATACAGTACTTCATCAATCTCAATGCTCTGCAATGCACCTCGACTGTCCTTAAACGAGAGGTAATAACGCCCGTCTAAAATAATCAATGTATATGGATTGTACTTGTCCTTTTTACGATTTTGATGCTTTTCATCCATTGTCTGTTCCTCCTATCAATCTGAAATTTGAAAAATCCAGATTGATAGGGCGGCGAACGGCAACCAACGCCAGAAGCTGACTTATTCTGCGTTCCAGTAAAAAAGGCACAAAAAAATCCGCAAAGATTTTGTAATCTAAGCGGATATAAGAATATTCAATTCTATAATATAGAAATATAACCTCTATTTTTCGGCTATACGAGTACCGTAAGCACGCAAGGATTTTTTTAACGAGATGTCCTTGCAGATTGCTGAAGTATTATATGTAATTGCCGCTTCTGATAAGCAGCAGTGCCGTCATTTCAGACCAACACATAAAAACCCTCCAAACCTTAAACGGGTTTAGAGGGTCAAATTTTCATCTGAGCGTAACAAAACAGCCCACCCAAAACACCGTTTTTTTATTAGGTGGGCTATCTTACCTACAGATTCTCTTTCAAAATACGAGTTTTAATCTATATTTTCTTTTCTACATTTATAACCTTTTGAACCCAATCACGATAAAACGCTTCTTCATGTGATACTAATATTACTGTACCTTCAAATTCTAAAAGTGCAGTTCTTAACGCCTCCTTCGCCAGTGTATCAAGATGATTTGTCGGCTCATCCATAATTAGGAAGTTACATGGTTTCATCATAAGCAAACATATTTTAACTTTTGCCTGTTCACCACCACTTAAAGTACTAATTTCCTGCATAGCATGTTTGCTTGAAATACCACAACCTGCAAGGCGCTTTCTTACATCTTTTATAACAAGTGATGGATAAGCATCAGAAACAATTTGTATCGGTGTTTTCGTAGTATCTGACCATGTTAAATCTTGTTCAAAATACCCTATCTTTACTTGCTCCGAAAAATGAAAATTACCTCCTAACGATGGAATTTGATTTACAAGAGTTTTAAACATTGTAGACTTCCCTATACCATTAAATCCCGTAATAACAACTTTTTCTCCACCTTTTACGGAAAAATTGATATCAGACAAGACAGGATAATGATAACCAACATCCAGATGTTTCACCCTTAAATGCTCCGTTGTAGTTAGGGGAGCGGCAGGAAATTTGAAATGTGGCTTGATTTCTTTTTGTTCCATCGCTTCCATCTTGTCCATTCGGTCAAGTTGCTTCTGTCTGCCACGAGCCATTTTTGATTTTCTCCCTGCAATATTTTTGCGAATAAACTCCTCTGTCTTTTTTATTGTTTTCTGTTGTGCCACATACTGTCTAATGTAATCTTCTCGAAGTAACGCTTTTTTTCTTCTAAACTCATAATATGTTCCAAAATATTTTGTAATTTTCTGATTATCAATGTCACAAATCCTTGTGGATATTTTTTCTAAAAACTCATAATCATGTGAAACTACCATAAAGGCATTTTGCAAACTTGAGAGATACTCTGCAAGCCATACAACATGTTCCTTATCTAAGAAGTTTGTTGGTTCATCCAGAAGCAAAATGTCTGGTTTTTCTAATAATAATTTTGCTAATATGACCTTTGCTCTCTGCCCGCCACTCATCTGCTCTATAGGTCTATCCAGTCCAATAGCCATTAAGCCCAATCCTGTCGTCACTTGTTCTATCTTTGTATCAATCAAATAAAATTCATTACGTTCTAACTCCTCCTGATACCTTGCAGCCATATCTAATTTTGACATATTCCCATCTACAGACTGACAATACAACTGATTCATCCTATTTTCCATCTCATATAATTCAGAAAATGCTGATTGCAGAAATACCCTCATAATTGTACTTTTTTCAATTTGAGCATATTGGTCGAGATATCCTATTTTTGTGTTTGGTTGCCATACTATCCTGCCAGAATCAGGGATAAGTTGCTCTGTACAAAATTTTATAAATGTACTTTTTCCTGCTCCATTTTGACCGACAATCCCTATATGTTCCCCTTTATTTAATGAAAAATCTGCATTTTTAAACAGATAATTATCACCAAAAGAATGTGTTAATCCTGTAACTTCTAACTAAACTCATAAATAAAACCTCTCTTTTTTACATCTAATTTTCTAAAATAGGCAAAAAAATAGCAGAAGTTAGATACTCATAGTATCAGTCCTTCTGCTATATACATTTCATTATAAACTTCTTAAATGAAATAACCCATATACAACAAAAGGCTACAGACAAAACATTGCCCATAGCCTGCTGCACAAAAATTTGTACGAGAAAAGAAACAATATATGAAAGAAAAAACTCTCATGTATTGCTACGTTTCCCGATGAAATCTTTACGTGTTATATTATGCTATACTCTGCACAATGTTTCATCGGATTTGATTGTACAGAGCTGATTTTCTTTTTAGGTGGTAGTTCATTCGTTATATAAAAACTCATAAAACCATTCTCCTTCAAGTTATGATTTTTTAGAGTACCACAAAATCAGCCCTTTGTCAAATCAGCTTTTTATTAAGTTTTTAGTCTTTTGCTTAAAAAATTTGTTATTGCAAAAAGAGAGGTTTTATATGCAATAAAATCCAACATATAAAAAAGTAAGCCGACAAACTGTGATTGCTCACAAGTTCATCGGCTCTGCGTCTAAAGCGTCTGGCTCTTTGATAACGACTATATGTAAATTTTTTGCATTGATTAAAGTTTCCTGTTTGCATTTGGAGCAGTAAAGAGGATAGTTCTTCAAAATTGTATCCTCTCTCAGTCTGTCACGGGTTTTGCTCCCGCAGATAGGACATCGTATCCAATCAACGCTCATTACTCTCACTTCGCTGCTTTGTACAGTAAGCCTCGATTGCCTTACTAAAAAACATTGCTAAATTTTCACCGCCAAAACGATTGATAAACTCTGAAAATCTTTCGTCAGTAATATATAAATTTCCTAAATAGGAGAGCATCTGACTATCGCATTGATAAAAATGCTCGGATATATATTCTTGCCATTTCTGCACAATCTGTTGAACCTCTAAACAGCTTGGAGTCTTTCCTTCATACGTTGCTAATTTTTCAAAGAGTTCCTGTGCCGTACAATAGAATGAGCTTATCTGCTCATTTTGTATTTTGCGACTTTGTGATGAGAAGATTTCCTCAAATTGTCTAAAGCTTTCCGTATTGCCCCAACGCTCGATGATTTCATCTCGAAATTGTGTTTGCAGTTCAATCACTTTAGATTGCGAAAAAGCAGTAAAAGCAAGATTTTTTCCTCCATTAATTTCATTTTTTATAAGAGCAATAATTGCGTCAATACGCTCTTTCTGTGCCTCTAAAATGGAAAGATGTCTTTCTAAGGCTTCGCTGCGATTATAATGTGGGGCATCTAACAGTTTTTTTATTTCTTTTAACGCAAACCCAACTTCCCGAAAAAACAATATTTCTTGTAGTCTAATTAAATCTTCCTCGGTATATAATCTATATCTTGCTTCTGTAACAATCGAAGGTTTTAAAAGCCCTATCTCATCATAGTAATGAAGTGTTCTTGCAGTAATTCCTGTCAAATTTACGACTTCGTGTACTGTCATAGGTTTTTTATTCATTCCAAAAATCCTCCGTGGCTTTCAAAATCTCATTTGCAGGCAATAATGTTGCTTCTACAATACTTTTCCCTGTTTTTTTCAAATAGTGTTTTACTAAGTGATACCCACAAGCGTATCCGGCACAATAGGGCAGTCCAACAGCAGGATAATTTTGTAATGCTGCCATTTCATCACCATACAAATAAGCATTAAGCTTTTCAAGTCCTTGTACGCTCAAGCCATCAAAGATAATTGGTTTAATATATTCGTTTAAGGTTTGCATATCGGTTTTTGTAACCCACGGGCCTGCTTTATCCTCCCCATACAAATGCGTTGCAAAATTTTCGGCAAGTCCCTCGCTGACCATCATTTCACCAAGAGTAATATCGTTTTTCCACTTTATAAATTGGAAACGCACATTGTGATTGACTTCATGGGCAAGTGCAACATGTAAATGCGTTAATGTGTATTCATTAGGAATAAGCCAAGAAAAAATATATCCAGGTATTCCTCCATCACCACAATACCCCTCATTCATTTTGATATAAGGACTTTCAGAATTCGCTAATAAAATGGTGAATAGATAATCTTTGACAGGCAATTGTATTCCTTTATCAATAAAACAGTTTAAAGAGTTTTCTATTGATAGCTTACAATCACTCCAGAGCTCATTTGACGATAATGCCTCGATATTGGCTCGTTGACTCTCATCAACTTTTGTAGGAGCAATGTGACCAAGCATACAGCTTGCCATTATAACATCATATCCATTAGGAGTAGTAGCTTTCATCGGTACGCTGTAACATGCCCACTTTTTTTCAAAAGGCATCATCATTTCATAACGGTAAATATCATTTTTCTTTTCAGACGGTGCTTTCATTATTTTTTTGTAAATTCCGTCTGAGCGAATTGGAATTACTTTCATTTTCTCTCTTCCTTTCTCGTTTTTCTAAATCTTACACTATGACGCAACGTGAAAGTCAAGAGAACAAGTAAATATTTTTATGGCAGGTCAATTAAAAATCTTATTGATACTGTGCCTTTGCGTCTGGCTCTTTGATGACGGTTATCTGCAATTCTTTTGCGTTTATCAAAGTTTCCTGTTTACATTTCGGGCAGTAAAGAGGATAGTTTTTCAAAACTGTATCTTGTCTAAGTCTATCACGAGTTTTACTGCCACAAACAGGACATATAATCCATTGAGATTCATCCATTTTATTCACTCCAGCGATTTTCTTAAAGAAGCAATCCATTCTTCTATCGCCCCTGCCAGTATATATTGCTGTTGTAAAACTGCCATACCAGTAGTCGGAATGTCATCATCACTTTTTTTCAAAGCGATATTTTCTTCCAGATATGTTTTTAAAACTGCCATACTGCTTTCAATATTATCCAGACATTCTTGTTGTCTTTCTTTTGGCATACTGTCCAAATTTACGATAACAGCATTAAAGTCTAAAAAAATGTTGATAGGCTTACAAGATATTTCAATCATCAGTTTCTCAAACTGCTGTTTTCCTTTTTCCGTCAAAGTATAAACTGACTTTTCTGGCATTTTACCTTCTTTTTCAATATGACTTGAAATGTATCCTTTTTCCTCCAACTGAATAACCTTTTTATAAATAGAAGGGGTGCTGATTTTTACCCACTTTGAAATATTACGGTACTCTACCAACTTTTGAATGTCATATGCACTCAAGGGTTCTTTCTTTAATATTCCCAAAACAATCAGGTCAATGGTCGCCATATCATCTTCCTCCTTTACTCTCTTGACAACTACTATAAATTATAGTAGAATACCTCTTGCGTTTCAATTACTGTAATTTATAGTAGTATATTTTATTTCATTAGTCAAGTGAAAGGAGAAACAGTACAATGGACAAGCAAAACAAAAAACTGGAGTTACTGGGCAATGCTCCAATTCCAAAAGCCCTTTTAGCTATGGGTATTCCTACAATGATTGGTATGCTTATCAATGCTTTATACAATCTTGTTGATGCCTATTTTGTCGGTGGGTTGGGGGAAAGCCAAATGGCTGCTATCTCGGTAGTATACCCACTCGGTCAAGTAGTTGTCGGCTTAGGATTACTTTTCGGTAACGGAGCAGCATCTTATATTTCCCGATTATTAGGGCAAAGGAACAGAGAACAAGCAAACAGGGTTGCAAGCACTGCACTGTACAGCAGCCTTGTTGTAGGCACAATTATGATAGTTCTCTCAATCATCTTTTTGGAACCCATTTTAAAACTGTTGGGTGCAACAGAAAGTATTCTTCCTTATGCTGCCACCTATGCGGGTATTTATATCATTTCCTGTATTTTCAATGTTTTTAATGTAACAATGAATAATATCGTAACAAGTGAGGGGGCAGCGAAAACTACAATGTGCGCTTTGCTGTTAGGGGCTGTTCTCAATATAGGGTTAGACCCTTTATTTATATATACTTTTCATTTAGATGTTGCAGGAGCAGCTATTGCAACAGCAATCTCTCAGATAGTATCGACTATGGTGTATTTGCTTTATATCTTCAGAAGGAAAAGTGCTTTTCAATTCAAGATAAAAGACTGCACTTTTTCTAAGGAAGTTCTTTCTGAAATTTTTAAAATCGGCATTTCGACACTTGTATTTCAGCTATTGACAAGTATTTCTATTTCCTTGATAAATAACGCAGCAGGTAATTACAGCGATGCAGCCATAGCAGGAATGGGAGTTGTAACTCGTCTTATATCTATGGGCAGCTTAACAGTATTTGGTTTCATCAAAGGATTTCAGCCCATTGCAGGATATAGTTATGGTGCAAAGAAATTTGACCGTCTGCGTACCGCAATCAAAACCTCTGTTTTATGGTCAACCATTTTCTGTGTAATTGTAGGTTTATTGTTCAGCCTGTTTTCTGCAACTATTGTTTCACAGTTTACAACTGGAAATGTAGAGATGATTAAAATCGGAGCTTCCTCATTAAGAATAAATGGTATTACCTTTATGCTGTTTGGATTCTATACGGTATATTCCTCTTTATTCCTTGCTCTTGGAAAAGGAAAAGAGGGATTTATTCTTGGAGCTTGCCGACAAGGTATCTGCTTTATTCCTGTTATCTTAATCTTACCCTTTGTATGGGGATTAAATGGTATTTTGTACGCACAGCCGATTGCTGATGTCCTCTCCGCACTTATCACGGTATTTATGGCAATCCCTTTGCACAAAAGCCTGACTGTTGAAGAGCGAATAATGAAAGGAACATCTTCTATCTCCTGTGATGAACAATCGCACTAAACATACTATTACAAGCAGAGCCGATGAGCTGTGGGATAACCCACAAGTCCATCGGCTCTGCGTCTATGCGTCTGGCTCTTTAATGACAGCTATGTGCAATCTTTTGCGTTAATTAAAGTTTCCTGCTTACATTTCGGACAGTAAAGAGGATAGTTTATCAAAACTGTATCCTCTCTAAGTCTGTCACGAGTTTTACCTCCACAAACAGGGCATAAGACCCATTCGCTTTTTGCTATCATACACTTATTTCTTCTCCCATCTTTTCAATCTCCTTCTGCAAATTCTTCAGAAATTTGCCTGCGTGTGCACCATCCATCTGCGTATGATGGAATTGAAAAGAGATTGATAAAAGAGCCTTATCGCCATCAATGCGATACTTCCCCCATATCATAAAAGGATTGTTGAAAATTCCGCTATTCATACCCACAGCACCGTCCAGTTCTACATTTACAATAGCAGAAGTACCTATAACCATATATTTTTCCGATAGGTCGTGGTCAATACAAGTGTTGTGTACTGCTGTTGTATATTTCAGGTAATCTGCATTGAACTTTTCAAGACTGTCCGTATATGCAATATCACAGGAACTAACTTCACCATCTTTGTTCGCAACAATAGTGTTGACAGCAAGTTTATCATATTGCATTAGCTTATTTCCTACAGGCAATAAATAAAATTCTTTTACAGAAGCAGCAGCTTTTCCTATACAAAAGTCAAGAAGCATATTGAATTTCATACCACGATTTTTACTTACTTTAATCAATGGAATTACATCGTATGTCTTGAAAAAGGTGACCATAGGATTAGGAGCTTTCATCCAAAGCCCAAACGCCGATGCTCTTGCAGTTTCTTTAGGATTGATTTCTCTTACGCACATTGTTATTACCTCACACTATTTGCAAATCAGATTTCTGTTTTATTTGAACTCAGTCGTTTATCATTTGTTTCTGAACATTTTGCAGTAAGCACAAAGCGTTGTGTAGGATAACCAAATTCTATTAGAAGTTCTCGTTCTGCAAAACCAAGTTTTTGTAGTTCTTTACGGTATCCTGTATCGGCTCTATCACCCTTCCTATAAGTTGTTATACAAATATCTTGTTCTGGATAATAATCTTCTATTAACGCATCCAGAAAAAGTTTTTGAATGCCTCTTTTGCGATATTGAGGATGTATACCCAAAAACTCAATGCAGCATGGTGGAATGCTGAAAGCCAGAGCACCAATTAACAAATCCCCATCTTTCAAAACCAATGCCTGTTTATTTTGGATACATATTTTTAATTTATGTAAGTAGTCTGTTTCATCTAAAACAGGGTATCCATCAACCACTAATCGAAGTAGCTCCATCCAAGAAGGAATATCCTCTATCGTAGCAAACCGTATATCGTTCTTTGTCAATGTAGTATTTACCTTTTTATTATGTATAACAACCTGCAACAACAATGGATAAAACTCTTGTTTATCACGATACTGTGCAGGTGAGGTCTTATACATAGCTGTAAAAGCAGTAGTAAAAGATTGTTGACTTTCATATCCACAGATAAAAGCAATTTCAATGATTGGTTTATCTGAAAACACCAATAACTTTGCCGCTTCCGTGAGTTGCCTTCGTTGCACATAATCGTGAATTGTCAGCCCGACTGTTTCGGTGAACATTCGATGTAAATGATATTTTGAGTAGTTGACCGTCGTAGAAACTGTTTCAAGGTCAATCTTTTCGCTAAGATGATTTTCGATGTAATCAATAACCTGTTCAATACTAATAACTGCATTATTTTCCATACAAAACGCCTCCTTTCTACTACAATATAAATTGGTTAATATACTTAACAACCAGTTAGGTTGTTAGCCATCTTATTGCTTAAGCTGTATAATGATGGGGCAATCGGTATATCGGCTTCCTTTCTTGGACTTACACGTCCGTTTTTAAGACTGATAACCAGCTCCTCATTCGCAGCGTTCGTTTTATGCAGGTTGAACCACTTTCAGTGCGTTCGTGTCACACCACAGTAGCTTGAATAGGCAATGAGTAAAGTTGGTATTTATCTTTTGCACTATAAATCTTAAGGAGTGACAAATTTATGAACATGAACGCAGTTGGTATTGATGTTTCTAAAGGTAAAAGTATGGTTGCCATCCTTCGTCCTTTTGGTGAAATTGTTTCCACACCATTTGAAGTCAAGCATACAGTCAGCGGTATTCGCTCTCTTATCGGGCATATCAAAGCCATTGATGGTGAGTCACGCATTGTAATGGAACATACGGGGCGTTATTACGAACCCCTTGTCCGTGAACTCTCACAGGCTGACCTTTTTGTATCTGCCGTAAATCCCAAACTTATCAAAGACTTTGGAGATAATTCCCTCCGCAAAGTGAAGTCTGACAAAGCAGATGCTGTAAAAATTGCTCGCTATACTCTTGACAGTTGGACAGAACTCAGACAGTATAGTCTCATGGACGAAATTCGTAATCAGCTTAAAACCATGAACCGCCAGTTTGATTTTTACATGAAACACAAAACCGCCATGAAGAACAACCTTATCGGCGTTCTTGACCAGACTTATCCCGGTGCAAATACCTATTTTGACAGTCCCGCCCGTGAGGACGGAAGCCAGAAGTGGGTTGATTTTGCAACAACCTATTGGCATGTGGATTGTGTTCGCAAACTGTCTCTTAACGCATTTATCAACCACTATCAAAAGTGGTGCAAACGTAGAAAGTACAACTTCAGCCAGTCAAAAGCTGTTGAAATCTATGAGGCATCTAAGGAGATCGTTTCTGTACTTCCAAAAGACGATTTGACAAAACTAATTATCAAACAGGCTGTAGAGCAATTAAATATGGCTTCTCAGACCGTGGAACAGCTTCGTACCATGATGAATGACGCTGCTTCCAAACTGCCTGAATACCCTGTTGTAATGGCTATGAAAGGTGTCGGTAAATCACTTGGTCCCCAGCTTATGGCTGAGATTGGTGATGTTTCCCGCTTCACTCACAAAGGGGCTATCACCGCCTTCGCTGGTGTCGACCCCGGCGTAAATGAATCCGGTTCTTACGAACAGAAAAGTGTTCCTGCTTCCAAAAGAGGTTCTGGCACTCTTCGTAAAACCTTATTTCAGGTAATGGATGCTCTTATCAAAACCAAACCGCAGGATGACCCCGTATATCTGTTTATGGATAAGAAACGATCACAAGGCAAACCTTACTATGTCTACATGACTGCCGGTGCGAATAAGTTTCTTCGCATCTACTATGGACGGGTAAAAGAATATCTTTCATCGCTTCCGAAATAACCATCTCATACTTACCTTTATTTTAGACCAGCGAATATCGGTGGTCTTATTTCAATGTTCAAAATCCTACATAAACCTTTTTGCCTGAAATAATCAATTTACTATTGACTTTTTATTTGCAGGCTTACAATTATAGTAGCAAAAAAATTTGCCCGTGTTTTCACAATTCTTGCTATCTTTTAGAGATGTCCTTTTAGCCTTACCGTTCACTTCCATTTGCTTATTTTTCGCTGTTTATATACCGTAATGTCATTTTTGACATTAGCTTGCCCATCTTGATTGGAAAAAGATAGCAGGCAATCGTCTGGATTTTTTGCACGAAACCATGGCAAATAATAAATCTTTTAGATGTGATATGCTTTGCAAGTCCATATCCTACTTTTTGTGGGTCAGCCATAAATTCTTTTGGAACAGGTAACGGCTCTGCCGACTTTGTTCGAGTTAATGGCGGGTGAATAATATGGAAGGTAACACCGACAGAAGCATATTCTAAATTAAGGCACTTTGCCAATGCTTCCAATGCGCCTTTAGTCGAAGCATAGGGAGATATTCCTATAAAACCTGTTACTCCTACACCAGAGCTTGTAAAAATGACTTTTCCGTATTTTTGTGCCTGCATATACGGCAATACACTTTTTACTAAACGAAGTGCGCCATAATAATTCACATCAAAAGCCCGTTCATATATATTGAAATCAGTAGTCGTTTCTTTACCAAAGGTACAAAGGCAGGCATTATGAATAGCAATATCTATTCGTTGAAATTTTTTAATAATATCTGCAATGGCGATGCGTATCTGCATCTCATCACATACATCTGCCTTATAATAGAAAAGTTTATTCGGAAATAACTGTGCCAATCTTTCAAGGCTTTCTGTATCAACATCTAACACAGCTACTTTGTTTCCATCCTTTAGAGCCTGCTCAATAAAATAATATCCAATTCCTTGATTTGCACCAGTAATTACAATGTTAGACATTATTCCACCTCCATCTCTGCAAAAAATTTCTTGATATGTTGATAAGCAGCATTCCGAAAAGAATTTTTTTGTTCTTCCGATAATTCTCCGCTGAATAACCATCTTTGAGCAAAGAAATAAATGGGTGCATAGTATTTAACAGCTAGATATCCACTATCTGATTTTGGAATTATTCCTATTTCCATTAGCGTACCAAAAACCTTACTTTGAAATTCAAGTGGCTCTGCAAACATCCAACGGTCATATATCTTTTGGACTTCCGAATTACCAAATTGCTCAATCAGAAGAAGCCTCATTATTTTGTTGCAAAAATCGTCCATAAAATAGCTTTCAAAAAAGGTATCGCAAACAGTTTGGTAAAATGGCTTCTCCATTGAACAGGATTGGACTGACAAAGATTGTTCTAACCGTACCATCATATCGGTCGCCACTTGCTCAAAGTGATAAAGCAACTCATCAAAAATAGCTTGTTTATTTTTAAAATGATAATAGACAGAACTTTCTTTAATCATTACCTGAGCACAAATATCTCTAATAGAAACTGCTGAAAATCCCTTTCGAGAAAAGAGGTCTAAAGATACATCTAATATTTTCTGCTTTGTATTACTCATCATTTACGCCAACCTTTCTAACGACTGTTAGATAAATTATACCTAACAATCGTTAGAAAGTCAATGCTACTGAAATATGGATAGGTAATTTAATAGAAAACGCAGAATAAATGACTGTGATTGCTCACAAGTTCATCGGCTCTGCGTCTGTGCGTCTGGCTCTTTGATGACAGACATATTAAATTGTTTTATACTAATCAAAACTTCTTGTTTGCATTTCGGATAAAATAAAGGAAAATTTTTCAATTCTGTATCTTCACGAATTTTCAACCTTGTTTTATTTCCACATATTGGACATAGTAACCATTCTTCTTTTTGCACAACACCACTTCCATTCTTCGTAACTACTTCAGGCTTTTTTCTACTAATGCTTTAATTTCTTCTTCAAGTATTTTTGGTTCAGTAAATCCCTCATTAAATCCGTCTATTTTTTTCAATGACTGAAACAATCTTCTATAAAGAAAATTCATCTTATCATAGTTCATTTCCCCACCTATACAAGTTACATAAAATGCGTGATTTAACAATTCTAATGGAAATAGTGTTTCAAAAAATCCATTTATTCCATTCGGAGTATAGCAACATACAAATAATCCTACTCGCTTTTTCAATAGCTGCTTTAAGTTATGTTTACAAAAACGAGTTATTTCTTTTTGAATTTTTCCCATATAGACCGAACCACCTATTAAAATGGTATCATATTGTGATACATCAATTTTGGAATTTTTAGCAGAAAATACTTTTACGTCACTTTGTAAATAAGATTTTAAGATTTCCACACACTTTTTTGTGCAGCCATATTTAGTGGCATAAATGATTGCAATTTTCATTTTATTTCCCCCTCACGATAAATCTTGTCAAACTGTTCAATATGTTTTCCCAAAATTTCTATTGCCTCCGCTTCCTTCTCGGCAATACCGTCATATCTGTTCAGCAAAAGAAAAATGGGAGCGAAAAATTGTAATGCCATAATTTTAGGGTCTGCTTTCCGCATATAACCTTGCTTTATCATTTCTTCAAAAATTTGAGCTTGATTAGAAATCGCAGTATCAATATACACTTCCCGATAGATACGGTCTATTTCCTTGCTTTTATATTTTTCAATAGAAAGCATCTTTCGGAATTGAGAAGCATAGGGGTCTTTTAAGTAAACAGGCTATCAAAAAGGCTCGATTGGCAAAAGGGATGACCAGAGATGACTTTTTCAAATATTAGTTCAATTTCTTCCATGATAGATTGGCTGTCATTTTTCATACATAATAGCATAGCCAAGCAAGCTTGCATATCTGACATATTATCTAAATTAAAAGAAGATTTTCCATTTTCAATATCCGGAAAATGCTTTAAAATAATTTGACGTATTTGCTCCAATTCTTCCTTAAAACATTCCCAAGGGGTACTAAACACCCTGGCCCTATAATAAACTTCATCAGCATGTATTTCATGAACTGCATATTTCTGTATTCTTTTCAATTCATCTAATATCTGACTTTTAGGAAAATACCGATTATTATATTTAATTTCTGTTTCAAATTCTCTCCATTGTCTTTCTGTTTGGTGAAACAGGAAAAGTAAAAGCATCATCCACTTATTATTTTCATCCATAAATTTACTGTTCTCTCCTCATCCATTGCTTTCCTTAGTATATCAAAATATTCCCTCTTTTACTAGCTTCTACATGCTAGATTATAAGAAAAACGCCCTGCCAAAAGGCAGAGGAGCATAAAGAAGTATTGTAAAAATACTGACCTATGCCAAGTGAACGGGAAATAAGAAAACTCTATGTGAATGGATTAACCATTTGTATAGAGTTTTTCTTTTGTTATGGAAAAATTTTCAGCGTCCGCAGGACGCGCAGCCGTCACCGCAGGTGGCGATCTTGGGGGCTTGGGGGATTATCCCTCAACAAGCGTTTTGACGGGTAGAAAACCCGCCAAAATCGCAAACATGTACATGTTTGCATTGCTTGCCAGTATGTGAAATCAAATATTCGCAAACCATTCGGAGTATTTTCAAACTATTCAGAGTAGCGCACCCGATCGGAGTATGATAAATTAAATACATGCGAATTTCATGTCGCTATTTTTTAGCGGCACAGGTTAGCTATAACTAACAATATCATGGAGGAACTAAGCTATGGAAGTAAAAAGTAAACGGCTGCAAGCCAAAGACCTTATCAATGTGGGGATTTTTACCGCAATCTACTTTGTCATTTTCTTTGCCGGTATGATGTTAGGATATATCCCCATCTTCATTCCACTGCTGGGGCTTGTATGCCCGATTTTGTGCGGGATCCCATTTATGCTGTACTTAACGAAAGTCAAAAAATTTGGAATGGTTACTTTGACGGGCGTTATTCTTGGCCTGCTTAATCTAATCATGGGAAGCGGCGTTTTGGTACTGGTTGGCGGTATAATCTTCGGTGTTGTAAGCGATCTGATTTTAAGAGCTGGTAAATATCAAAGCTGGAAATGCGTCTTGCTCGGAAATGGTGTTTTTTCTCTTTGGATTATGGGATATGTAAGCCGCATGTTTTTGACCCGGGACGATTTCTTTTCCTCTCTTGTGAGCAGTTACGGGCAGGAATATGTGAATACGCTGATGTCCTATACTCCCGGCTGGATGTTCCCTGTTCTATTCGTCGTGACCTTCATCGGTGGCATCTTGGGAGCCTTGCTTGGAAAAGCCGTATTGAAGAAGCATTTTGAAAAAGCGGGGATTGCTTAATGGATGCGGCGCTTTCATTAAAATTTGAGAAGAAAGCCATTCTCCCTGCTGACCCTCGAACGAAACTTTTTTTAACGATTACAGTTAGCACTATTATGATAACCGGAGGCACGGGCGGGTTTATGAATTTTGTCCGTCCGTGTCTGATGGCTTGTCCTATCGTTTTTCTATTGCTTTCAAAGAAATGGAAAGCGGCTGCCAGATTTACGGTTACATATGCTATCTTGTTTGCCTTGGAATTGACGGTACTGCCTTTCCTTGCGGGTACATGGAACTTTATCTTAGGCGCTGCTGTTGGAATTTATACGCACATGCTTCCCGGATTTATTATGGGATATTATTTAGTAAGCACCACAACAGTAAGCGAATTTGTAGCGGCTATGGAACGAATGAGAATCCCGCAAAAGATTGTTATTCCTGTATCGGTAGTGTTTCGTTTCTTTCCTACGGTAAAGGAAGAATACGCAGCAATTCGAGACGCAATGAAAATGAGAGGCATTACGACGCTGCGCAGCCCGATGAAAATGCTCGAATACCGTGTTGTACCCTTGATAATGTCTATAGCAAAAATTGGGGAGGAACTATCTGCTGCTGCTTTAACCCGCGGCCTTGGCGCACCGCAAAAGCGGACAAATATTTGCACAATCAAATTCGGCCTGCTGGATGTATTTTTCTTTCTGCTGGCTATTCCTTGCTGGGTAGGATTTTTTATCTGTTAAAAAAGGGGGTGGCTCTTGATTGAATTGAAAAATATCAATTTTCGTTATACCGGTGGAACGGATGCCGGTGGTTTGGAAAACATTGATCTTACTCTCCCAAACGGGCAAGTGATTCTTTTATGCGGACAATCCGGCTGTGGAAAAACCACCTTGACCCGTCTTATTAACGGTCTTATCCCCAATTATTATGACGGTGAATTGACGGGGGAAGTCTTATTAAATGGAGAGAATATCAGCCAGCTTCCCCTTTATGAAACCGCTAAATACGTTGGCAGCGTATTTCAAAATCCACGGACACAATTTTTTACAGTGGATTCTACAAGTGAGCTGGCTTTCGGATGCGAAAACCAAGGTTTATCAGAAAATGAAATTGTAGAGCGCATTAAGTTTACCGCCGAGCAATTCGGTATTGAGGCGCTGATGGGCAAAAACATATTCTGTCTATCCGGTGGAGAGAAGCAGAAAATAGCTTGTGCCTCCGTATCGGTAAGTGACCCGCCGATTATAGTTTTAGACGAGCCTTCTTCTAATTTGGATATATCTGCGACCGAGGATTTACGCCGTATGATTCAGCTTTGGAAAAAACAAGGCAAAACGGTTGTTATTGCAGAGCATCGACTGTATTATCTACGCAATCTGATCGACCGAGTGTTATATCTTAAAGATGGAAAAATTGAAAAGGATTTTTCGGCACCGGAAGCTCTCGCTCTGTCCGCTGAACAGCAGATTAAAATGGGGTTACGCCCTTTTAATATTTTTGAATTTCCGGTATCTATCCATCCTTGTGCAGATCAACAGTGCTTTGAGTGTACGAGTTTTCGTTTTTCTTATATAAAGCAGCATGACGCTCTCCATATTGATTCCCTTTCATTACCACAAGGCGGTATTATTGCTGTGATTGGCCACAATGGAGCTGGAAAATCTACTTTTGCCCGTTGCCTTTGTGGACTGGAAAAGCACTGCAAAGGCATTGTGAATATTAACGGAGGACAGTATAATAGAAAGCAAAGATTATCACGGTGCTACATGGTTATGCAGGATGTGAATCATCAGTTATTTACAGAAAGCACCGAAGAAGAAATGCTTTTGAGTATGAAAGAGCCGGAGCCTTCCAAAGCTGAACAGATGCTAAAACGGTTGGATTTACTTCCATTCAAAGACCGCCATCCAATGGCCTTATCCGGCGGTCAAAAACAGAGGGTAGCGATTGCCACCGCTTTAATTTCCAATAGAGAAATTTTAGTGTTCGACGAACCGACCAGCGGTTTGGATTTACAGCACATGAAAGAAGTGGCGAAAGAGTTGACCGCCATACAAGATATGGGAAAAACCTCTCTCGTAATTACTCATGACTATGAATTGATCGTTAGCTGCTGTACTTATGTTTTACACTTAGAGCATGGTGAAATTCAGGAACAGTATATATTGGACGAAAAAGGGCTCCAGCGGCTAAAGGAGTTTTTTATGGAAACGAGGTGAAACAGCATGAATGGGAACGATCATTTTTTTATGCAGCAGAATATGAATCTGATTTGCCGTGACGAATCTTGTTCCGTCTATCAGATGAAAAATGATACCGGAGATGGAACCAGTACATTTTATGAGGTCTATCCCGGCATTGGCGTAATGTATAATGATTTCCATATGGAAAGCTGCCCTTCAAGAAAGTTTGAAAATAGCACTCATACTTTTGCTATCCACCATTGCAGGGAAGGACGAATTGAATGGGAAGTGAGCAACGGCGCTTATCTTTATCTCGCTTCTGGTGATATTATGCTGGACAGTTCCACTACCGAAAATAAGTATTGCAGTTTTCCGGTAAGCCATTATCACGGGATTACTATAACCATCTCTGTGCCGAAGGCTATTGCGGAAATCAGCGAATTACTTTCTATGTTTTCGATTGATCTCGAGCAGTTAGAACAGCTATTTGCGTTGAAAAACCGGCCTTTTATTATGCACGGCGATTCTGTTTCCGATCATGTGATTTCGGAACTTTATCACATTCCCGATTCTATTCGGCTTGAATATTTGAGGGTGAAGGTGCTGGAGCTGCTTGTCACCTTAAAAACAATCGACCCTTGCGCCCTTGGAGAGGAACGACCTTATTTTTATAAAACACAGGTAGAAAAAGTCAAGGCGATTATGGCTTTTATGACAAGTAATCCAGATCGCCGCTTCACAATGGAGGAACTTTCTGCAAAATATGATATATCTGTTTCGGCCTTGAAGCAATGCTTCAAGGGTGTTTACGGAACAGCCATTTATACTTATATGCGGAATTATCGGATGGATTTAGCAGCCTCCCTTCTCGCACAGACGGACGAGCCAATTACGGTTATTGCAGGTAAGGTAGGATATACCAACACCAGCAAATTTTCCGAAGCGTTCAAAAATGTTAAGGGAAAAACCCCTTTGGAATATAGAAAAGTTAAAATCTAAATGGAGCAAAACCCACCTTTCCAGAGTGGCAGCCGCCTTAAAAAATTGCAATAATTAGAGAGTGTCTAATGTAAGATACTCTCTAATTTTTTATTTAAGGAGGAAGCAAAATGAAGCAAAAAAGCTGGATTTCTATTGTATTCTCCTTTGCTTCACAGTGCCGGATAAAAATTATCTTATCCGTGCTTTGTGCAATCATCAGCGTTGTTGCCGGTCTGATACCCTATTGGAGTGTTTATCAGATTATATCCCTCTTTATCGGCGGCTCTCCTGTGATGGCAGAGGTTTGGAAGTGGTGCCTGATTGGACTTGCTGCATATGCAGTGCGGTTCCTGCTCTACGGGATTTCAACCAGCCTATCCCATTTTTCAGCATATACCATTCTGGAGAATATACGGCTCGGCCTTGCAAAAAGATTGATGAAAGCGCCCCTTGGTACTGTGTTGGGGGAATCCGTTGGGAAGTTAAAGAGCGTTCTTGTAGATCGTGTGGAAACAATAGAGCTTCCCTTAGCTCATATGATACCTGAATGTATCTCCAATCTTCTTCTGTCAATCAGCGTGTTTATCTATTTGGCTTTTATTGATTGGAGAATGGCATTAGCCATGCTGGTAACAGTTCCCTTAGCATTTATTGCCTTCGCCATAATGATGAAGAATTTTAATAAACTGTATGCGGACTATATGGAGTCAAGCAATTATGTGAATGGTGTTATTGTGGAATATGTGGAAGGGATTGAGGTCATTAAAGCATTTAACCAGTCATCCACTTCCTATGAAAAATTTTCAAAGGCAGTGCAGTCATTTAAGGATTACACTTTGAAATGGTATCAGAGTTCATGGAAACTAATGAATTTTATTTCCGCTGTGCTACCTTCCACTTTTTTGGGAACACTGCCGATTGGCATGTATTTGTATTTAACCGGAAGTCTTGCGCCGCAGGATCTTGTGATATGCTTGATTCTTTCTCTCGGCATTGTAGGACCGTTGATGAATTTTACCACCTATGTAAATGAAACAAAAGCCATAGAATATGCGGTGCATGATGTTGACAAGCTGCTCCATGCAGAAGAATTACCGGACGTACAGCAGATGGTACAAGTGAAATCACAAAATATTGAATTGAAAAACATATCGTTCTCTTACGACAAAGAGAATGGGAAGCAGGTACTTTCCCATATCAATCTTAAAATTCCAGAAGGAAAATTTACCGCCCTTGTCGGCCCCTCTGGTGGTGGAAAATCTACGATTGCCCGTCTCATTGCCCGATTTTGGGATGTAAATGAAGGTTCCATTCAAATTGGTGGTATAGATATTCGCACGATACCATTAACCCAGCTTGCCGATCTTGTAAGTTTTGTTACACAGGATAATTTCTTGTTTAACTGTTCCATCAAAGAAAATATTCGACTTGGAAATCCGCAGGCCACCGATGATGAAGTCTATGCTGCGGCGAAAGCGGCTTGCTGCGATGAATTTATAGAGAAGCTGGAAGATGGATACGACACGGCAGCCGGTGATGCTGGAAACCGTTTATCCGGCGGTGAGAAGCAGCGTATTTCCATTGCCCGTATGATTTTGAAAAATGCTCCCATTGTAATTTTAGACGAAGCTACCGCGTTCACCGACCAAGAGAACGAAGAAAAAATACAACGGTCTATTGCGGCTTTAACAAAAGGTAAAACTTTACTGGTAATTGCCCATCGTCTTTCAACCATTAAAAATGCCGATCAGATTATCGTGTTAAAAGACGGACAGATAGAAAATACAGGTACCCATGAACAGCTTTTAAGTAAAGATGCTTTGTATAGAGATATGTGGGAAGCTCATATTGGAGCGCAGAATTGGTCTGCCGGCTCCAGCGAAAGGAGGTAAAAGATATGTTTCGTATTGTAAAGCGTTTAATCCATTGGACGGGAAAATATAGAAAACGTATTTATATTGGGTTTGTTTATGCTTTTTTTCACAGCATTTTTACTGCAATTCCAATTATGCTGGCGGCTAAAGGATTGAGCGCCGTTTTAGACGATTTTCATGGAGCGGCCGTTTTACAGGCGCAGGATATATGGTTTCTGCTTGGTGCTATGGTATTGGCCGTGTTAGGCAGATATATATTCTCCTACCTGCGTGCTAAAACACAGGAAAGCGTAGGTTATGAGGCTACGGCTGATGAAAGGATCCGGCTTGGCGATATTATGAAAAGAGTGTCGTTAGGCTTCTTTAGTAAAAATAATATAGGAGAACTCTCCGCTGCCGCGACAACAGATTTGTCTTTTTTAGAAATGTATGCAATGAATATGGTGAACACAGTAGTCAACGGCTATATCACTGTGATCGTCCTGATTCTGTTTCTTGCCTTTTATAGTCCGCTTGCAGGTATTGTTGCGCTGGCTGGGGTTTTGCTTTCCGCACTCTTTCTGCACCTATTGGAAAAGCAAAGCCGGAAAAACGCCCCTGTTCATCAGAAAGCACAGGACGATATGGTGGAAAGCTCGATTGAATATTTGCGTGGTATGCAAATTGTGAAAGCCTTTAAGCAGGAAGGCGTTTCGATTGCGGGAATCCAAAAGGCTTATAGGGACAGTAAAAAAATCAATATCAAAATCGAATTAGAGTATATGCCCTTCAACTGTCTGCACCTATTTTCCCTAAAAGCCGCTTCGATTGTCATTGTAGCGGTTGCCGCCCTTCTTACCTTTAACGGAAGTATGGATTTGCCGACTATGCTCATGCTGGATATGTTCTCGTTTATGCTGTTCGGCAGTGTGGAAACCATGAACAATGCGGCGCATGTGTTAGAGGTGATTGACGCAACACTGGATAAGCTGGAACACATTGAACACGCTGAAATTATTGATAAGAATGGCAAAGATATTGCACTAAAAAATGCGGACATTGAATTTCAAAATGTCACATTTTCCTATGACAAAACTCCGGTCCTTAGAAATATCAGCTTTTCTATTCCACAGGGCAGCACAACGGCTATTGTAGGACCCTCCGGCAGCGGCAAAACTACAATTTGCAACCTGATTGCCCGTTTCTATGATATAGACAGTGGAAAGGTTCTCGTCGGCGGTGAAAATGTAAGAGATATGACCTGCGACAGCCTGCTTCGCAATATTTCAATGGTTTTTCAAAAGGTTTATTTGTTCCATGATACGATTGAAAACAATATCCGCTTTGGAAATCCCAACGCTTCACAGGAAGAAGTGATTGCAGCCGCTAAAAAGGCTCGCTGCCATGATTTCATCATGGCGCTTCCAGATGGGTATCAAACCGTTATCGGAGAAGGCGGCTCTACACTTTCTGGCGGTGAAAAGCAAAGAATATCTATCGCCCGTGCCATTCTGAAAAATGCGGACATTGTTATCCTTGATGAAGCTACTGCAAGTATCGACCCGGAAAATGAGCATTTGATTCAACAAGCAATCAGCGAATTAACTGTAGGAAAAACGGTAATTGTTATTGCCCACCGTTTGGCTACGATTGAACATGCAGATCAAATTTTGGTAGTAGATAACGGTCAAATCGTACAAAAAGGTACTCATGGGCAACTTATCCGGCAAGAAGGAATTTATAGGAAATTTATCAATATTCGTGAGCAGGCCGAAGGCTGGAGTATTGCTTAAAAGGAGGTGTGTCAATGGCTTTAACACCAGCGATGGAGGATTATCTGGAGGCTATCTTAATGATAAAACAGCAGCACGGTTATGTTCGATGCGTAGATGTTGCAGAGCAGTTAGGGGGAAAAAAGCCTTCCGTAAGCCGGGCAGTCAAGGAATTGTCCAAATCCGGCCATCTTGTTAAAAACGCTGACGGTACACTTTCCTTAACAGAAACAGGATTGCAGCTTTCCGAACAGATTTATGAAAAGCATCGTTTTTTTACAGAACGGCTCATAGCGGCAGGTGTAGACCCCAAAATAGCAGAAAAAGACGCTTGCAGTATTGAACATGCAGTTAGTGCGGAATCCTTTCAAAAATTAAAGAAAGCATTTAATGAAGGCTAAGGAGGTGGTGATATGGGAAATTAGCTGTACTTGATTTAGCCGAAAGCGGCTGGCAGATTGGAGAAAAGTTGTTTGCCCTGCTATCCGCAGATCAGCAACGGGAGTTGACACAGTTTGTTCTCAAAGGTACAACAGATCATGTCAACATAAACGACATACCATATCAGGCCATCTTTCGAGGCAGATATTCTATCCCCAAAAAGTCTAATCATCCCCTAACGGAAGTTCAGGCAGGAGATTTATACTTCTGCTTAGAACAGAGACTTGTTACAATCCGGGAACAGCCAATAGAACTAACCGTCAAGGAATTTGAAATCTTCTCCCTGCTTATCTTAAATCCGAAGCGGGTATTCACCTATGAGATGCTAATGGATTTGATATGGGAAGAAGATTACACGTATTACTCTCGTAAGGCGGTCAACAACCATGTAAGCAATCTGCGAAAAAAGCTTAGGGTTGCTCCTGACCTGCCGGATTATATCAAAAGCGTCTACGGTATCGGCTACAAGTTTGAAATATGAAAGGCAGAAATGCCGTCATGATTTTCATATCATGGCGGCGTTTTTTAATTCCCTAAAATTTTTCCACTTACCCATGCAACAATCCCCCGAAAAATGTACTGGTATATGAAAGGTGTTTTTTGACTGCCACAAATTTATTTTCAAAAAGGGGTGTCATTTTGCTTTCAAAATGTGCAGATAGATAGAGTTTTTTAACAGCCTGAAAGGAGGCGATGAAAATTAAAGAAAAAATCCCCATCATGACTTATTCCCAGTACCGCAGGGCAAGAAAGCTGGTCCATCAGTGCTGCAACTATGAGAGCGGGAACTGCCTTGTCCTTGACGATGGAGAAGAATGCGTGTGCGTGCAAAGCATTTCCTACTCCCTGCTGTGCAGATGGTTTTGCGCCGCTGTCCTGCCTTTGGATGAGCCTTTGGCGGCTGCTTTGCTTTATCGGAAGAAACACAAACGGTGTGCTGTCTGCGGCCAGCCCTTTCTTCCCGGTTCCAACCGGGCGAAATACTGTAAGTCCTGCGCCACTACCATCCACCGCAGGCAGAAAACTTTAAGCGACCGGAAAATGAGGGCTGCCTGCGGACAATTAGAGACGAAAAACCCATGATTCTATAGGCTTTGTAAACGCCGGTCAACGGGATAGAGGGATAAATCCCTTATACCCGCCCAAAACGGGCTTCTAACCGTCCGCACAGGCCTTTAACCTAAACGGGATTTTCCCGAACAGGCGGCAGGTTGAGTACATATAGGTTCCCGCTATATTTTGTCCGCCTAAACGGAAATATCCAGGATTGGTTTTTCAGGACATGGCAAAGCTGACGCTCTGGAGCGCCCATATCCTGTATTTCAACCCGTGGCTTTCCCGTCTCTCTGACAGCCCGGATTTAGACGGTAGTTAATAAGAAAGAGTTAATGTTAAGACAGTCAATATCAATCAATCTATCATGTCGATGGATAGGAAGGAGAATTTATGATTCCATACAAGACAGATACCGAAATTTCATCTTACATCATTTTCCCACGTTTCCTAATCCCCCTGGACTTATCCAATGACGCCAAGGTGCTGTACGCCTTGCTTCTGGACCGGGCGGGGATTTCCAAAAAGAAAGGTTATATCGAAGCGGACGGGACTATCCGCATGTACTTCACTGTGGAGGACGCCAAAGCGAAACTCCGCCGAAGCAGACAGGTAACGACGCGGGTGTTTCACGAACTGGAATCCTGCGGTCTGATCGTCCGCCGGAAACAGGGCCTCGGCAGGCCAGCTATTATCACGTTGAATTTGCCTGTTGACAAAAGGAGGGGCGCCCATGATTGATGAGCAAAAACTGTATGAACTGCTAAAAGATTTTGACCCCGCTGTGGGGGAACGAATGGAAAAGCATTTCAAGGACGGTGCGTATCACTTTGATTTGGGAAACAGCAAATATACATACTTTGAAGGTGCCTCCGTCTACACGGTCATTCCCTATTTTGCGGAAAAAGGCTCGGAAGGGATTGTGAAGAAATTAAAGCGGCTGATGGAAAAGGATTTACAGGAAAAAGATTCAGAGACATAGCTGAAAAATCTAAGTCGGAGCGTTATAATAAGGGCAACCGTTTACTTGGCTGCCTGAACAGAAAGGAGAAGCAAATGAACCAGCAGCCAGAGAAAATCACCGCATTATACTGCCGCTTGAGCCAGGACGACGCCCTGGATGGGGAAAGCAATTCCATTACTAACCAGAAAGCCCTGCTGAGCAAATACGCGGCCGACCATGGATTCCGGAACATCCGGTTCTTCGTGGACGATGGATTCTCAGGGACCAGCTTCCAGAGGCCGGGGTTTCAGGAGATGATGCGATATGTTGAGGATTACAGCGTATCCGCTGTGATTGTCAAAGACCTGTCCCGGCTGGGCAGGGAGTATTCCTATATGGGGCGGCTTCAGGATTTCATCTTTCCTGCCTATGACGTCCGCTTTATCGCTATCAACGACGATGTAGACAGCGCCAAGGGGGAAAATGATTTTGCGGTGTTCAAAAATGTATTCAACGACTACTACGCCAAGGATACCAGCAAGAAAATCCGGGCGGTGGTAAAAATGCGGGGCGAAGTCGGGGAGCATCTCGCCAGCAACCCGCCTTATGGGTACATAAAAGACCCGCAGGACAAAAAGAAATGGATTGTGGATGAAGAAGCGGCAAAGGTGGTGCAGCGTATCTTCAACCTCTGCATTGCGGGGAAAGGCCCCATGCAGATCGCAAAAATCCTCACAGCCGACAAGGTGCTGACCGTGACCGCCTATCACGCAAGGCAAAAAGGCTGGGCCATGCCAGACAACCTCTATCAGTGGTGCGCTAAATCCGTCGCCGGGATATTGGAACGGCGGGAATATACCGGCTGTACCGTGAACTTCAAGACCTATACCAAGTCTTTGAAATTCAAAAAGCGGATGGAAAACCCGGTTGAGAACCAGAAAGTCTTTGAGGACACTCAGCCTGCCATCATTGAGAAAGTCCAGTGGGAACGGGTACAGGAGCTCCGGAAGAACAAGCGCAGGCCAACAAAAACAGGAAGGACCAGCATTTTCTCCGGCCTTCTCTACTGTGCCGACTGCGGAGCCAAGCTGTATTTCTGCGCCTGCAACACTTACAAGGACGACAGCCAGAACCATTTCGTCTGCTCCAATTACAAGAGCAACACCGGCTCCTGTAAAATCCATTATATCCGGGAACAGGTGCTTTACCGGATCGTGCTGGAGACTATCCAGCGGACATTGGTTTACGTCCGTATGTTCCGAAAGGACTTTAAACTGGAAATGTTAGCACAGGACGAGGAAAGCCGCAAGGCGGAGCTGGCGGAAAAGCAGAAAGCCCTCTCCGGGGCGAAGAAGCGGATGGAGGATTTGGACAGGATTATCCAGCACATCTATGAGGACAATGTGCTTGGCAGGCTGTCCGACAGCCGGTACTTAAAATTATCCCGCCAATATGAGAAGGAGCAGGCGGAGATTGAGCAGCTTGCCGCCGTATTGGAACGGGAAATTGAAACACAGGCCGGGCAGGTTTCCGATGTGAACAAGTTTCTGAAGCTGGTGGACAAGTACCTGGATATTCCGGAACTTGACGCTGCCATTCTCAATGAGCTTGTAAGCAAGATCGTGGTGCACAGCCCGGTAAGGGAGAACGGGAGGAAGCATGTACAGATCGATTTGTATTTTACCTATGTGGGGCAAATCCGCATCCCTTTGAAGATTGGAAGGGAATCCTTAAACGAATCGGAACCGGCGTGACTTAACACACCGGTTCCGACACCGATTTTTTTACTTCCTTATGGGACACTGTCTAAGCAGAGCGCCTTCATCCTTTCCATATTATACTATCCGAAACATTTTCTGTGAAACTGTCCCTTCTCCATTTATCTTTTACATTTCCTTCCTGGCATTCTCCAGTTCTTCCACCCGCTTTAACTCATATACGGCGTCCTCCAGCCCCAGATGGGTATAGGTGTTCAGCGTTACTCCGATATCGCTATGCCCCATCAGATACTGGAGCGTCTTTGGATTCATACCTGACTTCGCCATATTACTGCAGTAAGTATGGCGGCAGACATGGGGTGTAATATTCGGCATCTGAACCCGGTAAATGGCGTTGTATCGTTTTACCATATGGTTAAACCGATGCTCCCAATGCATTGCCACCAGGGGAAGCCCCTCTTTATCTGTAAACAGGAATCCTGTGTATTCGTCCACCACTCTCTCATACCTTGGTGCTTCCCGGTCCTCGATGATGGCCTGGAAACACCGGAATACGTCTTCGGACATCGGCAGCTTCCTGGTTCCAGCATTGGTTTTCGTTGACTCGATAACCAGCCACATATCAGAAGTTGTCGCCTACTACCACCGCAGCAAACTCAAAACATCTGCGCCAATCCGTCAATGATGCTGTTTCTTCGCCCGCTGATACTTAAACTCCAGTTGTTCACCAAATACAGCCTAAAAGTAAGTAATCGTAGCCGTATTCGCCAAAGTTTTCTCGCATTATTTTACAAAAAGGGGAATCCCTATTTAATTTTCTATTTTTGTTCATTTGTTCCCATGCTTATCATTTCACTGTTTCTTACTAAAAATTTTGAACTCCCCTTTCTATATTTTTTCGAAAATAGGTTGAATTTATCCTATTATTGGATATAATAAAAGTAAATAGCAAAGGAGGTCTCGTTATGAATATCAACACAAAAAATCTAGTTTCCATCACTGATGCCAATCAAAATTTCTCTAAAGTAGCCCGCCTCGTAGATGAGAACGGTTCTGTTATCATATTAAAAAACAACGTCCCCCGATATCTAGTCATGGAATTCAGTTCTGCTGAAGAAGAACAACTTGCCGCCGATGAAGATGTCATGTCTATTTCCAAACGTCTCATTGAAAAGAACCGGCAGGCTTACGAGGTACTTGCCAAATGATCCGATTATCCAAGCCACAGATACTTTTGCTGCATGAACAACTCATTGCAGAAACCGGAGGGTCATCGGGCCTGCGCGATGAAGGAATGCTGGACTCTGCACTGAATACCCCCTTCCAAACCTTTGCTGGAAAAGATGTCTACCCATCACTCCAGCAAAAGGTAGCCCGTCTTTGCTTTGGCCTGGTAAAAAATCATCCCTTTGTAGACGGGAACAAACGTATCGGCGCACATGTTATGCTGGTGTTCCTCGCCTTAAATGGGATCGAATTACAGCATACGCAGACAGAACTGTCCGAGGTCATCCTGCAATTAGCGGCAGGCACCCTTCAATCCACTGATTTACTGGACTGGATACTCTCACATCAGATATAGTAACAAGCGATGATACTCTTTTTTAAGAATATCATCGCTTTATTGTATCATCTATAAAAACTTGTCACATCAAGGCTCTTTCGAAAATGGTGTAGTAGTGGTGTAGTAAGCGCCTTTCTGTTTCGTAAACCCATTGATTTTACTGGCTTTTCCGGGACTTTTCAAGATACTGCCGTGGCAGATGAATAATACTTTTATCATGTTCGCATTTCTCCTTATATGTTGGTTTTTTTCTGAGAAATTATATACTTCATTTCGCTATGTTACACTGAACTACATTTTTTACAATTTACCGAAAGCATTATAATGTAAACTCTATGATTACTTTTCCTTTTCATATACAATTTTACACTGTTGGCAAACTTTCTTTGTTAGTAACAGATTCCATGCATGCATTCTACTATGCCAGCGTTTATTCTTCAGAAATGTATTCCAATCCATTTCTAATACTGTTTGTAACTCATAGTTATCATCAAACTTACATACAATAACATACTCAAACTTCTGATTATCTGGTATATTTGATTCTGGTTCTTCTAATCCATAAAACACACTTGTTGTATTGCTACTCGTTGATTTTATACTGTATCTATCACCTTTTCTGCTAATCGCATCAATATTTTCTGTTCCTACTGGTGCGGGTGAAAGATTAGGCAAACCAGGTGTATTATTATATAGTTCTATTGCCAAATATTCGCCAAGTTCTCCAACTACATTATTTGTTCTAATAACCCCACGGTGTTTTAATTCTTTTATGGCCATACTATACAGTTGAATTATTTCTTTAGTTTCTTTTTCTTGCAAATTAATCATTTTATCCTCTGTTCCTTTTAATATTCAATCTTTACCATATTCTCTTTTCAAAATGACTATCTATTCTAAAATCTATTCTTTATTCTCATGTAAAGTTGGATGTTGCATGTAAAAGATTTTTTTCTGCCGTTCAATTTCTGTTTTTAACTGCTCTTTTGTAGGCAGATAAGTCAAATATTTTGACATAAACAGTCGGTCGTTGTCATGAAGTACCGAATATCTGGCAATATCCTCATCTGTTTCTGAACACAGCAGAATCCCAATGGTAGGGTTATCTCCCTGCCCTCGCTTTAAATCATCATACATACGCACATACATATCAATCTGTCCTACGTCTTGATGAGTAATTTTGCCCATCTTCAAATCGATTAGGACATAACACTTAAGTTCAATATTATAAAAAACGAGATCAAGATAGTAATCCGAGGTTTCCGTTACAATGTGCTGTTGACGAGCCACAAAGGCAAATCCTCTCCCCAGTTCCATCAAAAAATCTCTAATATGTGAAAGAATGGAGGACTCTAAATCTCCCTCTAAATAGGTATCTTCATTTTTAAAACCGAGAAATTCCGCAATCATTGGACTTTTAATCAATTCAAATTGATTTTTCTGAAATTCCGCAGTTTTCTGTTTCATTTCTTCAATTACAGCCTCTTTTTTCGGCGTCTGAAGAAGTCTGTAATAATATTGCGTACTAATATTACGGTCTAACGTTCTTGAGCTCCAACTCTCGTCAACCGCCTCTTTCATATACCAATAGCGTGCATTTTCATCTGTAACACGAAGAAGACTCCTAATATGCGTCCAGTTAAGATTGTGAACGCATGCGTTCATAATCTGCTCATCGGGAAAGTACTGATAAAATTTGATGTAATAATGCAAGTTTCTTTTGGAATAATTTTTACCAAACTCCTTTGTCAAATCCTCTGCCAAGGCAGAAATCAAACCTCTACCGTACTCTGCACGTTCACTGCCACCCAGTTCTTGCTCTACAATTCGTTTACCTATATTCCAATAGGTAAGCAGCATTGCCTTACTGGAAGCACTATAGGCAGCCTCTTGTCCAGAGGAAATAATGCTTTTAATTTCTGTAATAACTGACTGGTATGGAGTCAAATGTTTTTCCATCATGTCACCTCGATTCCCCATAATAATTATATTTTAACTTGCTTTTCCTGTCGTATCAAGGCTCTTTCGAAAATGGTGTAGTAGTGGTGTAGTAAGCGCCTTTCTGTTTCGTAAACCCATTGATTTTACTGGCTTTTCCGGGACTTTTCAAGATACTGCCGTGGCAGATGAATAGTATCTTTATCATCTATTTTCTACCTCTTTCTTTTGAAATGATATGCTGGTTTTTACCCTATTTTATGCGGATGTTTGAGGTTTTTGGATATTTCTTTCTTCACTATATCTTTGGCAAATCATAGCATAAGTTTGCATACTTTTTCTTTCAATCATGCTAAAATGTCATGTTAAATTAGTGTTTTAACATTATCGATTTCTGCTTGATATATCGCTCAACTGATTACTACTACTTTTTTCAATTCCTCTTTCGCATCTTCGAGTCCCAGATGTGTATGTATTAAGAGGACACCAATATCGGAGTGCTTCATCAGATACCGAAGAGTCTTGGAATTCATACTAGATCTCGTCATATTAACTACAATATGTATGCCTGCATACATGTTGTGTTACTTTCGGCATCTCTGCTTTGTATATCCTGTTGTATTTTTCTCTTATATGCTGAAAGTATTTTCCCCAGTGTAAAGCAACCGTAGGTTTATCATTTTACAACAAATAAAAAAGCCTTAGTTGAGGCCTTTTTCTATTGCACTATTGCATACAAGAGAGATAATTTTTTGCCAATACTGTCCACAATCCTTTCTTGCTCTGCTACAGGAGGAAGGGGAGCAGAGCCCTCTTTAACATATCCTGGGTTAGCTGATTAATGGATGTTGAATTTCCATCGTCAAATATACCTCGGAATTGGCTTGAACGCAGATAGTGCAGAACATATTTGTAATAGCTCGTTTTATAAACAGCCATAAATACACCAAATGATGCAGGTTCTTTCAAATTACCAATAAGTGCACATTTTCCAACCATTAGGCAATTCAAATGGCAACTCATCTTCAATACAACGATATTTACCATCAGAGTACATCTCATAATAAAATATTATCGGAACATTCTTGTTAAAATTAAAATCCTATTCGAGCTCTAATGTCATTTAACCACTCGCCTTTATATTTAAAGAACCTTGGTCCTGCAATCGAATATTTCTTTCCAGATATAAGCTTTGCAGCAGCTGTCAATGACATTTCCTTCCCCTTATATTCCACTTTTCTATCACCGACAACCTTGCACTTAATACTCGGATCATCATAATATTCGATTTCTTCTCCTACTGAAATCTGACATTTAATAAAAGAAAAATTCTCCGCTTTTTCATGGCTTTCTGTGTCAATTTCCTGTGCCAACTGTTCCTCCAGTGCCTCTACATCACTTGGAACAACTAATTTCAGATTTTCTTTGCAATCGTGGATTTCTGCCATTGCTTCCAAAATTGCATAGGCTTCTTCCGGCTTCATTGCGTAGAATTCACGAATCCTTTTCTGACCATTAAAGTCATCAATAGAGCGCAATTCTGGATTTAGCTTATCGATAATTGTATGAAGCTTTAAGTCCGATAGTCTTGAGTTCACTTCGTACGTCGCATATACTCGGAATGCAAACGGAATACACTCGCTGCGATTTAATTGCTTCAATCGCTTGTCTATATCATCTGCATATCCTATTTTCACATAATCTGGGAAAGAAGGATTTGTGAGAATGTATATTACACCTTTTTTATCACTCATATACTTTTTCTCCGTTTAATTTAAAATATTTTTAGCTTTCCCAAAATGCAAATTTTGCCCTTTGGCTTTGCACTTTGAAAAATCACTTTAATAAGCAATCCTAAAATAATCCAAATACGCTTTATATTTATCCTGTGCCGTCAAGCATGTATTTGTCAGATTTCCTTTTTCGTTACTCCACTCTTTTAATCCACGATAATAGAACATCTTTAGATTATCCTCTATGATGAATGGAACAATATTATATTTCAGACATTCTTTAAACATAATCAGTCTGCCAACACGACCATTTCCGTCCTGGAACGGATGAATACGTTCAAACTTCACGTGGAAGTCCAATATATTTTCAAAAGTCTTTTCTTCTTTTCCATTATACTCCGTCAGCAGACCTTTCATTTTATCGGCAACTTCTTCCGGAAGTGCTGTATCCATTCCACCTACTTCGTTCGGTATCTTTTTATAATCACCTACAGCAAACCAATCTTTTCTGGAATCACTAGTACCATTCTTCAGAATCAAATGTAACTCTTTGATGAACTTCTCTGTCAGCGCTGCCTTTGCATTATCAATGATCACATCAATACAGCGAAAATGATTGGCTGTTTCAATCACATCATCCACATTCAGCACTTCTTTTTCTACACCTATGGTATTGGTTTCAAAGATATATCTGGTCTGATCATGTGTCAGGCGGCTGCCTTCGATATGATTGGAGTTGTATGTTAAATCAATCTGTGTCTTATGGTAAATCCCGCCAGAATACTTATTTTTTTTCTGCTCCTGCAAAATTTCCAGCAATGTTATCGGCCGTTCTTTCTTCTTGTTGGAACGCTCAGGTTTTTCTGCATTTTCAGGAATTTTCCAAGTCTTTCCGGTAAGAAATGCACCGTTCACTCGTCCCTGAGCACAATAATTTCTAACACTACGCTCTGATATATTCCACTTTTTTGCTATTTCAATAACTGAACGGTATCTCATCTGCTATCCTCCGTCATAAATCAAATCAAAAAAACAACACTCATCTACTGCTTAGTATATCACATTATCGGCAAAAATATCAATCCTTATCTCTGCCACAGTTCTGTTTTTCAGCCGATAAGCAATGTCTTATTTTACTCCACTTCAATAAAAAAATAGTATTTTTATCATATCTTTTATATCCCTTCATAAGCCTTCAAACCTTAATACAATCGAACATTAGCAGTTCGATTGCCATGTATTACGGGCTTTCCGGCACTTTTTCGATTTTTGTTAATAAAGTTGAGCTCGATTTTAGCACCACAAACAAGACAGTACATATAAAGAACGCCATCCGCTGAGGCTATTCATTCCATTTTAGGCTATTCATTCCATTTTGCATGTCAGAAGTCTTCTAACTTTTTCAATTTAGCATTTTACAGAGTCTTTTTTAACATTATGTAATCATCCGTTCGGTATTCTTCGTAAAATCCGTTTTTTAGGAAAAGAGAAACTGCAGGATTGTCAATTACAATATCATCAAACATAAATTCAATTCCATTTTGCTTTGCACATTCACACAGGAGGTTAAGGCCTAGGGAACCGTAACCTTTCCCACGATACTTTGCCATAACAATTATATCCGCAATATATATTTGCCTGCTCTCGTCAAGGTGATATGCTATCTCACCAACAAACATATTATTATCATCGAGAATATATCTATAAAACCTTTTACCATCAGGATTTCTTACCCAGTAATCATACCAACTTTCCCATTTATCTTTTGGAAAGTGAATTGTACCACCCCACTTTTTATTAAATTCTATGGTTTTTTCATCATTTATTAATTGCTCCCGAAACCACATGTCTTCTAATGAAGGAACAACCAATTTAATCATGTTTTTATCTCCTTCTTAACAATTTTTACAATATACATTTTATCAAGAAACCATGAATACTTCCTCCATTCGATAAATTGTATAACCCTTCACACCCACTATGAGAACTGCTACCCTTTTAGAGTATCCTTTTTCTTCTATTCATCTGATAAAAGTTCCGTAAAATCACGCATTACTATCTGTGATAGTAAGAGCAAGTTTTGACTATTGTGAATGTACCGACCCTTACACAAACTGGAAGCTATCGCTACAGGCAGCTACAGATCTCAATAATATTCTTAACAATATAATCTGGCTTTTCATCATCTCCAGTTATTTGCCAATAACCGCCAAAGCCTTGTTTTATCCATATTGTTCGCATTCCCATTTTTTTAGCGGGCATAATATCATTATCTATTCTATCTCCAATCATTATTGCCTTATTAGCCTCACACTTAGCCCTTTGCAAAGCAATTTCAAAAATTTTAGGATTTGGTTTTGACACACCTTCTTCTGCCGAAGCAATAACTAAATCAATATATTTCATAATCCCCCATTTTTCTAATCTGCTTTTTGTTCCCAATGATTGATTAGCTATGACACCAATACGATACTTTTTATTTAATATCTCAAGGCAATAGGGGACATCTTTGTATAAAATTTCATCTTCGATATACCATTTCCTTTTAGGAAGATGATATTTTATTCCTAATTCAATATCGCCTTTTTTATTCTGTTTATAAAATTCTAATGCTTCATCATAAATAAAAGTATAATCTAACTTTGTAAATTCTGCTATATCACGAAAAATGTGTTTATAAACCAAATGCTCATCAACAAGAGTTGAGCCAACATCAAAAAATATCCATTCTATAATTCCAAACATAAATTTTACCTCTCAAATTTGTTTATTGAATGCTTTTCGTAGTTCATTACTTTTTGACAGCACAAACTCAAATACCATTTTTTAAATTTTATCCCAAACCCACGTGATTCTTAGTAAATCTACGCAAATTCACGAGAAAATGGTATAGTAAGATTACTTAGCGTCATTCCTTTTTCAGAATAGCATACTGAGATGCATAGATACGCCTTGCTTGTTTCTTGTTGAAAAAATAACCAAAAAAAGCGTGCGCCGCTTCAAAAGTATAGCCTATCCCCTGATAATCAACATCCAACAAGGACTACATGTATCACAAACTGAACTTTCATCATCCGGCTCTTCTGTTCTTGAATATGCATCTAACTCACTAATCACTTTACCTGCGTGTTGAAGTATAATTGCGGAATAATACTATGTTTCATTTATACGTTTTTCATTTCTTCTTTCACTTCATTCACCATGTACAACTTCAAAAGAGATTTAGTTAATATGTTGGCTTATGAAATTTTTTATCAGCGCTGCGGCTTCTTCCGCATTGGAAAAGAGAGAAGGGTGGCCTCCTTTTGGGAAAAGATATATGGAAGATTCAGAAAGCATAGAAGCCATTTCTCTATACTCTTCTTCAATATTGTTTCGGCAACTTTCATCTTCTCTACTTCCCATGAATAGGATAGGCGTTTTTAATTCTTTCAACGGCTTATGGAATAGCGGACGCTTTTCCTCCGCACACTTCAATAAAGCTTCTGTATCAAGGTCAACTACCTTTTCCCAGTCTGCGCCCTGACACCATTCGTAAAACTGTCTTGACTGTATATCTTCTTTTGCCATTTTCCTTTCAGATAAAAGATTGGTGGAAAAATCCTCATTAAGAGTACGTCCATCAAAGCTGTCCGCAATAACTACATGAAACAAGTCAGGGCGTTCCAGTGCCGCATTAACAGCCGCCCACGCTCCACCGCTTGTTCCGATAAGGCTGGCCTTTCCACATTGTAAATGTTCCGTAAGCGCGACTGTCTGCAAAGCTTCGTCATGCCACATATCCGGTGTAAAGCTTTCTACTCGGTCGGACTGGCCGTTCCCTAAAAAATCAATCAGAATACATCTGAAATTTTCTTCATATAGTGGCATAAGGAGTTCAGACATTTTCGAAGAGGCGGTATTGCCATGCAGGAAGATAAGCGGCTCTCCTTGTCCATATTCTTCATAAAAAACAGACTTGTCCTGGTAGTTAAAATATGCCATATTCGCACCTACCTTTCTTTTGCTTTATCTACCCCTTGTTTTTGATACTCTGGAAGAACAAGCAATTCTGTAATCGTACCAAAAAAATATCCGTCTGTAAGAATACGCAAACATCCTACAAACAATTTATTATCATACGCTGTAATATTCATCGTTCTAGATAATGCGGTTTGTGTGTGCTTCATATCATAGTCTCCTCTCCATATTTGATTTGCAAGGAAAATGAAGGCCGAAGCAACAAGTTTAGTATCATTAACTTTATATTCCATTGTATTCCTCCGTTAGTTACAAGACAGCCTTTTTCAAATCAGAAATAAATTGTGCCTGTTGCTTTTTCAGATAAGATTTTACAAAAGGCTTCATAAAGAATTTTTTGACTGTTACGTATTCTGTAAAATCAATCTCCGTTTTATTATCTTTGGAAGTAAAAAGACCAATCCAATGTCCTTTCATGTTGCTGTTTTCCATATCAAATTCCCAACGCTTATATGGCTCTGTAACAGTGATTGTAAAAGTGGTCGGATAACCTTCTTTGGTATATTCTATAAACTGCCTGCTACTTATGACTTCTGTTTTACTCAAATTACTACGCCATGTGTAATTTTTAACTGCCGTAATAATTTCCCACACTTTATGAATATCGCAGGAAAGTGTCGCTTTTATATTTGCAGTTGTCATCTTCAGCACCTCCACAGATTTCAAATTTTCATTATCTCACATTTTTACACAGCAGTACGGTAATATAAACTTGCCGTTCTTTCTATTTGATTTTCAAGTATCATATTCTATGAAAATACTTTATTTTTTCTGCTGGTTTTTCATCTAATCCTACTGAAGCATATGGATCTGCTATACAGCTATTCTACCAGAAGCCGCCGTCCCTTTCCACACATTATCAAAAGATAGAGTAACTTCTATTTCATTCTATTGTAACCGTCCAAAAATTCTGCGGATTTCCTGATTTTCAGGAACCTCCTATAATTGTAGTCGATATATATTTAGAATGTTTCACTATAATGATGGGGATCAGTTACAGGTATGCTAAAAGGGAGATACACATTTTGTGCTGTCTCCCTTTTACAATAACTGTCATAGCTACGTTCTCTTAATCATGGTAAATTAATGGTAACATAAGCCTTTTCATTTTACGACTTCAATATCAAAGAATTCCACTTTCCCGTCTTGTGCCATAAATCCGATTTCATACTCCGTCTTTTCATATACACGATATGTAAAAGCGGCCCTTTCTCCGATAAATATTTCTACCATATCTTTATCCATAACCACTTTTACATCTATCACTTCTCCTTCCTTAAACAAAAACGGCTTTTCACATACCCGGATGCCATCCGGTCCCGGATTTTTGGGCGTCCCTACATTTGTGCAGGATTCCCTCCAAAACGGGTCCACATCCATCGGAAGATTTACAAGAGAGAGTCTTTTCATTCCACTTTCTATCCGAAGTTCAAGACATCTTGACGCATCCCGGTTTGATTTCAATAGCAGTCCGCAGTAATCACGGCAGTCCGTTATCCGTAATTTACAGCGGAATAAAAATGTTTCCGCTTTTTCTATATTTAAAAACCCATAGGAAAATGTACTTACCGCATCCAGCTCCACTGTCTTTGGCCCGTACATCCGGCTTGTCCCCCATACCGCTTCATACATCCACGGAATCTTTTCACACGCTGCCTCCACATATTCTCGAGGCATCTTTACATCCAGTTCTCCTTCTTTGTTTACCGTTACCTCGTGCGGAATGCAAAACGCCCCGCCCCAATACCATTCTCCCATATCGCTTTTTCGGGCACGGTCATGTGCCCATGCAAAATAAAATCTTCTACCTTCATCATTCTCACACGACTTCGCCGCATAAAAACGCCGTCCTCCGATACCATCCATTTTAGGAGTTCTCCATGGGCCAAACGGAGATTTTGCCACCCGGTAAATTGTATTGACGAATTCCGAAAACCGTGAATAGGATAAATACCAGTTACCGTTTATTTTGTACATTTCACAACATTCCGGACAGTTTGTATGATACGGCTTATAAATTGGGCCGTAATGCTCCCATGTTTTCAAATCCCGAGAACGATAAAGAACAATACATCCTGTTTTTGTAGGCGGGCCTTCTTTTAATCTTCCCGAAATCAAAATCCAGTAACAGTCATCATCTTCATTATAAAATACATACGGATCTCTCCAATCCAACGTTTCATATAATTCCGGTATGGGTTTGATAACCGGGTTTCCCACATCTTTTATCCAGTGAATTCCGTCATTACTTACCGCATGACAGATTGTCTGTTGGGAATCAATGTGATAATTATATCCTGTATAATAAATATGATACTTTCCTTCTCCATAGATAACGGAACCCGTCCAGACTCCATCCGCGTCCGGGTCCGTTCCCTCTCCCGGATACAAAGCCGTTTCCAATTCCTCCCAGTGAATCAAGTCCTTTGAAACCGTGTGGCTCCACGTTGTCCGCAGCCGTTCCGGATATACCGTCGTTCCGGTAGGCGGCGTCAACGAAAAAATATGATATATCCCATCATGATAAAACGGAATCGCATCTCCTGTCGAATCTGCAAAAGACGGCTTTCTAAAAATCTCCATTTTCTTTTTCCTCCTTAGTGTGTAATTTTTTTCTTTTTCAATTTTTCGGAGAGTGCTTCTTTCCTTGAATCTAAAATGACTGCCGCCAAAATGATAAGCCCCTTTACGACAAGCTGCCAAAATGAGCTGACTCCCATCAAGTTTAATCCGTTGCTTATGATTCCAATCACGATTGCTCCGAATACCGTCCCGCTGATTCTTCCCACACCGCCTGACATAGAAACTCCTCCAAGCACACATGCCGCGATTGCATCCATTTCGTAGCCTTCGCCTGATGCCGGCTGTCCGGAATACATACGCGACGCCAGAACGATTCCGGCAAAAGCCGCAAGGACGCCGGTTATGGTAAATACGAGAATCTCTATTTTTTTAATAGGAACACCGGATAGCCTTGCGGATTCCCTGTTTCCGCCCACCGCATAAATATATGTGCCAAATTTTGTTTTTCCCAGAAGAATGGCAAAAACAACAATAAGCAGAATCATATACGCCACAGGAAGCGGAATAATTCCAAATAAATATCCCGTCCCCAGCATTGCAAAGCTGTCATCGGTAATTCGCGTGGACTGACCTTTGCTGTAAATATACGCAATCCCTTTTGCAATATTCATTGTTGCCAGCGTCACGATAAATGCGGGAACCTTAAATGTCGCAACAATTATTCCGTTTACCAGTCCGACAACCGCTCCCAAAAGAAGACCTGCCGCGATTGCCGCCGCCATCGGTAAACCGTTGTTTACCATAAACCCAACCGTAAGAGTGCCGCTCATTGCTACAATAGACCCGACAGAAAGGTCAATCCCGCCGAGAATAATGACCATTGTCATCCCAAGAGCCAAAAACACGTTATTGGAAATCTGCCTTAAAACAGAAATCACGTTGTTCACCGTCATAAATTTCGGTGTAAGCAAGGTAAGTCCTATGGCAATAATAAACATAACGCTTATAATTCCGATATTGGATTTCAGCATGAATACAACCGGATTGTTCTTTTTTATCGTGCTTTGTTTATTCATTTTTATTCCCTCCTGTGGCATAGTGCATAATTGCTTCCTGATTCAGCTCGTTTTTTGCAAGCCTTCCTACAATATTTCCGGAACGTACAATACAGACGTTATCACACATATTCATAATTTCCGGAAGTTCGGAGGATATCAGAATGATTGCCATTCCTTTTTCAGCAAGTTCGTTAATAATTGAGTAGATTTCCGCCTTTGCCCCGATATCCACTCCCCGTGTTGGCTCATCTAAAATCAACACTTTCGGAGCCGTCGCAAGCCATTTGGCAAGGACTACCTTCTGCTGGTTTCCGCCCGAAAGACTGCCGGCGGAAATATCTTTTGACGCAGCTTTTATATTCAGTTCATCCATATAATTTTCTATGACTCGGTTTTTCTTTTCTTCGCTTAAAAGCAGCCCTTTTTTCACTTTATCAAGACTTGATAACGTAATATTAAAACCAACGGAATTAATTAAAGTAAGTCCCTGCTTTTTTCTGTCCTCCGGAACCATGGCAACCCCTTTTGCTATGGCATCGCGGCTATTTTTAAAACGTACCTGTTCTCCATCCAGCCAGATTTCTCCACTGTCATATGTATCTGCTCCGAATACCGCCTGCATGATTTCACTTCTTTTCGCACCGACCAGTCCCGAAAACCCGAGAATTTCTCCTGCCCGTACCGAGAAACTCACATCTGAAAAAACACCTTTTTTTGTCAGATGTTCCACTCTTAAAAGTTCCTTTTCCAGTTTATTATAAGTTCTTGTATAATAATTGGTAAGACTTCGTCCCACCATCATACTTACCAGCTCATCTGTATTTGTTTCCCTGGTTTTTACGGTTCCCACATATGTACCGTCACGCATAACCGTAATTTTATCGGTAACTTCATAAAGTTCTTCCATACGGTGCGAGATATAAATAATGCTTACCTTTTGCTTTTTCAGCTTTCTCATCGTTTCAAACAGCTTTTCAACCTCTTCATCGGAAAGCGAGGAGGTTGGCTCATCCATCACAAGAATCTTAATATGAAAAGAAATCGCCTTGATGATTTCTACCATCTGCTGCTGTGCAATACTAAGCTTTCCCACCGGCATCGTTACATCCACATAAAGTCCGAGTCTTTCCGTCATTTCTTTTGCCTGCCGGTTCATCGCTTTCATATCTTTTGTTCCGAGTTTTGTTTTCAGTTCTCGTCCCAGAAAAATATTTTCCGATACACTTAAATACGGCACCAGCACGATTTCCTGATGAATGATTCCGATACCCGTTTCCTGCGCTTCCTGCACCCCTGCCATTTTGACTTCTTTTCCGTCAATTCTTATCATACCTGTGTCAGGCTGATAAATCCCTCCAAGTATCTTTATAAGCGTCGATTTGCCCGCACCGTTCTCGCCGAGCAGTGCATGGATTTCTCCTTCTTCCAGTGAAAAGCCGATACCAGAAAGCGCCTGTGTCGCCCCAAAGCTTTTACTGATATTTTCCATTTCCAATATCGTCCTGCCCATCTGTAAACCACCTCTTCTTATAATGAAAGGAACCGGTCAAAAAGCCGGTTCCTTTTTTGTATCTTACCGTCTTTTTATCCGCCGGATTACTGCCACTTATCTTTTGTCTCCTTTGCCTCATCCACGGAAACCAGATGGGAATCCAGCCAGATTTCTTTTTCGATTGTATCCCCTTTCATAAGAGAAACTGCTGACTCCACGGCCGTTTCCGCAATTCCAAGAGGCACTTGGCATGCAACGGCTGTAAATGAGCCGTCAATCAATGCGGCTTTTCCATCCGGGGAAGCGTCAATAGAGTACACTCCGATTTCCCCTGTTTTATTTGCCGCCTGAATTGCCGCAGCAGCACCCAGCGCAGACGGATCATTGATACAGAAAAACGCATCAATGTCCGGATTTGCCTGAATAATATCTTCTGCCAGCTTCATAGAATCATCAAGCGCCGCTTTCCCGTCCTGCTGTGCCTCAATGTCAAATTTACTTTTATTGTCTCCAAGCCCGGAAAAGAAACCGTCCACTCTGTCTACACAGCTTTCATTTGACGGGAAATCCAAGACCGCTATTCTTGCTCCATCCGGATAATCTCTTACCATTTGTTCTCCTACCAGTTCCCCTGCCTGATATGCGTTTGTCCCGATTACCGTTTCCACCAAGTCTCTGTCGTCTTCAATTACCGCAGTATCGACATTGATGACCTTAACCCCTGCATCATTTAACTCCTGAAGTCCCTGCCGTATCCCCGCCGAATCTACCGGAATTACAAAGACCGCATCAAATTCCTGATTTGCCGCATCGGATAACTGGCTTAACTGGGTATTCAAATCATAATCCGGATCAAAACACGTATACTCATATCCCTCATCCTTGCATAATTCTTCGAATTTCTCATTCATAGAAGATTGAAACGTATTATTCAACGTGTTTGTCAAAAACGCGAAACTATAATCTCCATCTTTTTTAGCTGCTTCCTTTCTGCTGTCCTTGTTTTCCATCGCTGATTTTGATGTACATCCTACCAGTGTACAAGCCGTCATTACCGTACATAAAAAAATTGACACTAATCTCTTTTTCATCTGTGAATCCTCCTTTGCAAACCCCTATTTTCCACTGCTCTCCTGCAGCTTTTAGTTTACGTAAAAGATATCACACCAAAAAATTAGTGTCAATTATGTGTATCTATTTTCGTTATATTTACGCTCTGTTTTTTGATTTACGTAAATTAATTTATTTGTCAAAAAAATTTATCAGCTTTTTCGGTACCGGTTCATGCATAATTTCTTTCCACGCCCGTACAAAATTGTTCTTCTGCACAGTATAAGGAGAAACTCCCACATACTTGTACTGCGTATTCCCAAGAAGTGCCTTTGCCGTAGCAAGCGCAACCGCCACTCCCTGTTCATAAGGTCTTTGCGTCCCCATTCCCTTTACCATTTTTTCCTGTACAAGATATTCCCCTATTTCTTCGTCCAAATCATAAGTAAAAATTGCCACGTCTTCCCTTCCCAGCTCCTTAAGCGCACGGATAGCCTGAAGGGCCGGCCTGTCCCAGCAGATATAAAGCGCTTCAATATCAGGGTGGGTTTTCATCATATCCCGACATATCCTGTATGCGTCATCTATGTTGAGAAAATTGCTTACCGCCACAATCTCAATGTTCGGATAATTTTCGCAGATTACCTGTGTAGCTACCATATCTCTTAAATAGGTACCGTAAAACGCCGCTCCGTGTTTAATAAATCCCGCTTTTACATGGTGTCTGCCTTTAAAATATTCCCCCATAAGAGAAGCCGCAATCCGGCCGTTTTCCCGTTCATTTACAGACACACATGTTATGTAATCCTTTGCCTCAAATCCTGTCGGGACATTACTCATAAAGATAAGCTTCGCCTTTTTTGAGAGCTTTTTAAATACCGGCGCCGTAATGGTATCGTCACACGGAATGGCAATGACCGCATCCGGTCTTTGCATACTGATTCCTTCCAACTGCGTAACCTGAAGATAAGGGTCAAAATGTGCATCCGTTACCGCAACTACCGTAATCCCGAATTTTTCCAGTGTTTCCCGTATTCCGTTTTCATGCAGCGTCTTCCATGCCGTGCCGCCATAATGAAAAGAAATAGCAACCTTAAAGTCCCCCTCTCTGATTTTTTCCTTTTCTTCCTCTGTAAATGTTATGTCATCCGGCGAAAACGCTTTTTCTCCAAACGGCCCGCGTCCGATCATCTGCGTTGATTTACGGATAAACAGCTTCGCCGGAATCCTCATCCTTCCAAAGCTGCATTTGCGCTTTTCTATCTTATCCGTTATTTTCAAAACCGCTGCCTCTGCCATCCCTTCTACATCCTGCTTAATTGTCGTAAGCGGCGGGGTAAGCAGCTCGCACCACTCTTCATCTCCAAATCCCACCACGGATATATCTTCCGGACAACATAGCCCCATTTCCTGCATGACTCTAAGCAGTTTCAATGTTAGATGATTACTGCCCGACACAATAGCCGATGGGCGTCTGTCTCTGTAAAAGCATTTTATCTTTTCCCCATATTCTTCATTTCTCATAACCGTAAGAATATTTCTTGTGTCAAACTCCAGCCCGGATTCCACCATTGCTTTCCGATACCCTTCAAGCCGTTCCTTTACCGTGCTTGATTCCATACGTCCCAAAAGAACCGCTATTTTTTCATGTCCGCTTTTAATCAGATGTTTGACCGCCTTATATACTGCCTGCTCATTGTCCGAAAGAACACAGTCATCTTCTCCTTCTACCTTTCTCTCCAAAAAAACAAGCGGAATTTCTCTTGCCAAAACCTTTTCGTAATTTTTCCTGTCCGCAGTACACGGAATCAAAATAATCCCCGCTATATTCCTGTCCCCGCACAGACGCAAAAGGATGTTTTTTTCCAGTTCCGTATCGTAATTACTGTAATATACCGCAGTCAAATACCCTTTTTTTAACAGGCTTTCCGATATATCTCTCACCAGCCTGATATATAAGGTCCCACCCGCTTCAGGCACTACAACGGCCACAACCGTTTTTGTCCCTGTTTTCCATTCTTCTTTTTTCTTACGGTACTTTTCCGTATAACCGGTTTCGTGCATTGCGTTTTCTACTTTTTTTATCAACTCTGGACTTACGTATCTCGTTCCGTTTATGACATGAGACACCGTTGCAATGGAAACGCCCGCTTCTTTTGCAACTTCCTTAATAGTAGCTCCCACACGCACACCTCCTTCGCCTTTAAAATTTACGTAAATAATTCATTGAAAGTGTAACATGATTTTATTTTTATGTAAATATTTCCAGTTAAAACTTTGTTGGATTTTATCCACCCCGGCATGATGTTCTTCGTTTCCATAAAATTTAGGGGCTGTAAAAAAATCGCCTAACTAGAAATCGCCAGTATCGGCAAATACCGCTTCTGGCGATTCTGTTCCTATCCATATCAATATACTACCAGTGAATTTGTTCTTTTTATTTCGCTATAACTCTCTTTATCCGCTATACGTAACCACTCTTTTAACTTTTCATTCTTCTCCAACGGAGTAAGGGAAAAAATCACTTTTGTAGCGTAAGGATTGCGTAGCGATTGAGACAGCGCACTCAACAGCCCTGTTGTAATACTCCCCTGCAAAAACGTAGATTTGGCACAAATGAAAAATTCGTCGCTAAAATTATATGGATTTTTCAAATAGAAATTTGTAACGAGATCATGACAGGACATCACCCCTTTATAAATATATCCCGAATCCACATAATGTTCCAAATCTTCGCAAGAATAATATACCGACACCTGATCTTTATCGTCCCCATCAGTTACTTCAAAAACACAGGCATGAATCTGCTTATCAATTCCAAAGTATTGATACATATAAAACAAATTACTGCGTCTGAAAAAATTGATTGTATTCGTTCGATATTTCTCTTGTTTAACACTTTTTTGATAATCAAGCAGTTGATTTACTGTCACATCCAGAGCTTCCGCAATATGAAATAATGTCCGAATATCTATGGATAATTTTGCGTTTTCATATTTTGAAATAGCAGAAGGACTTAAGTGTACCATTCGTGCTAACTGTGTGACTGTAAGTTTTCGCTTTACACGATAAAACTTAATTTTTCTACCTATATGTTCCAGTAAATCATTTTGCATCATGTACTCCATCATATTCCTCCTAACTACGTTATTGCTTTATATTATCATATTTTTGCTTTTTTGTTTCCAAATTGGAAAAACTTTTCACTTTGTTAATTATTTATCTATATTATACTTGGATTTATAAGAGATTTCGACATGTTTTTTCTGTTTTGGAAAATATGAATTATTTTTATTTCCACAATGGAAAAAATATTGATTTGCATTTATCTATAAATTAAGAGAAAATACCTATAACAAAAAGGAATTCCTTCGGCCAAATATTTAATTATTTATTTTCGAAAGGGTGTGCGTATATGGAAACTCGCAGCTACAAAAAAAATCGCTTTGTCATTATACTAGTGGCAATAGCCGGAATGAGCGTCTATCTCCTTCCATATTTTCGTTACTATTACTACGACGCCTATGTGGCATACTTTGGAATTAATGACCTGCAAATGGGAATGCTCGGAAGTATCTACGGCGCTCTGGCCATCATAGGTTATTGCTTAGGTGGCTGGGTTGCTGACAGAGTATCATTAAAATTAGCTATTTCCGGCTCTTTAATTGTAACCGGTGCAAGTGCTATTATCTTGCTTATGAAACCTGTCTTCCCGATTCACGTTGCAATTTATGGACTTTGGGGCGTTACTTCCATCTTAACATTCTGGAATCCATGCATGAAAGCACTTCGTGCATTATGCAAGCCGGAAGAACAAGGGCGCGGATATGCTTTGTTTGATATGGTAAGAGGTATGCTTAATTTCCTCACCGGACTTGTTGTCCTTGCAGCATATACCGCCGTTGCCAATAAGATTGGGGAAGCTAACGGAATTACCGGACTTATTACTTTCTACGGTGCGGAAGCTATCATTGTAGGTATCATTGTTTACTTTGCCCTCAAGAAAACACTTCCGGATTTCTTGGAAAATAAAAATAAGTCACAGAAAAATACCAGTTTTGCAAAAAATGTATTGACAACCTTGAAGAAACCGACTACCTGGTGTGTTGTCATTATGATGTTCATGACTTATGGCGTCATTATTACTTATAACTATGTCGTACCTTATTGTACCGCTGCATTTGGGATGTCTGCCGCATTAGCAAGCATCATGGGATATGCTGCCAATGGTTTTCGTTTTTGTGGTTGTTGGATTGGCGGACAGATTGCCGACCGGAAAGGGTTATCTAATATGTTGTTAGTTGATATCATATTGATGATTATTGGAGTTTCCGGACTGCTTTTCACACCACGTTCTATGAATTTTATGTGGATGCTTGTTATCTCAATTGCATTGTTATGCAGCTTCATGTATAGCGCTCAGGCATTGCATTACGCAGTCTTAGAGGAAGGCGATTATCCGGTCGAAATCATGGGCGCTACTACTTTTATCCTCTCTCCAATCGGATACGGAATTGCAGAAAGTATTATGCCAATGTATAATGGATGGTGTCTGGAACATTTCAAAGGTCTTGCCGGATATGAAGCTATTTTCAAAACATTTATCGTTATGCTTTGTATAGCACTGATTGCGACCCTTATTTTCCGGAAACTTACAAAAGAAAGACGCTTGGAACTTGCCAGAATAAGAGATAAGAACACTTCTGCCAAATCAGAAACTCAGGAATAACAATATATATTATAAAATCATGATAGGAGGTTGATTTTCATGATGAACAAAGAACGTTTAAAGAGAGTAATTACTGAAATGAAAAAATTAGGATTAAAACAGATTCTTGTGTCTGATGACCCGTCTATCTTCTGGCTCACAGGACGCATCGTTAATCCTATGGAACGTTGCGGAGCTATTCTCATAAAAGATGATGGTGATGTACATGCTTTCATGAATAACTTATTCTGTTTTGCTCCTTTAGATGGTGTAACTATGCACTACTATGCGGATGGTGAAAACCCATATAAACTCATTGCGGATGAATTAGTTCCAGGCCCTGTAGGTTTTGATAAAAACTGGGCAAGTAAACATACGATTTCTATATTAAAAGAACGAAACGATATTATCCCGGAATTTGGTTCTGAACCAATTGATATCTGCAAGTCTCACAAGGATGAATCTGAACGAGAAGCATTGCGCCATGCAGCCAAGATCAATGATATGGCAGTAGAATTTGGCATTAACCATATCAGCCCTGAGTTAGACGAATTAACTCTTTCCAACATGATCGAGGAGTTTTTTGAAAAACACGGTGCTGTTCAAGACATCCAGTTGCAATATGTATGTTACGGAAAAAATGCCGCTGAACCTCATCACGGGGCTGTAGCTGGAGAAATGCTTCATGAAGGTGATGCTGTTCTTTTCGATTTGTGGGCACCTATCAATAATTACTGGTGCGATATGACAAGAACTGTTTTCTATAAGAGTGTTAGTGAAGAACATCGTAAAGTTTATGAAATCGTAAAACAGGCACAGCAAGCTGCCATAGATTTTGTGAAACCCGGGGTAAAAATGTCTGATATTGACGCAGTGGCCCGCAAAGTAATCTCAGATGCCGGGTATGGTGAATACTTCCTTACCCGTACTGGCCATGGAGTCGGTATGACTGTCCATGAGCCACCAGAAGCAAGTCCGTCCTGTGATCTTGTTGCAGAAGTGGGAATGTGCTTTTCCATCGAACCTGGTATTTATTTGAAAGATAATGTTGGTGTACGAATTGAAGATTTAGTTATCGTTACAGAAGATGGATGTGAAGTTTTAACTAAGTATCCAAAAGATCTTCAGGTTGTTGAATAAATTCCAAAAAGTAAGTTTATAAAACAGAGAATCCGGTTGATGCTGATTTCTTCTAATTGTTAGATCATGGCCGTGTTTCACATTGCGAAATTTGGGTTTGTTCCCCAAAACAGAACTTTGAGAACAAACCACCTGCTATGCACAACATCATCAATAATAAAAGAATCTGCTTTGAAACAGGCAGATTCTTTTATTTAGTGGTAAAATTTTTCATTCCATTTATTTCCCTTTTTCTGTCAAAAATGATTGAAATAAAAAAAGTGATACGTTATCATTGATACTATCAAAAATGATATACATTATTTTCTGTGCATTATCAGGATTGGAGTTCAAATATGAAAATTGCAGTTATTTTAACAGAGTTCTTAAATGATTATGCAAAAAACTATTATCAGTCCCTTGCATTAAATTGCGAACTATCCTATTTTATATACAAAGATTTTCAAGATGCAGGAGAGCTTTACCTCGCTCTGGAGCCGGATTATGACGGATTCCTTGTCAGTGGGCCTGTTCCAAGAGCAGCCATCTGCCAACGTGTTCCTTCTCTTCCCAAACCCCTTATTTCTTTTGGAAGCAGCCCCCTGTGTTATTATGAGTCTTTTTTTCAGATTCAATATAATGAGAAAGACTTCTATCTGGAACGAGGCTATTATGACCTGATGGAATGGTATTCCGGAGAGCCGGACCGGCCGTTATATGACTTTCTCAAACGGGGAGAGTTTCACGATCTGATTATGGAGATTTACCAGAACACTTCCAGCTATTCTCTCGAACAGCTTTGTGAAATGGAAGAAAAAATTAAAGAAAGACATATCCGTCTCTGGAGGGAAGGACGAATCCAGTATTCTGTTACACGTTTTAGCAATATTATGCCGGATCTGCTCCATGCCGGGGTCAAAACCTACTTTGTTTATCCTAAATATGAGATTCTGAAAGAAGCCATTACTACATTACTTCAGGAAGTTTCTCTGAAAGCAATGCTTCAGAACCAGACGACAATCGCCGCATTGAATCAGCAGTATTCGTCCCAGTTCCTATTCCAAAGGCAGGCCAGATCCCAGTCTTCAGAGTATGGAAGAGACTATCTGGATGCGCTCTCCAGACGTACCGGCTTTTCTCTTTCTTATGTCCGTCGTTTTGTTACTGCCCTTGAGACGCTTAACAATGAACATGTGACTTCACAGAATCTTGCCTCTGCGCTTGACATCACACCACGCAGTGCCAACCGTCTCTTGAAACGTCTTCTGAATTGTGGCGTAGCAGAAGAAATCACTACGGACCACCTTCCAAACCGTGGAAGGCCGGAAAAAGCATACCGAATCCTGAATTAAACTTTTTACGAAAACAGAGCGTATCTGACGCCAAACACAGATACGCTCTATTCCGTTCCTATATTGATTATGTATGTCACATTGTCTGATGGGCGTTTAGCCATTTCACAGCACAGTACGCAAAGGCCGCAACTGCATTTTTCATTCCATCTTCATTAAAGATTACTTTTGCGTTATGGCTGATATACGGATAACCCTCCTGCTTGTCTCCCAGACTGATCCGAAAAAATACTCCCGGCACTTCTTTTAACACTTCCCCAAAATCTTCTGATCCCATGATAGGAGGAAGTATTTTCGTCTGCTCTTTCCCAAGCAGTTCTTTGACATAACCAAACATCTCTTCTCCCACTGTATCATCGTTGACTGTCGCCGGAAGTTCACTGGTAAATATTACTTCAGCCCGCCCTCCAAACATCTCCGCGGTCTGTGTAGAGATTTCTGCAAGTCTTTGTTTCGCCAGTTCTCTGACGCTCTCTTCGTAAGCCCTTATACTTCCGCACATGTAACCTGTTTCCGGAATCACATTTCCTGCTTTTCCAGCATTGATCTGCCCGATTGTAAGAGCAAGCTGTGCGCTGCGTGGTTTTTCCGCACATTCTATCACCTGTATAGCACTGTATATCTGTGTCAAAATCTGAATTGGATTCACTCCGGATTCAGGACTGGCTCCATGAGCACTCTTTCCGTAAACCCGTATCTGAAATATATCTGCTGAAGCCATCATAGCCCCTTTCGTATATCCCACCGTGCCTGTCGGAAGATGATCCCTTGCCACAACCTGATGAAAGCCCATACAAGCGTCGACTTTGGGATTTTCCAGAATTCCTGACTGGATCATCAATCTGGCGCCTCCGCCTCCTTCTTCTCCCGGTTGAAACATAAATTTGATCTTTCCACAAAATTCATGTCTGTGCTCATGCAAAAGTCTGGCAGCCCCAAGAAGAATTGCCATATGTGTGTCATGGCCGCATGCATGGCTGACTCCAGGTGTTCTGCTTGCATATGGAAGTCCACTTTCCTCCTGTATCGGAAGCGCATCCATGTCGGCTCTTAAAAGCAGAGTTTTTCCCGGTTTCCCACTATCAAGGACAGTTGTAAGACCTGACTGACAGATCCGCTCTGTTTCATATCCCATTTTCTGAAGTTCCCGCTCTACATAAGCGGATGTTTTAGGAAGATCCAACAGTAATTCCGGACACTGATGCAGATCTCTCCTCCATAAGACTACCTGTTGCTGGATTGTTTCCGCTTCTTTTATAAAATCCACCATCCCCTGCCTCCTTTATTCCGGAACTCCGATTTCATCCGGTATCGGACATTTATAGGTTCTTCCTTCCATCTGACGGTCAAACTCTTCCTTTGCCTTTCTTAGAATCTCCGGCTGTTCTATCAGTTTGACGCCATAACATGCCATAACTTTCGCGGCATATATCATTCCTTTTTCACCTATACTGCTTCCTGCACAGGCCGTAAACTGCCAGCTATGAGCCGGTGCTCCCATATTGGTACATGCTGTAAAGAAATAAGCGGTCGGCATCAAATGCATGACATCCCCAATATCCGTGGATCCATAACTATTAAAACAGGTTACTTTTCCTGGTCCTTCATACAGATGGGTTCCTGCCGGCAAACCATATTTTTTTCTTGTCGCTTCTGCCGCCACCGGCATCTGTGCATCCAGCTCGGCCGCAAATGCGATTTCCTCCTGCGTCCATGGTTCTTGTGCGATCTCATTCATAGATTCCGCGACCACTTCCGCAAGAATTCTGTTATTCATCGTATTGTAGCACCCTCCGAGAAATTCCACTTCGACTGAAGTATCTGTCATCATTGCAGCTCCCTTTGCTACCCGTACAAGGCGATTGTACACATCTTCTACCACTTCCCTTGAAAATGCCCGTACATAATACCACACTTCCGCCTGATCCGGTACAACATTAGGAACAATTCCACCGTCCGTGATCGTATAGTGGATCCTGACATCTGACGGAACATGTTCTCTTAAATAGTTGGCTCCTACATTTGTCAGTTCCACTGCATCCAGTGCGCTTCTTCCGTTTTCCGGGGCATTTGCCGCATGAGACGAGACCCCATGGAATCGGAACTTCATCGAATTTACCGCTGTAGAAACTCCGGTTGTTGCTTCATTGATTTTATTTGGATGAAAGTTTATCGCAACATCAACTCCTTCAAACGCTCCGCCTCTTGCCATCAGCGGTTTCCCTGTCAGAAGTTCTTCACCCGGACAGGCAAAAAACAAAATCGTTCCCGGAAGATTTTTTTGAATCATCTCTTCTTTCAGCCCAATGACAGCTCCTACATGTGCCGTACAGAGCAGGTTGTGTCCACATCCGTGACCGTATGTCTGTTCCGGAATTTCTTCTTTCTTGGAAGAAACTTTCTGGCTCAGTCCCGGCAATGCGTCAAATTCTCCCATAAATCCAATCACCGGATGCCCATTTCCATAGGAAGCCTTGATTGCTGTCGGCACACCTCCTGCTCCCCTCTCTACCCGAAAGCCTTCTCTTTCCAGATAGTCAGCTACTTTTTCACTTGCCTTGACTTCTTTAAAACCTGCTTCTGGATTCCTCCAGATATACTGGCTGATTTCATCGAGCTCACCCCTTTTTCGCTCAATCTCTTTTGACGCAATTTCTCCGTCCATGTTACTACCTCCTTTTTCTGTAAAACTTCTCATTAACTAAATATCATCGGACTGATAATACTTGCGAATGCTACGGAGGCAATGGTAACTGTTACAAATCCTCCGATGATCATTTTAGGAAGCATATAGTCCATCGCTCTTTGCCGGTCCTCTCCCTCCCATTCAAAAGAATCTACTGCCTCTGTTGTAATAATCTGTGTTGCAGGATAAGCAAGCATGCAGGTAACGCCGATTGCCGCTGAAGCAAACGGGGAATACCCCAACATCTTTCCTATCAGTCCACAAAGTGCAGTAATTCCAATAGAGCAAAGCAAAAGAATTCCAAATACCGGTACGATCATACTCAACAGGCTGGATGGTGATACCTGGGCAAGGCTGCCCGGAAGCATCAAAAGCAGACCAAACGTAATAATGCCAGAAGATCCGGATTTTGCAAAAATATCCTTTTCGAGAAACCCGATTCTTGCAAAAATCAAGCCAAATAACAGGTAGGAAATATTTGGATTTAAAATATAGTTTTCCGGACTGGATCCCGGAATCAATGTTGCTTTCCCGACAAAATCAGCCAGACAGGCAACCAATGCTACTTTGCAGATATAGATTGTATTTGTCCGTAGATTTTTTGGTGTTTCTTTAAAAATACGCATACTCGGAAGACGCAGCGCTTTCGTTGTTTCCACCTGCTTTTTAAAATAACCTTGCTGTCTTTTTATGCCCAGATCTTTCCGGATACAGAATGTGGAAATCGGAATACCAAAAAATTTTTGAACCGAAAGAACCAAAACCGCAAAAGCTGCCAGTTCCGGCCTGTTAGCCGCTTCCGCCGCACCTGTCACTATGATCCCCGCCACAGTCGATCCTGCCACCGGAGGGGCTGCAATTAACGCATATTCTCTTCCGAAAATCAGAGAGCCTACAGTAAAACAAATCAATGCAATCGCTCCTATACTCACGAGCGCGATGACTACGGTCTTCCATTCCCGTATCATATCTTCCAGGTTAATTAAAGTACCGATATTAGTAATCATAAAAGCGGTACCAAAATTTGACATGACAGTTACTAACCCTGACTGGGTTGTAATATCATCCGGTAAAATTCCACTCCAGAATCCTGCAAGAAACAGTACGCACGCAAACAACAATGAGGAAATCGCCCCTTTTGTCTTTTTTGACAAAATCTCTCCTATTGAATACACGACAAGGCATCCCGTAATACAAGTCAATGGATTCCAAAAACTCATCTTTTCATCCTCCTTCTAAAATCCGCTTTTTCATCTTCTCTTCCTCCTGTGCACAGTTTGAGACTCTACGTCTTTAAATTATCCTGATTAAAAGACGCAAAATTTTCATTTATCTCGTTTAATAATATTATTAATTATGTTTATACATTTTATCTATATTAAATGTCAATAGCCAACTGTTTTTTTGTCAATTATGTCATTTCTTAGTCTCTTTTTCGTCTTATTAAAAGACGTTTTTGTTTATTGTGAATGTCCTTTAATCTACTTTTGAGATTCTTCAAAAAAAGTGAAACATGGTCAATCCCATAAGGTACTTCCACATATGTTCTTCTCTGAATGGAAACAGATCATTCTACACAGATATTTTTTCCATTCTCCCGTTGTTATTGACAATTCTTTTCTTAAATGCTAATATTTTCCTGGTAAAATTGCCCATAATAAAAGTGAATGACTTCTATTTCAGAAAGGATTGTTTATTATGAATACATTAAAAAGAATATATTGCAGAACTTTCCAGACTGGTTTAAAGCTTGCTTTGCCCTTTCTTCCCTATCGGAAACCGAAAATTGTAGGCAGTGTCAACGCTCTTCCGGACATAATCAAAAGCAACCATTGCGACAAAGTTCTGATTATTACAGATGCCGGTATCCGGAAACTTGGCCTGACTTTCCGGTTAGAAAAAGCTCTGGATCAGGCCGAAGTTCCTTACTGTATCTATGACAAAACCGTGGCCAATCCTACAACCACGAATGTATATGAAGCTATCGCTCTTTATAAATCCGAATGTTGTGACTGCATCATCGGATTCGGCGGCGGCTCCAGCATAGACTGCGCCAAGGCGGTCGGGGCCTGTATTGTAAAGCCTAAACAACCGCTTTCCAAGATGAAAGGAATTTTGAAAGTACACAAAAAGCTCCCTCTTTTGATGGCGATACCGACCACCGCCGGCACCGGAAGCGAAACGACATTGGCGGCAGTCATCACAGACGCCCATACTCGCCACAAATATGCGATTAATGACTTCCCGCTGATTCCGAGATATGCGGTTCTGGATCCGAAAGTTACAATAAGCTTGCCACCTTTCATAACCGCTACTACCGGGATGGATGCCTTGACTCATGCAGTAGAGGCGTATATTGGCAATTCCACTACTTACGGCACGCGCAAAGACGCCATTCTGGCTGTAAAGCTGATTTTTGAAAATATCTACACCGCATATGAGGATGGACGCAACGTAGAAGCACGCCGTAATATGCTGCGAGCCTCTTTCTATGCCGGATGTGCATTTACAAAGTCCTACGTGGGATACGTTCATGCCGTAGCTCATTCTTTGGGTGGAGAATATAATGTCCCGCACGGCCTCGCCAATGCGGTCATTCTCCCAATGGTCTTAAAAGCCTACGGAGAAGTCATACATCCCAAACTGGCCCGACTGGCGGTTGCGGCCGGACTGACAGATCCAAATACTCCATGTGATGAAGCCGCAAAGTGTTTTATTTCTGCTATCCAGGAAATGAAAAAACGCTTTGGTATCGGCAATCATATTCCGGAAATCCAGGAGACAGACGTCCCGAAACTGGCCCATTATGCAGACAAGGAAGCCAACCCGCTCTATCCCGTTCCTGTGCTGATGAGTGCAGCCGAACTGGAAACCTTCTACTATATGCTGATGCCAAATCCAGAGAATCCCAAAAAAGATTCTGATAGATCCGATCACGGCGAATGATACGAAAGGAGTGACAAACCATGACGGAACACGAAATGAAAGAACTTGTTGTCAGACAGAGAACCTACTTTGAAACCGGAGCAACACTGCCGGTCAATTTGCGGATCACCGCGCTACGCAAACTTTATTCCGCAATTTCCGCAAATGAAAACGCAATCCACGATGCCTTAAAAAAGGATCTTGGAAAAAGTGGATTTGAAAGTTATATGTGTGAAACCGGACTTGTTCTCGAAGAAATCAGTTACATGCTAAAGCACATTCGGCAGTTTGCCAGAGAAAAACGAGTCCATACTCCTCTGTCCCAGTTTCATTCCAGAAGTTTTCAAAAGCCATCTCCTTACGGCGTTGTACTCATTATGAGTCCATGGAATTATCCTTTTCTACTGACGCTCTCACCTTTGGCTGATGCACTGGCGGCAGGAAATACAGCCATTGTAAAACCGAGCGCTTACTCTCCTTATACCAGTGCCATTCTTCAGAAAATTCTGTCCCAGTGCTTTGATCCGCAATATGTAGCCGTTGTGACAGGAGGGCGGGCAGAAAACGCCTGTCTATTGCGGGAGCATTTTGACTATATATTTTTCACCGGAAGCCAAAGTGTCGGAAAAGAAGTGATGCGAAAGGCTTCCGAACACCTGACGCCTGTTACCTTGGAACTGGGCGGGAAAAGCCCGTGTATCGTTGACCAGACATCCAATCTGAAACTGGCGGCAAAACGCATTGTTTTTGGAAAATATCTAAACTGCGGACAGACGTGTGTCGCCCCGGATTATGTCTTCTGTCACCGCGCTGTAAAAGACCAGTTAGTCAAAGAAATCATAAAACAGATTCAAAAGCAGTATGGAAAACATCCCCTTCGTAATCCGAATTATGGAAAAATCATCAATAAAAAGCATTTTGATCGGATTCTGGGACTGATTGAAGCTAAAAAAGTAGTACACGGTGGGGCTTCAGATGCAAATGCTCTTCGCATTGAGCCTACTGTTCTGGACAATGTAACATTTGATGACGCTGTGATGCAGGAGGAAATCTTTGGCCCTGTTATGCCCGTCCTGACATTTGACCATCTGGATGACGTGATCCACATCATCAATACACATCCTCACCCTCTGGCGCTTTACTTCTTTACTTCCGATAAAGCAGCAGTTAAAAAGGTCACTGCACGATGTGGTTTTGGCGGCGGATGTATCAATGATACGATCATTCATCTTGCCACAACAGAAATGGGATTTGGGGGATTTGGAGAAAGTGGAATGGGCGCTTATCACGGAAAGATCGGATTTGATACGTTTTCGCATTATAAGAGCATTGTAGATAAAAAGACATGGATTGACCTGCCGATGCGCTATCAGCCATATCGGAGACTTCACGATAAAATGGTGCGCTTCTTCCTGAAATAACAAGAGAAACAGGCAGACATCCAACCACATTTCATTATAGAAACAGATACGCACAAAAGCCGGGAGATTTCGATTCATCTCCCGGCTTTTTTTCTTCTCCTTTGAATAGTCAAACTTCAAATATCTCCAGGCTTCGCTCCAAAATCCCATGGATAAACGCAATTAAAATTCCATAATTTGTCATCGGAATCCCTTGTCTTTGGGCGCAGGCGTACCGATACCGCATTTCTTTTTCATTCAACATACATCCACCGCAATGTACAATCAAACGATACGGACTCAGATCCTGCGGAAATTCTGTCCCCGAAGTAAAGGAAAACTCCGGGGACTTTCCTGTATAATTTCGAATCCACTCCGGGAGTTTTTCTGTTCCTATATCACCGCATTGACGATGATGGGTACACCCTTCACTGATTAGGATGTTGTCGCCGTCTTTTATCGTTTTTAAGACTCTTGCCCCCTGGACTGTATGCTTCAGATCTCCTTTATATCTTGCGAAAAGGATGGAAAACGAAGTCAGATACACTTCCTTCGGCGTGATCTTCGATACCTCCCTGAATACCTGACTGTCCGTAATCACAAGGGCCGGCTTTTCACCAATACGATCCAGAGCGTCCCCAAGTCTGTCGTCTCTTACGACAAGCATCCTCACTCCCACGTCCAGAAGCTCCCGGATCACCTGCTGCTGCGGTAAAATCAATCTTCCTTTTGGCGCGGCTTTATCAATCGGAATGACAAGTACAACCAGATCCGACGGTCGAATGAGATCAGCCACAAGCCTTTTTTCCGGCTCCTGCACTCTGGCTGCTTCCGCTATAACAGCTTTCAGTTCTTCCATACCCGTTCCGGTCTCGGCACTGACCAGAACAATTCGCTCATCCGGGATTCCCCAGACGTGGAGTCTGCCCTTACCGTTCCACTCATCTACTTTTTCGCCCCAGACATCCCATTTATTCACTGCAACAACATAAGGAATCCCCTTTTCTTGAATTTTCCGCAAGACTTTCTCATCTTCCTCATCCGGATTCCGGGTTCCATCGAGTACCATCACCGCCAGATCCGCCTTACGAAGTGCCTGGTAACTTTTTTCCACCCGGAGTGACCCAAGGTCTCCTTCATCATCCATACCCGGTGTATCCATCATCATTACCGGACCAAGGGGCAGAAGTTCCATCGTCTTATACACCGGGTCGGTCGTCGTCCCTTTTATCTCGGAGACAACGGCCAGGTTCTGCCCTGTTACCCGGTTCATCACACTTGATTTTCCGGCGTTTCGCTTTCCAAAAAATCCAATATGGAGCCGTTCAGCCACAGGGGTTGCATTGATCCCCATATTCTGTCCCTCCTTTTTCACTAAAATCTAAAGTCCCGGTTCCCTTTTTCGATTTCTTCCAGATGCTCTCTGACAATCTGCCTGACTTTCTCTTTTGGAATGTTCTCGATTTCCCGCGCGATCATCGCCTCCCCTTTCTCTCTTGTATCTTGGGAAGCATAATCCATAAGATATTCTTTCAGCGTCATCAGGGCGTTTGGCAGACAACAGTTGTGAATCTGGCCGGACTTACAAAGGGACATAAAACGGTCTCCTGTCCGCCCTTCCCGGTAACATGCAGTGCAAAAGCTTGGAATATACTCCATGTCCATCAGCCAGTTGACCACCTCATCCAATGTCCTCTTGTCGCTCACATCAAACTGTTCGGAGGATTCATCTTCTGCCTCTTCCTCCACATAGCCTCCCACACTTGTCCTGGAACCACCGGAAATCTGCGAAATTCCAAGGTGGAGCACCCGCTCTCTGCATTTCTTACTTTCTCTTGTGGACAGAATCATACCGGTATACGGCACCGCAATCCGGATGCAGGCCACGATCTTCGCAAATGTATCGTCATCGATTCCATTATCAAACATATCCGGATCTATATCGTCCGCTTTTTTGATTCTTGGAACACTGATCGTATGCGGCCCGACACCGTATACTGCCTCCAGATGTTCCGCGTGCATCAAAAGACCGGCAAATTCATATCGGTAAAGCTCCAGACCAAACAGGACGCCGCATCCCACATCGTCAATTCCGCCTTCCATCGCTCTATCCATAGCTTCCGTATGATAGTCATAATTATGTTTCGGACCGGTCGGATGGAGTTTCAGATAGCTCTCCTTATGGTAGGTCTCCTGGAACAGAATATAGGTTCCAATCCCGGCCTCTTTTAGCTTTCTGTAATTCTCCACCGTGGTAGCGGCAATATTCACATTTACCCGGCGGATCGCCCCGTTTTTGTGCTTCATGTCATAGATCGTTTTTATGCTTTCGAGTACATATTCAATAGGACAGTTCACCGGATCTTCCCCGGTCTCAATAGCCAACCTCTTGTGCCCCATATCCTGAAGCGCCGTCACCTCCGCGCGAATTTCATCCTGCGTCAGTTTCTTTCTCGCAATGTGCTTGTTTTTAAGATGATATGGACAGTAAAGACATCCATTCACGCAATAGTTTGAGAGATACAACGGCGCAAACATTACGATGCGGTTTCCGTAGAAATCTTTTTTAATCTGCTCCGCCAGAGTAAAGATCTCCTGATTTTTGTCATCCAGCTCACAGTCCAAAAGCACTGCGGCTTCCCGGTGACTTAAGCCTTTCCGTTTTTTTGCCTTTTCAAGGATCTCACCAATGAGTTCCCTGTTCGTTTTGTTCTTCCGAGCATAATCCAGGGTTTCCATAATTTCCTCGTGATTGATGAAATCCTCTGCATGTTTTGATTTTGGATCGTACATCTTCTTTCTTCCTTTCTTCGGGTCAGTTTTTCTTCCCCTTCAGTGATTGATAATCTCCACGGTCTGTGACCACCTCATAGCCAATCGTACTCACCGCTTCTTTAAGAAGCGCCAGACTTTCCCCAGCCTCCAGTCCCGTGTTTCTTTTGTTGTCGTAGAGGAGGTATTTGCCTCTCACGTTCTGCGGAGACAGATTTGGCATGACGACATTTGCCCCCGCCAGAATTCCCTTCATGGTGCCGTTTTCCGACGCCGTGCCAAGAGCGGTCGTAGCCGGAAGTAAAACACACGGAAGCATCAGCCGCACAAGCGCAAGCAGATAGAGTGTCAATTCCACGCTTCCTGCCTCTTCTCCCGCAAACGGAGTGTCATGGTGTGGGATAAACGGCCCGATCCCTACCATTTCCGGCCGAAATTCCTGCAAAAACTGCAGATCGTCAATGAAACATTCTGTCGTCTGGTAAGGCGATCCAACCATAAAGCCTGCCCCTGTCTGAAACCCCAGACGTTTTAAAGCAGCAAGACAGCTCATCCTGTGTTCTAATGTCTGGGCAGATGGATGGAGTCTCTTATAATGCTCCCGGTTTGCTGTCTCATGGCGCAGCAAATACCGATCCGCTCCTGCCTCACGAAACTTCCGGTAAGCCTTCTCAGATTTTTCCCCAACAGAGAGTGTCAGCGCACAGTCCGGAAATTCGGACTTTACCGCCCGGATCAGATCCTCTATTCTATCCTCTGTAAAATACGGATCTTCTCCTCCCTGCAACACAAAGGTTCGAAAACCGTATGCATACCCGGACTCGCAGCAGCTCAAAATCTCCTCCTTGGAAAGCCGGTAGCGGGACGCCCCTGCACTCCTTCGGATTCCGCAGTAATAGCAGTCATTTTTACAGTAATTCGTAAACTCAATCAGACCCCGAATGTAAATCTTCTTTCCATAGACATGGTCCCGTACAGCCGATGCCTTCTGAAACACCACATCCGCTATCTCTTTGTTTCGTTTGGTCAGCACATGCCGCCATTCTTCTCTTGTCAGCTTCGCCCCTTGTTCCAGCGCATCGATCAGTGCCATTGTCCTGCTATCTGTCACAGTTTCTTATTCCTCTCTTCCTTGTTCTTCGCACGCCTTTTCTCCTGTTTTTGTATAAAGAGCTTTGGAGCTCACACCCCAGAGGCGCCCCAGCTTCCCGGACAGAGCGCTGATAATATCTCCCGGCGCATCCAGTACAATACTGATAATATTAACTTTCTTTTTCTCATAGGGAAGACCCATCCGTCCGATAATATAGTTTCCGTACTGATGGAGAAGTTCATTGACGGCTCCCGCCTGAGACTTATCCTCAATAATAATTCCAATCACCGCGATTCTTGTCTCATTTTCCATGATAACCTCCTGTGTTTCCTTTTTTGCCGTGTTTCCTTTCCTCTGTTTTTCATCCTTACGTATCATCCAGCTCCGGATTGGCAAGTCCGTCAGACTTGCTGAAAAACAAAAAATGGGCCTAAAAGGCCCACCTTTACAGACAGTTTGGTATCGACTGACAGCTCTCATTTTCGTCAGAGCTTCTTTGCTTCTGGTTTCACGGCCTTCCCTTTCAGAACATTCTTCAGGTCAGATTGTGCTGATTTCATCTTACAACTTTTGAAATCAGAAGTCAATCTACTATAATCTAATACTCCCCTTTCCTTCTTTTTTTGATATCAGTCGAATAACTTCTTCTTTTTCAGGTATCGAAACTGACGCCCCTTTTCGTGATACCGCAAGCGCGGCTGCATATGCCGCTTCTTTCAACGCTTCTTGCTTCATGCGCTTTTCCATAACCGCCGCAAGGAAATAGCCGGTAAAGGTATCTCCGGCGGCGGTAGTATCTACCACATTTGTCTTAACCGCATTCTGAATGACTGTCTGCGTCTGATCCTGATATATCGCTCCTTTTTCCCCAAGCGTCAGAACAACTCCGGCTTTCGGATACCGTTTTTGCATTTCTTTTAAAATATGATCGCTCCGCAATTCTCCTGTGATCTGCTTTCCTTCCACTTCATTAATCAGAAAATAATCAACCTTTTCCATCTTGGCATAAAGGAGTTCCCTGTCAAACGGAGAGGGATTCAGGACAATCGTCATTCCCCTTTCTTTTCCTTCGTCAATCAACTCCGATATAAGATTTATCTCATTTTGCAAAAGCAGAAAATCCCCCTTTTCAAAATGTTTCAGGACTTCTTTTATATATTCTTTTGTATTTTTCCGGTTTGCACCCGCAAATAGGATAATGCTGTTTTGCCCTTCTTCACTGACCTGTATCATGGCATTGCCGGTTCTCTCTTCAATGCATTTAATATAGTTTGTATGTACGCCTGACTTTTCACAGACCTCCTTTAAAAACAGTCCATCTTTTCCTATCATACCTGCATGATAGACTTCTGCTTTCGCCTTTGCAAGCGCAACGGACTGATTCAATCCTTTCCCACCCGGAAACACTTCAATCCCATTGGAGGAAATTGTCTCCCCAGGTGTCACAATATGCTCCACTTTATATGTATAATCAATATTCATTGAGCCAAAATTCAGTATCTTCATTTTATTTTGCTCCTTTTCTTATCCGCAACACTTGCCCTTTCTATAAGCACCGGTTGAAATGTAATACATTTTCGGGAACCTCTTTCGCTTTCCACTTCAGCCGCAAGCTGCCTGACTGCTTCTACCCCCATATCGTAAACCGGCTGATGCACCGTGGTAAGCGGAACATCCAAAAGCTCCGAAAAAAAGATATCATCATAACCAATCAGAGAAATCTCTTCTGGAATCTTTATTCCTTTTTGATTCATACGGTTATATGCCCCGTATGCCGACATATCATTAAAGGCAAAAATGGCTGTAACATCCTGCTTCAAAAGATAATCCGCTCCCGTTGCCCCGCTTTCACAGTCATATTTTCCCTCATAAACCAGTTCTTTCCGGAAAGCCACTTCATATTCATCAAGAGCTTTTTTATATCCTGCAAACCTGTCACAGGAATCTTCAAGTTCCCGCGGTCCTGTTATACATCCGATTTTTTTGTGACCGTGATCCAACAAATATTTTGTGGCCGCATATCCTCCCTGCACATGATCGACAACAACGGAACTACATGTCGCTTCTTCCAAAAAACGGTCAATCATAACAAACGGCATTTTTAGTTTTTCGAAAAGCTTGATACTTTCCATTGCTTTCTTTTTATCGCTGTCTAATGACATACAGAATAAAATACCATCTACTCCTTTATCGGCAAGCGCCTGAATATAGGACAGATCCCTTGTATGTTTATCGTTTGTATTACACAGAAATAAATTCCATCCTTTTTTTCTACATTCATCCTCCACACCCTTTGCAAGATTTGAAAAGAACACATTGCTGACGTCAGATATAATCAGTCCGATGGTGTCCGTTCGCTTTTTTACCAGCCCCACCGCAAGCCGGTTTGGATGATAATTGAGCTTCTCTACTGCTTCTAAAATGGTATCTTTTGTGCTCTTTGGTATTTTGTTCGCCTTATTATTCAAAACAAGCGAAATCGTGGTAACCGAAAATCCGGTATAATTAGCAATATCCTTAATCGTAGTTCTCAAAATTTTTCAACCCCATTGTATACTATTCCCATAATCTGATTCCTGTCTTTTGTTATGAGTAAAGTCTCTATGTATACTATACCTCATTTCTTCCATATTTTGGTTAAAATAATTTATTTAAAAACTCAATAAATTGCAAATATTTTTTCAGCTCCACGTATTCATCCGGTTTATGCGCCAAAAAAGGCTCTCCAGGGCCAAGCAAAATGACCGGCAGATCTTTCTTCCCTTCCGCCAGTATAGAAGCATCTGTAAAATAATTAATGCCCGTCTGACTTGCTGACAGGTACATGCATCTTTCCACCCATTCTGTTTTTCTGAGCCATAAGTCATCAGGAGCGGTTTCGATTGCCATTCTTTCATTTTCTACGGTGAATTCTGTTTTCAACATACCATCGGTATTCCGTTCATATGTCTGGGACAGGCAGAGCGCATACCGAAGTATTTCTCCTGCCGAAACCTGTGGAACTGTCCGGATATCCAGCATAAATTCCGCGTCATCCGGAGTCATATTCGGCACGATTCCTCCCTTAATCCCTGTAATCTGTACTGTTGGCTGTCCCAAAAGCGGATGGACAAATTCCGATAGTTTTTCTTTTAGTTTTCGAAAAATTTCAAATCCATATTCCACGGCGTTTATCCCTTCTTGCGGATAAGCGCCGTGGCTCGTTTTCCCTTTTATCTTCATTTTCAGCCAAACACAGCCCTTTTGGGCACTTCCTATCTTCATTCCCGTAGGCTCTCCGACAAGAAGCAGTACCGCATCGTCCATGATTCCTTCTTTTACTGCTTCTTTTGCCCCAAGACCGCCTTTTTCCTCATCACAGGTGCCAAGAAAATAGATGGTCTTTTCCGGGATATATCCTCTCTGTTTCATGTTGCCGAGTGCATAGACCATTGCCGCAAGACCGCTTTTCATATCGCTTGCCCCTCTTGCATAAATACATCCGTTTTTCTTGGCTGGAACGGCCGGATCGGTATTCCATTGTGAAAGTTTTCCATACGGTACCGTATCCAAATGCCCGTTCCATACTACCTTTTCTTTGCTTTTTCCTCCCAGTACCGCAACGACATTCGCATGTCTTTGGTCAATCTCCCGAACGGAAACGTTGACTTTGCAGTCTTTCAGATACTCCGCTATAAAGTTCGCGATTTCCCGTTCATCATCGACTCCATTCACACTTGGAATGGACAACAGTTGTTTTAAAAACTCTTCTTCACTGTAATGCTTCATCTTCTGAGCCTCCGTTTGCACCCGTTACCTTGTCAGCCAGTCCATGATACCCTTCCAGATTTTTGCGTATCCTTCCCATTCGCAAAACTCCGGCGGCGCCCAGTGCGGCGCGCAGTCCGACGTAAATACGGCACTTTTTCCCTTGCCATATTCCGAAAATGCGACAAGCGGGTCATCTCCGATCATGACTGCCACCTCAGCCTCCGGCTTCGGAATCGTTTTGTTATATCCCAGCACATCTGGCCATTTCTCCGGTATTCCTTTTAAGGAAACATGATCCTTTACTACGACCGGAGAAATTCCATCACAATGCTCCTTTCTGTCGTCAACCGTGAGTACTTCTACCGGAAGCACCTCCTGCACTGCCGTGTCATGCCATTTTCCCTTTGCGTCCACTCCTGAAAATGTCAGGTAACCGCCTATCATCAAAAGTGCTCCTCCGTCCATGACATAATCCCGGATTACTTTTGTCCTGTCCGGCATCTTGATACTCTTTGTAAATGTCTGTGACGGAAGCATCAGTGTATTCGCCCCGATATCTGATAAAATTACACAGCTATAAGTTTTGAGTTCTTCCATTGTATATGGAAATTTCTCTGCCGCAAGATGATTTGGGAGAAACTCTACATCGTATCCATTTTCCTCCAGAGCCTTTTTCAGCCATTTTTCTCCGGTTTCATATACAGATGTATAAAAACTGTCAAATCCTTTTACATGGGTCGTATAGCTCATCCATGATTCTCCTGCCAACAACACTTTTTTCATATCGTTTTCCTCCTGATTATTCTTTACTTTTTTCTACATTTTTAACAAATCTGCTCATAAGCTGGTTCAATATAATCGCTGCGATCAAGATCAGTCCAAGCGCCGCAAGCTGCCATACGGAATTTACATTGGCAATCTGCAGACCGGAATTCAGCATCGTGATAATGACGACGCCAATCAGAACTCCTCCCAGATGGCCTGTGCCTCCTGCTACGCCGATTCCGCCGAGTACGGCTACTGTAATCGCCTGCATCTCCGTACCGCTTCCCGCATCCGCCCTTGCCGTCATCAGCCAGGAGTTATTGATGATCGCACTCACCGAGGCTAATACTCCCGCCAAAACATAAACCATCGCTCTTACTTTCATCTCGCGTATTCCCGCATATTTTGCTGCTTCGGGATTGGTCCCCATAAGGTAAACTCTGCGGCCGAATTTCATCTTGTAAACGAGAATAAAAATCAGAACCGATACCGGTATTACGACAAACAAAATCTGGTTTGGTATGCCAAATGTACTTTTCAGTGACAGTAAGGCAAAGCTATCCGGAAATCCACTGATAGGAATACCTCCTGTCAGATACAAAGCCAGCGAACTGTATATATACTGTGTCCCAAGCGTCGCGATCAACGCCGGCACTTTTGCCACCGCAACTAAAACCCCATTTACCGCACCAAATACCACGCCGCCCAGAAGAGTAATGAACGCCGCAATCGGAATATTTGCTCCGTTCATTACCGCAAGCCCGAATATGACTCCTGAAAGACTCATCGTAGAACCGATTGAAATATCAATTCCATCCCGTCCGCTTATCATAACAAGGGCTTCGCCTAATGACAAAAGAGTCAGTGTCGCTCCAAACTGTGTGACTTGCAAAAGGTTATTCATGTTAAAGAAATACGGACTGATACAAGATAAAATAATCATCTCTATCACTAACAGCAAAAGCAGAAATTTGGTCCTGCTTTTCGCTATGGAAAAGGCAAGTTTTTTCATACTGTTACCTCCTTTGCTTTCTTACCAGACTTCTGATTTCCTGTCACAGCGTCAAAAAGGACAGAAAGAACAATCAATGAGCCGATAAAGCAATTTTCAAGCAGAGACGGGATTCCCAGGATTACGATCCCGTTTTTCAAAAACGCGATAAATAACACTCCTGCCAGCGTGCCGATAACGCTCCCCCGTTTTCCGTTTCCCTTTGCTCCTGTACCTCCGATTGTTACCGCCGCAATGCAGGCAATCGGTAAATCTGATCCGATCGTCATTTCCACGCTTCCCATTCTCGCGATATAGAGCATGGCTGCAAATGCCGCAATTCCTCCGGATATACAATAGGAAATAAGCTTGATCTTTTTCACATTGATTCCGCTTAAATTGGCAGACTGTGGATTACAGCCCGTTGCGTAGATGTACCTCCCGAATTTCCTGTACATCAGAAAATAGTAAAACAACGCATAGATGGCAATAATAAATAAAAGAAGCACCGGTATTCCAAATATCTTCGCCCTTGTGATAACCCCATATCCAGGATTTAAACCCGTCAGCCATTTCCCGCCAAGCAAAGCGAAGATTACCGCTTTCCATATATTCATTGTCGCAATCGTTACAATCATATCCGGAATATTGAATTTGGCTACCAGAAATCCGTTCAAAAATCCGACAGCAACACCAATTCCGATAGCTGCCGCGACAATCAGAAAAATATTCATCTCTGCCTGAAGCATATATCCAATCACAATGGCGATGACACCCATCACAGATCCTACCGACAAATCAATCCCACCCAGGAGCATTACTATGGTCATACCGATACTGACCATGGCAATCTCCGCATTATTCTGTATGACTCTTATCAGGTTATCGACCGTCAAAAAATTCGGTGCCAGAATACCAAACAGGATAATTTCCGCAAACAGGAGCAGAAATGTCACATACTCTCTGCGCCCCGGCTTTGGAACATATTTCTTCATCATATGTCATTCCCTCCGTTTATGAATTTTCCTCCGCCCCGCACCAGTCCATTACGATCGAGGCAATCATTTTCGTACATGTGAGAAGTTCTTCTATTTCAATAAACTCATCCGCCTGATGCGCAAGTCTCGGGTCTCCCGGCCCGATATTCAGCGTAGGTATACCGACATTACAGAACCACCCCATATCTGTATGACAGCAGATTCCTTCTACGATAGAATCCGGATTGACCTTTCTTGCGCTGTCCCTTACTGTCTTGAAAAACGGCTGGTCATCCAGTGTTTCTCCACAGTCTGCGTCAATCAGCCATTCCACTTTTGGCTGATGATCTGTAAGCCATGCGTCTGTAAGGGCCACATGCTTCACAAACTCTTCGATTTCCTTTTTTACCTTTGAGCCAAGTCCGTTTTCATCCTTCTCCGACGGAAGATACTGCGCGTTGAATGTAAGCTCTGCCCGGTTCGCAAATGTCGTCGGATATTCTCCGGCCTGAAACTGTGCAATATGGATCTGACATGGTATGGGCAGATACTTATGCTCTTTTGCCACGCTCCATTCTTTATTCAGCCTTCTAAACTGTTCCAAATAAAGCGACGCTTTATCGATGGCATCAACCGCTCCGCCTGTCCTGAAATCTCCCTGCTTCAGTTCAATATGTCCCGCTCTTCCTTCAATCGTCAGTTTTCCCCATAGAATCCCTCTGCAAAGCGGCGCTATTTTCAGATGTGTCGGTTCCGTAATCAGACAGCCGTCCGCACGGTATCCTTCCGCTACCAGGGCAAGTGTTCCCATTCCTCCCGCTTCTTCATCCACAACGGTTCCGATTCTTATATCACCCTTTAATTTCATTCCACTTTCCTGAATCGCTTTTACTGCACAGGTCATGGCGGCAATACCGCCTTTCATATCTACCGCACCTCTTCCGTAAAGCCGGTTCCCTATGATTTTTCCGCCAAATGGATCTTGTGTCCACTTACTGCCCCGCTGTACCACGTCAATATGCCCTGAAAGCATTATGGAACGTCCTCCGCCTGTTCCTTTTAATTCCGCATACAGATTCGGTCTGTCCTCAAATGTATGGTCAGCATAGTACCCTGGCTTTCCCTCATAGGAAGCAAGCTTCTTCGCATCCGGATATGTATACTCTGTCGTCATTCCCATATCCTTTAGATAAGCCTCCAGAACTCTCTGTGCATCTCCTTCTTTCATATATATGGTTTCTTCATCAAAATACGGATTGACGCTTGGCGCCTGTATCAGTTTCTGCAAAAGTCCTGTGACTTCCTCCCTGTTTTCCTCAATCCATTTGTAAATCTTTTCTTTTGCCGTCATAGATATCCTCCTCTTCTTACCGGTTTTCATTTAAGTTCAGCGCATTCTTTAAAATCGCTTCTTCCGTTACCGTCTTCCTGTCAAACCGGGCCGTTATCTTTCCCTTGTAAAGCGTAATAATATTGTCGCTTAATTCCATTACTTCCGGAAGGTCGGATGAAATCACGATAACTGCAACACCGTCCTTTGCCAATTCCATAATATACCGGTGTATTTCCGTTTTTGTCATAACATCGATTCCTCTTGTCGGCTCATCCAGTATCAAAACTTTCGGCTTTTGAAGAAGCCATCTGCAAAACAGCACTTTCTGCTGTCCTCCTCCGCTTAAGCTGTTGACACTGATTTCCTGGTTCGGCGTCTTGATGCTGTATTTTTCTATATTCTCCTGTACTACCTGTTTTTCTTTCTTTTTGTGGATCATACCGCTTTTTCCGGAAAGGCTGTCCAGAAAGGCGACGCTCATATTATCCCTGACCGAATGAATATCAAAAAGCCCCTGTGCGCCTCTGTCCTCCGGTACATAAAAAATCCGTCTTTCTACTGCCTGATTAATATTGATCCTGCTTATATCCTCTCCTTCAAAAAATATCTGTCCACTTTCCGCATTGGTTTCTCCGAAAATGGCTCTTGCTATCTCTGAGCGTCCTGCTCCTACCAGACCGTACATTCCAAGTATCTGCCCCGGTCTTACATCAAAACTCACGTCTTTATATACCGGTTTCAAGGAAAGATGTTTCACCTCCAGAATCGGCTTTTCACTCTGTTTTCTCTCCTTATAAACACTCATGTTGATTTTTCGTCCCGACATTGCCGTAATAATCGTTTCCTCAGAAATCTCTTTCGGTGAAAGCGTGCCGGTAAGACAACCATCCCGCAAAACAATAATATTATCTGAAATCCGGAGGATCTCCGGTATTCTATGACTGATATACATGATGCTGACGCCCTTATTCTTTAAGTCCGCAATAATCTCAAACAACTTTTCCGATTCATTATGGCTTAGAATCGAAGTCGGTTCGTCCAGAATCAATACCTTACATTTTTTATAGATTCCACGTGCAATCAGTACAAGTTGTTGGTTCCCGATGGAAAGTTCACTCATGGTAAGATGCAGAATCTTTCCGTCAAGTCCGACGAGCCGAAGCGCTTCTACCGCCTCGTCATACATTTTCGTCCACTGAATCGTTCCTCCTCTACTTACCGTTTCATTTCCCATAAAAATGTTTTCCAGAACCGACATATCAGCAAAAATATTCGGCTCCTGATACACAATGGAAATCCCTGTCTTTACCGCATCCAGAGGCGAATGAAGGGAAAGCTCTTCTCCCTGGAAATAAATTTTTCCTTCATCGTTTTTCAGTGCTCCGGCTACAATTTTCATCAGGGTTGACTTACCAGCCCCGTTTTCTCCGATTACAGACAGCACTTCTCCTTTTTGCAGCTCAAAACTGACATTCTGAAGTGCTTTTACCCCTCCAAAGGATTTGCTTATCGATTCGGCTTTTAATAGGATTTCTTTTTCCACGCCTTTCATCCCCTTTCAGAAATCAGAAAAGGAAGTATATTCCCGGTTCAAACAGCCGAATATACTTCCCCTTCATCCCACTTATATTGAAACCTTAGAAATCGTAATCATTTACATTATCCTTATTAATAATCAATGGTTCTCCTAAAAGGAGTGTTTTTGTCTCTTCATCCCAGGTCACTGGATTATCAATGCCTTCGATTTCATTCACTTCTTCAAATTCTTTTCCTTCTACAACCTGAACTCCTGCCCACACGTCAAGATATCCAAGCGCTTCCGCATCCCACATGATCGATTCTTCCATCACGCCTGAATCGATAAATGGTTTTACCGTTTCCGGAGAACCGTATCCGATCACAGCTACCTCCCCCGCTTTTCCTTCCTGTTCTACCGCCTGTGCCACTCCCGGAATCGTGGAGGACGCAACCGCAACCAGTCCCTTCAAATCCGAATATCTTGTCATGAGTTCCTGCGCCTGTTTCAGAGCCTGCTCGCTGCTTCCGCCCTGCGTATACCGGATATCCACAATTTCAATATCCGGATATTTTTCTTCCTGCTGTTTTTCTATCCAGGAAATCCATGAATTCAGATTTGTTGCTGTGGATTCTCCTGATACAATGCCGATTTTTCCTTTCTCTCCTATCTGTTCTGCCAGTCTGTCCATCAGCGTTCTTCCTAAATCTTCGTCAGAGGCTTGCGCGACATAAAATTCTCTTGTACTGTCTGGAGCATCAGAGTCGGAAGTATACACGTGGATTCCTGCTTCCTGCGCCTTCTCAATGTACGGATTTGTAGATGAACTGTCAAGAACGGACAGGGAAATCGCATCCACGCCCTGTTTAATCAGGCTGTCCATAATTTTTACCTGTTCCGCTGCGTTCGCCTGTGTTGCGCCGGTATATAAGTAGTCTACGCCCAAATCCTCCGCCGCTCTTTCTCCACCTTTTTCCATTGCAGAGAAATACGGGATCCCGACTAGCTGAGGGATAAAGGCGATTTTGGTTTTTCCGCTGTCTTTTCCGGATTCTGTCTTTTCTCCGCCTTTATTTTCTCCCGAATCCGTTCCTCCTGTTTGGCACCCTGCCAGAAGCCCGAACGTCATCGCTGCTGTAAGCAAAACTGCCGTAAGTGTCCCTGCCTTTTTTCTCATAAATTGTTCCTCCTCTTTTTGTCCTGTAAGATTCATTGGTAAAACGTTTTTCCAATTTTGTTAATTCGATTATATACCCCACTAACATTTATTTCAATCGTCACATTTTTACTAAATTCTAAAATAATTTTCATCATATTCTCTAATTCTTTTTTATTTTATCGTCATTTTGCATAATATCCTTTTGTTTTTTTGTTACTTTTTATATTTAGTAAATCGTTTTATTAAAGTTATCTTCTTTATTTCCAATAGACAATAAAAAACGCAGCAGTTTTAATACTATTGCATTAAAACCACTACGTTTTTCATATTGTATCATTTTTATATTTCTATCTCTTTTCTACGGAAAAGAACGTTTCTTCCTCCAGAAACCGCTTCACGACCCAGTTAAAGATTTGTGGTCGTTTTGCGGCAAGAAAATGATCTCCTTTCAGACAAACAAATGTGGCTCCGGGAATCTGATCCGCCATAAAACGGGAATGACGGTCCCGGATCATATCGTGGGTTCCAACTATTACCAGCGTCCTTGATCGGATCTTCCGAAGATCTGACGGCCGGATATAGGGATCTTTTATCATCAGACGCAAGAGCTCCTGCCGCCGCTTTCCTCTTCCACAAAACCTCGTAACAAGAGACAGGAGGCCGTATTCCATCCAGACCGGAAAGACCGCCCAAAGCTTCATCCCGGCAGGATACAGATTGGCTCCATTCAGGATCAAATTTTCAACTTTCTCCGGAAACCGTATCGCAAAAATGATTGCAATGTTGCCGCCATCACTGAAACCTATGATATCTGCCTTATGGATCCCTTTTTCTTTCAGGAAAACGGCAAGATCCTCCGCAAACTGCCGGATCGTAAAAGGCTTTGTCCCTCTTTTCGTTTTTCCGTGTCCTCTGGTATCCACCGCCAGTACTCTGCGGCTACGGGAAAAAAAGCGGATCTGATGCTTGAAATACCGGCTGTCCTCCCCGTTTCCATGTAAAAGAATCAACGGCTTCCCGCTTCCCTTCTCGATATAATGCAGATGAATATCATGCATATTGACCGCTCCTTTTCTGAACCCCTACTGAAACAACACAGTTGCCCGTTTCATCCGCTCCACTACAGGAACATCAAACGGACATCTGACTTCGCATCCTCCACAAGCGATACAGTCTTTTGCGCCGGCCGAAAGACTTTCGTAATGCGCCTTGATTGTGGATGGCACCTCTTCCTGCATCGTAGCCAAATCATACAGCTTGTTGACCATCGCGACATCGATCCCAGCCGGACATGGCGCACAGTGCCCACAGTAAGTACACTGACCTGTATAAGCATGATGCGGTGCATGTGCCAGCACGCTTGCATAGTCCTTTTCTTTCGACGTAGCTGTCTCGTAAGCCACCGCCTGCGTCACATGCTCCGTACTGTCATATCCTGCCAATATGCTTGCCACTCCAGGTCTTGTGAGTGCATAGTGGATGCACTGAACCGGGGTCAGGGCGACACCAAACGGGGAGGTCTGCGGTGAGAACAGACGTCCTCCTGCATAACCTTTCATAACTGTAATCCCAATCCCACGCTGCTCGCAGACCTGGTAGAGTTCTGCCCGCTCCGGATCAATTCCGTTTAGATCTTCCGCGTAAGAATCGGCAAAATAGGTGTTCAGGTCTTCACTTGCAGGAAGCAAATCAAAGGCCGGATTGATGCTGAAAAGAATCATCTCCACAACGCCGCTTAAAGCCGCAAGCTTTGCCACTTTCGGATTGTGTGTGCTCATTCCGATATGGTGAATGATCCCCTGCTTCTTTTTCTCTTTCACGTAATCAAGGAATTCTCCCTCCATAATTTTGTGGAATTCCGTCTCCTCATCCACAAAGTGGATCATGCCAAGATCTATATAGTCCGTTCCGAGGCGTGTCAGCAGATCCGAGAAAGCCTCCTCCACCTTCGCAAGATCCCGCGTGCGGACATACTGACCATTCTGCCAGGTAGAGCCGATATGCCCCTGGATGATCCAGCGCTCTCTTTTGCCTCGAATGGCTTTTCCAATATTCGTACGCACGTTTGGCTCGGACATCCAGCAGTCCAAAATATTGATCCCATAACTTTCACAACAGTCGATTATCTCTTTGACTTCTTTCTCGTTATGACGCTCTAGCCACTCCGCGCCCAGGCCAATCTCGCTGACCTCAAGCCCGGTAGTCCCTAATTTCCTATATTTCATCATCTTGGCCCTCCATATTCCTATCTTTCTTCGTTTCCCATCCGGTAGATCCGTTCCTCAAAACCGCCTCCCCCTCTCTATCCCAACAAAGTCCGTACCATACCTGCGTCAAATACGACAGATTTTACATGTTCTACCTCGATCCGGTATAAAGCGTTCGCTGCAAGGTGCTCTGCCGCCTGCTCCAGATCCCGGATTCCACTTGTATTACGGTGCAGATCGATAACAGCCTCCAGCCCATCGTCTGTCAGAGTACATTCTTCTTTTTCCATTCCAATGCGCTTCAATACTTTCGGAAGGGCATACTGGGAGAAAATCACCTTTTTCTCCTCCGGCGCATAATCCGGAAGCTCAATCACCGCAAAACGGGACATCAGCGGGGCACTAATCTGAGCCTTGTCGTTCGCTGTCGCAATCGGATAAACTCCAACCGTCGGGATCATACATTCTATGTAATTATCTGTGAATCCAAGATTATCTAATAAAGTCAAGAGGACATCTGCCGGATTTCCATTCCCCTTTCCAGACGCTGCCTTGTCAAGCTCATTGATAATAAACACCAGATTTGATTCTCCTGCCATGGAAAAAGCATCCATGATAATACCCGGCTTCGCATTGGCATAGATTCTGGAACTTCCTGTAAGCTGTTCCGGGTCATTGATGGAACTCATGTCCAGTGTTGTCCACGGCAGTTTCAAAATCCGTGCCACCGCATAGGCAATCTGTGATTTTCCGGTTCCCGCAGGGCCCACCAACAGAAGCCCATAAGCCGGGAGGGTATGAGTCCGATTGATCTGGATGATCGTCTCGATAATTCTCTGCTTGACCTGCTCCATCCCGTAGAGCTCTTCATCAAGAATTTTTCTGGCCTCCTTTGGATCAATTGCCTGAAAATAATTTCCTTTCCATTGAATATTCATCATTATGGAGAGCGCTCTCTGTGCGTGCCGCCGCTCCTCCGCGGACACTTCATGAGACTTTGCTACAGCCAGATTTCTTCTGGCCCAGAGACGGATATTATCCGGCAGTGTCCTTCCTGCGCAAGTCATAAAATCCGTAATACTCTGGATACTGGTAAGTTTCATACTGTCCCCGGTCTCCTCTTCCTCTTCATCCGGGACTTCCCCGGACGGCGCATCGCTTGTCAACAGCCGCTCGATCATAAACTGTAAAAATCCATCCTCAGCAGAAAGTTTGGAGCCTCCCCCAAAAGCAATCTCCCGGATTTTATAAACCGCATAGCCGTTTTCTGTGTCTGCGCCGGAGAGGCGGACATTGATATGGTTTTCACCCATCCATTTTAAGAGACTTATAAACCGGGCGTCAATCTGCAATATATCAACGCTTTTTGTTCCTTCTTCTTCCTTCCACTCAAAGGCGGTACCACGAACCGGATTGGTAAAACTCCCACTGGAATGGTGTTGTAATAATCCCTCACGATTATCAAGAAGAAGTATCGGATCTTCCAAAGAAGCTTCGTGCTTATTGGAATAAAATACGGTATACGTACACTCCGGATCTTTTTCTGCTTCCGGTGTGTGATTAAAATCAAAAACTGGCATTGTCTGCACTCCTATCTCGTCGTCCATTTTCTTTAGTTTACCACAAAACGTACCCGGATACAATCTGCTGAAATACTGCTTGACAGATGAGGTCTGACCAGTACTATAATATAGAAATCATAAAACAAAGGAGGTCGCACTATGACGGAAAAAGAACTGATGCTGTCAGAACATTTATATATCGCAGACGATGAAGAGCTTGCCAGAGATCATCAGAACGCAAGGCGCCTGACCCGCCTGATCAATACTCTCACGGAAGAAGATGCCAAAGAACAGATGGCGCTCTACCGCCAGTTATTCGGCCATGTAGGTGAACGCTTCTGGGTGGAACCGCCTTTCCGGACGGATTACGGATGCCATACCTACATCGGGGAAGATTTCTACGCCAACTATGACTGTATCTTCATCGACGTAGCGGAGATTCATATCGGAAACAATGTCATGTTTGGTCCACGGGTCTGCATCTTCACCGCCGGCCATCCCATTGATCCGGTGATCCGTAACAGTAAGTTTGAATATGGAAAGGAAGTTCACATTGGGGACAATGTCTGGATCGGCGGCAACACAGTCATCAACCCCGGTGTCACCATCGGAAACAATGTCGTGATTGGATCCGGCTCCGTTGTAACCAAAAACATCCCTGACAATGTAGTAGCCGCCGGCTCCCCTTGCCGTGTGATCCGGGCAATCACGGACGCGGACCGGACCTACTGGGTACAAGAGGCAGCAAAATATCACGAACTTCGTAAAAAGGACCAGCCGTAACCGGCTGGCCTCCTCTTCCATACTTTGCCCTTCCTTCAAGTATTTACGGTTTACATCTCCCACAGGGCTCATACCCCCTTCTGATGATATCTTCTCTGATTCCGCTGTACTCACTTAGGTTGGAACTCCTGATATCCCCCACACTTGCACAGTCCGGCTTATGGAATTTCTTTGTGTTGGTGTTGAGCACATACGTCTGCTCCATTGGACTGTCCTTCCCAGATCCGTCCTCTTTCCCGGCTCCTTCACTCTCTCGGCTTTTTCCGGTCTCATAGTCAATTTCAATTCCCGGCTGCACGTTGTACACATACACATAGAAGGAGATTCCTTCTCCGCCGTCCTCTACAGACTGCGCTTCCATCAGCACGCCCGATGCCACCAGATTGTCGTCCTCAAATACCGGAGTCACCTCATAAAGTACATGGTTGTCCGTCTCCCGAATATAATCCGCCACCATATTTTCAAATGGGAGCATCCCCTCGGTGTTCATATAACGGGTTCCGGTGATAAGGTTTCTCTCATTGGCATTTTCCGCCGTCAGTTGAAAGCCGATCAGATGACAGCGATTATAAAGATAGCCTCCGTCCACCTCATCATATTCCTTATTCATCCACCCGGACGGCTTCACTTCAGAAATACTCTCCCGATCTTCAGTGGGCATCAGATCCTCCCCGATATTAGCTTTCGCAGTCCGGCATCTTCCTAGATGATCGAGAGGGCTATATATTTCGTAGGAATCGTTCTGAAGCTCTTCATCTGAAAAATCCGGCTCGTTGTTATCCACAATCGTATAAGGCTCGCCACTGTACTCCGGCAGTACTGCCACGATCGACTCGGTTTCTTCCGCCTCCTTACGAAGCTCCTGGGTTTCGGAATTTCTCCCGAAATCGGAATACCTGCTGTCTCCTGAAATCTGACCGCAGGAAGTAAAGAACAGACTGAATACAAGAACAAACAGAGGAAACAACGTCCGTTTTCTTCGCGTCATGCTGTCTTCACCGGGCAGGTCAGAACTGCAATCTGGCGTACCATATCCGGACGGATCATCAGCTCATTGGACTCATATGTCACTACCGGATCTTCCTTATGCAAAAAAGCATCCAGTGTACCAATCACATCATAACCAAAACGTTCACTCCGATAATGCATCGGAATGATCATTTTGGGACTCAGCTCTTCCAGAAGAACCCGTATCTGGTCCGGCTCCATCGTATAGAATCCCCCTGCCGGGGCGAATACTGCATCCAGATGGGAAAGAGCCCTCTTCTGTTCTTCTGTAGGCATACATCCGATATCACCGAGATGGGCGATCCGCAGTCCCTCGGACTCCAGAATCGTAATACAATTCGTACCACGCTTCTTTCCTTGACAGTCATCATGGAACGACTCCAGATGCGTTACTTGAAATGGAGTTTCTCCGTACGCTTTTACAAGCTTCACTTTTTCTCTGGCATTGTGATCCCCGTGCTCATGACTTGTAAACACCTCGTTTGCTGTCAATATTTCCAATTTCAATCCTGGCACATTATCATCTTCATAAGGATCAAAGACAATGGCATATCCATCTTTGCTGATCCGAAAACAAGAATGACCAAACCATTCTACTTTTATTTCCCGCATGTATTCTTCCTCCCTTCTGTCATTTCCCGGAACAACTGATCCAACTGGGGAAACTGCTTTTTCATACGGATCGGAATTCCGGACCGATCCAGAAAACAATGTCCGGAATGTCCTACTGCTGCCAGTTCTCCCCGGCAATACATTTCATAACCGATTGTCATTCTTACTCCATTATATTCTTCAATCCGCACCTGAATCTCCACTACATCCTGGAACGTCGTCGTCTTTTTAAAATCACAGTCCACATGGGTGATTGGAGAAACAATACCGTCGGCCTCCATCCGGTCAAATCCCCATCCGGCCTGATCCAGAAAATTCACTCTCGCTTCTTCCATCCAACGAATATAGTTAGAATGATGGGTAATCCCCATCCGATCCGTCTCATAATAATGTACTTTATGTATATAAGTGTTCATACTGATCCCTCCTGTTAAATAATTCCGGTCTTCTTATGTTTGTAGTAATAATAGCCAATAAAAATCAGCGCCGTCAAAATCCATGTCACCGGATAACTGAAAATAATCACCGAGATTGTCGGACTGATTTTCAGCGCTATGGAAAGCCAGACAATCCTCAGTACACAGATACCGCCAAGTGTAATGATGACCGGGACAATCACATCCCCGATTCCCCGCAGTGCCCCCGCCAGAATCTCAATAAACACGTAAACGATATACCAAGGAGCAATCAAAACGAGCATATCGCTTCCGATCTGAATAACGTTGGCATCCGACGTAAACATCCGGAACAAAAAACCTCTTGTAGCAATCAAAAATACGACCATTACGGTAGCCGCCACCAACTCCATCCCCAGACATACCTTGACGCTTTTCCTGATCCTGTCTGTCTTACCCGCGCCAAAATTCTGCCCGACAAAAGTAGTAATGGAAATGCCAAAAGCCGAATTGATCATCCAGAAAATTGCGTCCAGCTTTCCATAAGCCGACCATGCCGCTGTCGTATCCGTCCCGAAAGAATTTAAAGACGCCTGGATCGCGATATTTGTGATCGCAAACAGGATGGACTCAATACCTGTCGGAATTCCAAGCTTAATCTGACTGATGAGCGCACTTTTATAAAAGCGGATTTTGGAAATCTTGAGCTGTAACATTCCTTTGGACTTCATCAGCTTCCATGTTACAAGCACAGCACTGAACGCCTGGGCCAATAAAGTCGCAAGCGCCACCCCAAAAACTCCCTCATGGAATACCACCACAAAAATAAGATCCAGCACAATATTCACAATACAACAGGCAATCAAAATATAAAGCGGCGTCCGGGAATCCCCGATGGCACGTAGAATACTGGATCCAATGTTGTATACAAAAGTAAACAGAAGTCCGGAAAAATACACTCTGAGATACAAGGTAGAGTCTGCCACGATTTCTGACGGTGTATTCATCATACGGAGCATGGCCGGAGCCAGCGCAATTCCTACGATACTTAAAAAGATGCCGCCTGCCGCGGCGATAGCGTAGGCATTGTGAATCCCCTTTCGCACAAACTCCTCATCTTTCGCTCCGTAGTACTGGGCAATGATGACGGACGCACCGGATGAGAGTCCTGTAAAGAATCCAACCACCAGATTAATCATCTGGGAAGACGATCCACCGACGCTGGCAAGGGCTTTCGTCCCCACAAACTGCCCCACTACAACGGTATCGATCGTATTATAAAGCTGTTGAAAAAAAGTTCCGATCATAATCGGAAAAAAGAACATCAAAAGCTGTTTCCAGATCACACCTTCCGTGATCTGATTTTTCATCTGAGCTGTTTCCATGTGACCCCTCTCTCTTTCCTGCCGCCATTTTTTCTCCCGGAACGGGACGCAGCCGTCCTTGCACAGACAAAGCTTTTCCGCTCTAATGGCATCCTTGCATCAGTTTTCATAGATTCTCTTTCTATTCTACACGATCCGGCCGAAATGTAAAATATTTTTTCCTGACTTTTCCCGCATTTCTTTTGTATTTCCTCCTGTAATTTCTCTTCTCTTTCCTTCATTGTACTTTTCTCCCGTCTGTGCTATAGTAAAACAAAAAAAGGAGAAATTCAGTATGAAAGTGATTATTTACGGCTCTGACATCTGCGGTGACTGTCTTGAAACAAAAGCATATTTAAAAGAACATGCGGATGAATCCATCCAGTACAACTACTTCGATATTACAAAATCAACCGGAAATTTGAAGCGCTTTTTAAAGCTTCGTGACACGATGAATTTGTTTGCCGGGGTTCGCGAAGGACATACGATCGGAATTCCGCTCTTTCAGTTTGAAGACGGAACTTTTACGTTAAATCAGCAGGAAGCCTATCAGAAAATGGGAATTTAGCAGAGTCCATCAGACGGACTGACTTATGAAATATAAACGGCAAAAATGAGAGGAGGCTCTCTCTAAATATCCCCCTCTCATTTATATCGTTTATATGTTTTTTATTCTATTTTTATGCTCCAACAGTTACAGTACTCCTCCTGTTCTTTCAGACGGATCAGATCCGGTTTAAACCGGATATCTTCGATAATCCCCTGCCGCGACGGCAAAGAAGTCCATGGCTCCACACATACATAGGGAGCCGTTGTTTTCGGTACATGCCAAATGCCCAAATACGGAAGCTGAGGATAATACAAGGTGACTTTACGGCTTCCTTGATCCGTTTTTAACGTGACACGATCCGCCATAGATTGTAATACGATTGCATCTTCATCGAACAATTCGTGGCGCAGCCGTAATCTGCGGTTTTCTTCCAACGGATAGCGCTTATTCTCTCCGCTCAAAAAACATGCCTCTGTATGTCCTATACGATCCGGATAACACTCTTCTCCAAATTCGAGATAATAATCTTCAAATTTCACGCCCTCTTCCATCGGCAGCCGAAAACCAGGATGCCCGCCCATTCCAAAATACATCCAGGAATCCGACAAATTATAAACCTTGTATTCGATCCGAATCTCCTGATCCACAAGAGTGTACAGTACCCGCAAACAAAACTGAAACGGATAAAGCCGATATGTACATTCTGTATTACACAATTCCAACATCAACTGATCTTTCGTCTGTTTTATAAGGGAGAACTCACTGTTTTTGGCAAATCCATGGATCCCCATCTCGTACTCTTTCTCTCCAATTTTATATTTCCCATCGGTAAATCTTCCCACATAAGGGAACAGCAGCGGAGACCGGTCTGCCCAATATGTCTCATCGCCATTCCAGAGATACTCCTGACCATCCTTTATCATCGATTGCATTTCAGCACCTTTCGACGCCACTGTTACTATAATCTTTTCATTCTGTAACTGATACTTCATAAACTACCCTCATTATTTCGCACACGGATATTCTGTACATAGAAGCCGGTATGGGGCTTCATCTTGCTTTTGCATAGATGAAATACACCTGCTTTTTATATCTGTTATTCTACCATATAAGTTCTGTTTTGTCATAAATAGGAGTTCTGTTTTTCAACAATTGTTATTTTTTTGTCTCATATTCCGTGGTTTTGTATATTCTATAGGTACTATTTTAGGTAATATTGACAAATCTAAAATATTTCACACAAAAGGGTTCATTTTTTTGACAAAATGTATTACATTAAAGGATAGTTAAAAACTTGTCAGAAAGGGGATTATTATGGCAAAAATTACAGAAGGCTACATGCCATATTTAGGCTATCAGACTTATTACAGAATTGTTGGGGAAAGAAAAGATAACGGGAAGGCACCTTTGATCTGTCTTCACGGTGGACCGGGTTCTACCCATAACTATTTCGAGGTACTGGATAATGTTGCAGATGAAGATGACCGGATGATCGTCATGTATGACCAGATCGGTTGCGGGAATTCTTATCTCGACGGACATCCGGAGCTTTGGAACCAGAAAGTATGGTTGGATGAGCTTGAAGCTCTGAGAGACCACCTTGGATTAGACGTTTGTCATATCATCGGACAGTCCTGGGGTGGAATGATGCAGATCGCTTACGCGGTTGATTATGATCCAAAAGGCGTAAAGAGTTTCATTATTTCCAGTGGCCATCCAAGTAGTTCACTCTGGGAAAGGGAAGGTCTTCGCCGTATTAAAATGATGCCGCAGGATATGCAGGACGCGATCAACCATGCGCTTGAAACCGGAGATTTCACAGGCGAGGCTTACGACGCCGCAGTTGCTGAATATATGGACAGATATTGTAACTACTGGCTCGGAGAAGACGCGCCGGAATGTTGCACAAGACCGAAAAAATCCGGCTCTGAGTCTTATGTAGAAGGATGGGGACCAAATGAGTTTGCACCTACAGGAACACTGAAAGACTTTGAATACATTGACAGACTTGGAGAAATCAAGATACCTTCTCTGATCTGCAGCGGTATTTCTGATCTTTGCTCTCCACTTGTAGCTAAGACAATGGCAGATAGAATCCCGAATTCCAAATGGATTCTCTGGGAGCGTGCAAGACATACCTGTTTTGTAGACAGACACGATGACTACTGTGTAGAGCTCATCAAATGGATGAATCAGCATGACTAAAATAGCTAATTTACATATGAGTAAATAGACGTTACAAAAATCAGGAGAACATCCTCAGACATGCGGATATCCTCCTGATTTTTCTATAAAATGAGGATATCGCCACGTGATCAGATCTTTTTGCGATACCCTTTAGCTCTAGCAGGAAACCGAATCCTGCTCCTGTTCATATTCTTTCACTCTGACATCCTGAATCACGAGAAGTGCCGCTCCTGCAAGCAACGGAACACTTCCAAACCAGACGCTGTGAAGTCCGTACTGCAGCCAGATAAGATAACCGAATCCCACTCCCAGGTGGAAACTCAAAAGAGTCCCTCCAAAGAAAGCTGCTTTCCTGCCCTTTTCTTTCCTGATCTCTTCCTCATCCTTATAGAGCAGATACTCTGCCGCAGATAGAACTGTCTGCTTTAGATTGTTGGTGGAAAATATCGTTGAACTCACATAACCGTTCGCTCCTTTGAACACGCACCACTGAAAAGCTGTAACAAAGAAAATCGGATAAAGCGCCTTCACCGGATCCATCTTCGCAGGTAGAAATCCGACCACACAGATCGCCGCAAAATCAAAGAGCACAGCGAGATATTTCACATTCCAGCGTACATTTTTTGCAAGCACTGCTGAAAGGGCGATCGCCCCGATAAAGATCACAAGAGCGCCAATCCGGATCAGAACTTCTTCCGGATCTCTTCCCAGAATCCCACATACAAGCTCGATCATATTGGCCGTCTGGGCAGAGCCAAACACCTGCATTCTGGCAAGAATCGCATACGCTCCTATAAATCCACCGAATATCGCCATGGTATAATGTACAGGTACATCAAATACAGTTTCTCTTTCCACAAAAAGCGCCTCCTGACTTCCCTTATTATAATCATCTTTTTTTCATTTGTAAAGTCTCTGCGCATATTTTAAGGACGTGTCCTGATTCATCCGAACACGCCCTTATCGCTGTACTTTTAGTGCCAGCTTCCTATCAGCTATGAGTTTCAATGTAAAAGGCGAACATATCTATGAACTCTGCGTTTGTTGGAATTTTTGTCATCTTACAGCCGGATATCCTGCTGAAGCCCTCCGGCCCGGTCTGTCTCCAGCATACTTCGATCGCCGTCCGTATATTTCGTTCCACACTCTGCGGTGTCGTTCTGACCCGCAAAGCCACCTCCGGGTAAATGTTTTTTGTCACATTCAGCATAAAATCTTCATGCTCAAGTACAATTTTTGTCGCCTCCGCAAGCTGCTGATATCCTTGATATTTAGAAGTCAGTCCCAGACCTCTTAATGTTTCGTAAATCAGCTGCATATGTTCCTCCTTCCAACCTCCGTTAATATCATAACGAATTTATATGGAAATAACAGGAAAAACTACAGATATCGACAGATTGTTACCTAAAAAAGACAAAAACCTACATTTCCTTTTTCCACTGTCTCAGAAGCCCCGCTCCAAGTGGATAAGGCCCGGTATGAACCCCTATTGTGGCACCAATCTGAATATCCTCCCATTCCCTCACACGGAAACCCGAAGTCCCCAGACGCTCCCTCAGGCGCATCTTGAATTCATCGTATTCCGGAACCCAGAGCCCGACTCCCGTCACAAGAAAATAATCCTCCGGCTCAATCTTCAGGTCCTGTATATAAGACTCCATCTTATCTATGATTTTCTGTAATGATTTTTTGCGGCCCCGACACAGCTCCGCTGATCCAAGTTCGCCATCATAGAATTGAATCAAAGGCTTGATTTTGAGGACACTTCCAGCCACAGAAGCCACCTTTCCGATTCTTCCTCCATGCTCCAGATATTTCAAATCGTCTGTAGTAAAGAAAATATGTCCACTCTGTCGGAGCGACCTCAATGCTTCTGCCGCCTCGTCCAGCGTCTTACCCGCATTTCTCATTTCTACCGCGTTTTTTACAAGCATTCCCTGAAGAGCTGTCGCAAGACAGGAATCCACGACTTCGATCCTTGCCCCCTGAAACTGCTCTTCCACCACCTGTTTTGCGTTGACCGCCGCCTGCAAAGACCCACTCAGCTTTCTGGAAAGACAGATACAAAGTACCGGTAATCCTTTCTTCACAAAAGATAGAAAGGCGTCCACATAGTCCTGAATCGACGGCATGGAAGTCTTAGGGAAACAATCCGGGTTCTCTGCCATCCGCTGATAGAACTCCGGTATGGAAATCTCCTTTCCCTCCCTGTAATACTCTTCTCCGTCAAATGAAAGATAAAATGAAACAATCTCCACCTGCTCTGTCTGGACATAGCTTTCCGGCAGATCGCAGGAACTGTCGCTTACAATCCCAAAATTCATGGTTTCTCCTCCCGTTCTCCATTCTTTCCCATCTCTAATCCTCGTCAAGTTGACTTAATACATCCGAAAGATCGACGGAAATGATCCGGTCCACACAGTTGACAGGAATCCCACGGTAGGCATAGGCTCCTGATTCAAAGAGCAGATAAAGCTTTCCTCCCTGAATACAGATCTGTTCCATTCGGTTCGGAAGCGTAAAACTTTTAATCTCTTCTTTCTTTTTCAGACTGTACTTTTCTGTCTCTACAACAGACCGGTTATAAATCCTAAGCTTGGAATCCGCATATCCGTAAGACTGAGATAAAAACAGATAATTTCCAAACACTTCCAGTCCCTGCACTTGGGAAAGAATATCTGCCCACTCCTGATCGATTGCCACATTTCCAAAAAACTCTCTGTCCTCATCCATCTCTTCATATGCTTCTTTATTCTGCTCGTTCAGCTCAAAATCTACCGAATACCGGTTAATAATACTGTCCCCGGAAAGCGAAAAATATCCTGCATAAAGATTTCCTCCCCTGAACGCCATAAAGGAATTTCTGGCGAGTCCTTCCAGAATATGTGTTTCCAAAAACGGGAGCGGCTTTTTCGTTTTATCATACTGATAGTTTTCCAGCGCTTCCATTGTGTACAGGCTGACTGCTGCCTGTCCGTCTACATAGTCCGATACCCATAGCATCTGTTTCAGATTATCGTATGCAATTCCTCCTGCATGTGTCTGATTTGGCATAATAATCTCTTTCACGAAGCGTCCGGTTTTCTTATCAATCTCAAAAAGTACAGAATTATGCCGCTTCGTATGGCAGTATGCGCTTACATAAATCGAGTCCTCCGTTACATCCATCCCTTGCGGCGTCATCGATGTGCAGATATCTGTGATTCCTGTCTTACTATCTACGGTTTTTGCGGCTTTCAGCCCCGGAATGACATATGTGCCAAAGCTTCGCTCCGCCGAAAGATGCTTCACCATGTCCTCTGAAAAAAACTCCTTATAGCCGGTAAGTATCTGCCGGATCTCCGAGACAGTGTGAACAGCCGGTGAAGTATTTGTACGTTCCAGCCATGTAACCGGCTCATTGACGCTGCGGTATACGACAATATAAAACCAAAAGCAGCCCGCCAGGAGAATCCATGCCAGAAGCAGATGCATCCAGATGCGCACGCCCTTTCTTTTCTGTGATCTCAATTTTTTCCCTTCTTTATTCCAGCCACCACTTCAAAATCGTCTGGATTTCCTGATCCCAGTACTTCCACTGATGGTTTCCTTTGCCGCTTCTGGTCTCCACAATATAGCCAAGACTTTTCATTTCCTGCCACATGTCAATATTATTCTGGTAAAGGAAATCTTCCTCCCCACACCATGAAAACAGCCGAGGGACCGGCTTTCTTTCTTCTTTCAATCTCCTTGCAAGGTATTTCAGATCATTGAAAGATCCTTCAATCCCATCCGGATCACCAAAAATTCCTTCCCAGAATCCAGACGGTTTTTGAACGGGATTCGCTGTCTTCTCCTTTAATCTTCTTGATACGTCCAACACGCCTGACAAAGCCGCTGCCGCGCCAAACGTCTCTGAGGCTCCAAGCCCGAGCTTCCAAGCTCCATAACCCCCCATAGACACTCCGGCTGCCAGGGTATCCTCTTTTCGATCTGACATCTGCGGAAAAAACTCCCTGCAGATTTTAGGAAGCTCCACTGAGAAAAAGGTCCAGTAAGGGAGCCCATAGCACATATCCGTATAAAAACTAAGACCTCCGTCCGGCATTACGACAGCGATCCCATACTCACTGACATAACGCTCAATGGAAGTCCGCCGCTGCCATATCGTCTGGTCGTCGCTCATTCCATGAAGCAGATATGCCGTCTTATATTTTCCGTTTCGGGCATTCCCTTTCAGCCCGATCTGATTCTTTGTATTCTGTGGAAGAATCACGTCCATACTCGTACATTTTTCAAGAACCTCCGAGAAAAAGTCCACATGTAACAGCGCCATTTTCTTCTTCCTCCCTCCATTCATCATTTTCTCCCCCTATTATAACGCAAAACTAAGAACAGGGACACAGCAAAATGCTGTATCCCTGAAGAATCTTCCTTGCATCTAGCATGTTGCTCCACCTTTGAGATGTTTCTGCGCCGCCAGATTTTCCTGCTTTCTTCTAAGCAGTTCGTCGGACAGAAGCTGCTTCTGTACATTCTCAAAGCCGATCCTGTCGATCGTATCCGCAAAACGTTCTCCTGTGATTCCCTGCTCCCGGAACAGAAGAATCGCTTTTTCCACGATATCGAGTACTTCTTCTTCACTCGTAAAGATTTTGTCAATCGCATGTCCGTGGGCTACTTTTTTACCCCAGCGTCCACCAATGTAGACTTTGTATCCCTCCATCTCTGTAGCCACTGCTCCGAACGGACACTTTCCGTCACAACGTCCGCAATGGTTACACTGACCCGAATCCAAATGCAGCTTTCCGTCTTCCATCTTCGCCACACCGATTGGACAGTTGTTTTCTACCTGGCAGATCTTACATCCGCGGCATTTCTCCAGATCCACAGACGGCACTCTTTGTCCAATGATACCAAGGTCATTCAAATCCGGCTTTACACAGTTGTTCGGACAGCCGCCCACCGCAATCTTAAACTTATGTGGTAGTTTCACCTGGCCGTAACCATGGTAAAATCGCTCGTGAATCATTTCTGACAGATGGAAGGTGTCAATCAGACCATACTGACAGGTTGTACCCTTACAGGAGACAACCGGGCGAACCTTGGATCCGGTACCTCCCGTTTCCAGTCCGGCGTTGGCAAGGAATTCCCTCAGAGGCTCAATGTTCTCATAAGGTACTTTCTGGATCTCGATCGTCAGGCGGGAGGTCATTGTGATTTCTCCACTTCCGAATTTCTCCGCCGCTTCCGCAATGACACGGCTTTCTTCCGCTGTAATCTTGCCGTTTCTTGTAATAACACGGCCGTTGAAGCAGTTGCTCGTTCTCTTGTCCTGCAAAAAGCCCAGGGCTTTCACTCTTGTAATCTCTTCCGGAGACACCTGGAATTTCACACCCTCTACCTTGACGTCATTAAAATACTGTGCGCCCTCCAGCACGACAGTGTTTGTATAACCGTATGCCTTTAATCGGTTTTGAAGAAAATAGCTTCGTTTGCCTTTCAGACAGACAAGCAGAATCTTCTCATCCTTTGCAAGTCCCTCTATGGCACCATTCACGGTAGAAAGATCCACATAGACCGCCCCCGCAATCTGGGGATTCGGACAAACGTCTACGACTTTGTAACCTTTCGCCTTTCCCCGTGCATATTCAGCCGGCGTCATGCTTACCATTTCTCCGCTGATTTTATTCTGGAGAATATAAGCTGCCTGCACGATTGGATGAATGGCGGTAGAGAATGGCGGTGCATACGCCAGGTCCAAATTCTCCAAGTCTTCCAGGCGGGCGTCCATAGCGATTGACGTAGCAGCAATATCCGTCATTTTATCTACCGCACCTGCACCCACAACCTGAATTCCCAGAAGCTTATGTGTTCCTCTATCTGCAATCATCTTGGTGGCAAAAGAGTCAGAATCAGGATAATAATGTGCCTTGTCATCTGTTACAGCGAGCACGGTCTCCACATCATATCCTGCTTCTCTTGCCTGAGCTTCCGTCAGCCCGGTTCTTCCTACGTTCATTCCCGGAAGTTTCACAACTCCGGTTCCCAACACGCCCGGATAGGTCTTGTCCTTGCCCGTGAGGACCTGAGCCAGTGTTCTTCCCTCATAGTTGGCAGAAGATCCCATGGCAGACCACTGGGACATTCCTGTGATTCGGTTCTTCACAACAACGCAGTCTCCCGCTGCGTATACATCCGGCAGACTCGTCCTCATCTGCTCATCTACCACAATCGTACCACGATCCATTTTTATTCCGGTGTCCTTTAAAAATGCGGTATTGGGACGGATCCCGATGGAGACAACGATCAGATCAGACTGGATCGTACCTTGATCTGTCTGGATTCCTGTCGCCTCATTCTCGCCGAGCACCGCTTTTAAAGCAGTTCCCGTCTGAATCCGGATCCCGCTTTTTTGCAGATGCTTCTTTACATAGGCCGCCATTTCTGGATCCAGCACGTTCGGCATGATCTGTGGCATCATATCGATTACAGTCACAGAAACCCCTCTCACCTGAAGGTTCTCCGCAATCTCAAGGCCGATAAATCCGCCTCCCACCACAACCGCACGTTTCACCCGATGCTCCTCCACATACGCCCGCATTGCATAAGCATCCTGCGGAGTCCGCATCTGGAATACTCCCGGAAGCCTCATTCCCGGCACATCCGGAACAATCGGAGATGCACCGACCGCAAGAATCAGATTGTCGTAGGAATATACTTCTTCCTCGCCGTTTGCCAGATTCCTCGCCTGTACATATTTTGCTTCTGCATCCAGATGGAAAGCCTCTCTCCCAGTCAGGACGCGCACTCCGGTGAGTCCTTCAAATTTCTTCGGTGTATTGACAATCAACTCCTCTTCTGTCTCGATCAGTCCTCCTACATAATACGGAAGACCACAGCCTGCATAGGAAATATCACTACTTTTTGTTATCAGTATCACCTCTGCGCTGCGGTCTTCTCTTTTCAGTTTTGCCGCTGCCTTAGTACCGGCTGCGACTCCTCCGATCACGAGTGTTCTCATTTTTTCTTCCTCCTGCTGATAAATGTAATCAGTTACATTGTTATATCCATTATATACCGGATTTTCACTCGTGACTTATTATGATTTTTAATAGTATAATAAATTTTTCTTATGATCTATCAGATACTCAGTTTCCTATCCGCAATCCAACCGACCAGAAGGTAAACCAGAACCGTCATCACAATATAGAAAACATAGTCAAACAGGCCGATTCCTCCCCATCCGCTAATCGGAGCCAGATCGAACAACTGGCCGAGGATAATATAAATCCGGTCAATTACAAAATTGATGACAAAGAAAAGAATCACCGCAATTACCCCACCGAATTTTGTATTGAGCAAAACGGTTCTTGTAAGGATGACGGCCAGAAATCCTACAACCATGACATTCATCCATGCAATCAAACAGAGAAGGCACATCCCAAATACCAGCCCCCAGTCTACCTGAATATTAACGCCTCTCTCAAAGAATTCTCTTACCGCCCGGAGAAATTCTCCAAGACTTCCATCGCTGGCTGCTGTAATAGTCAAAGTAGCAGCTCCGGCTATAAAGAAAGCCATGAACACAAATGCCATCTGCAAAATCCCAGCAATAATCTTGCTTGCAAGAATTTCATAAGTAGAGTGCGGCACCATCCAAAGCATATAGCTCTGTTTCGTCTTTAGATCCCGGTTTAAAATTACAATGTTCTCGATACCGACATACAAGATCCCGAACATTCCCGCAAAGGTCATAATCAGAATACTGATTGCCACCAGCGTATCATTACGGAGCACTGCTCCGGCCACAAACAGGACTACAAATGCCAGGAGACAAGCCAAAATCAGGATCCTCGTCATCCTTTGCTTTCTCCATTCATATTTAATCAGATTTCCCATGTTCTTTCCTCCCTACATGAACTCTCTGTACAGATCCGCTGCACTCCGTCCGGAACGCATCCGTTCCTCTTCCACATCACATTCGTAAATCACGCTGCCATCTTTCATATAAATCGCGTGATCGATGATCGATTCAATCTCCTCAATCAGATGCGTGGATATAATGACCGCGTTTTTTTCACTGGTGGTCGTCAAAATTACATCAACGATTTCATCTCTCGCTTTGAGATCGATTCCGTTGAGAGGTTCATCCAACATATAGAGAAGCGCTTTTCTCGAAAGCGTCGCAATCACCTTGAGCTTTGCCATCATACCAGTAGACAACTCACGGATTTTCATCTCCTCAGATAATCCCACTTTTCGCACGAGCTCTTGGAATTTTTTTTCATCAAATCCCTCAAAGAAATCGCTGTAATATTTTCCTACCATCCCGATATTCATAAAATCATAGTAGAATGGCTCTGTCGACATATAGGCCACCTGATTCTTTGCCCGGTAATTCCAAGGGGCGCCGTCAAAAATAACTTCTCCCTGCGTCGGCTTGACAAACCCGGTCATCATCTTCATCCAAGTCGTCTTACCGCTTCCGTTGGGTCCAAGCAGTCCGTAAATAGATCCGCCGCAGATTTTTATGGAGACCTCTTTCACCGCTTTCTTTCCCATGTACGCTTTTGTCAGTCTTCTGCTCTCTGCTATCATACTTCTTCCTCCTCATCAAAATGCTCAATCCGGGATATGATTTCTTCTCTGCCAAATCCGAGATCCTTCATCTCTTTCAAAAAGCCCTTCAACAGTGCTTCTGCCATTTCCTTTCGTAATTCTTCCTGCATCTGTTCGTCCTCCGTAATGAATGTTCCAAGTCCCCGCTTCGTGTAACAGTATCCCTCTGCCTCCATCTCCTTATAGATCCTCGCCGCTGTGTTCGGATTGACCTTATATAATACGGCAAGTTCCCGGTTGGAAGGCAGCTTCTCTCCGGGAAGCAGCTGCTTGCGTACGATTCGCTTTTTAATATCTCTTACGACCTGAACATAAATCGGTACTTCCACATTGTATTCCATTTTCGTCCTCCTTTCTGTATCAGTGAACTAGTTAAATAGTACACTAGTATATTCATTTTGTCAACATATTTTCCGCATCTTTCGTTTTTCTTAATAACTCTTCATCCATAGGCGAAGATTTCGCTGCACAAGCAACGAAAAAGCAGTATGAGCTGCGTATCTGAGCTGTCTGGCTGGATCGCTACTTTTCTTAATCAACTTCATAAGGTCGAAAAAAGCTCCGGTTTTACTTTCCCATAAGGAACATGAAAAAACCGAAGCTCTTTATCCTATCTTCTTCTAAAAAGAATAAAGCCAGTTTGCTTTTTTGTAATAAATGAAAAAAGCAATGGAACTTAATGTCCAGGTCAGCGGATAAATCCAGTAGACTACCGCAATAGACGGGATCAGCGCAGAAACTGCAGTTAGAACTGCCACACGAATCACGCACCAGAAAATCATCATCACAAACATCGGAATCACTGCTTTCCCTGCCCCACGTAGAACCGCTGCCACAGAATGTGAATATGCCAGCAAACAGTAAAACAGAGCAGCCGTTCTTGCTCTTTCTGTTCCAAACAAAATGACTTCCGGCGTCCGGTCGAAAGCGGCTGTAAAGACCGGTGCTGCAATAAAAATCACAATCCCGATCAACTCGGCCAGAATCATTGCACACGCAATCCCAAACCGTGCTCCCTTTTTCGTACGTTCATAGTCTTTTGCCCCCAGATTTTGTCCCACAAAAGTAGTAAGTGCCATCGTAAAACTTGTGATCGGCAAAAATCCAAATCCTTCGATCTTGGAATAAGCTCCACATCCTGCCATTGCCATCTCTCCAAAAGAATTGATATTGGACTGAACTACAACATTTGCGATGGAAATGATAGAGTTTTGGATTCCGGATGGAAGGCCAAACTGAACCACCTGTTTGAAAATATCCCATTCAAAACGGATTCTTCGAAGCCTAAGCCGATATTCTGCCTTCGAGCGTATAAGCTGAATCATACAAAGAATCGCACTGACCAACTGTGAAATGTCCGTAGCTAGGGCCGCCCCTTCTACGCCCATTCCAAATACTGTGATAAAGGTGATATCCAACACCACATTGACCACAGAGGAAAGAATCAGGTAATAGAGCGGATGTCTGCTGTCTCCCACTGCCTGCAGGATGCCTACAAACATATTGTACATGACAAAGCCCAGAGATCCCATAAAATAGACCCGGAAATATGCAGTGGATTCCGGCATGACATTTTCCGGAGTTTTCATCCACACCAGAATCTGCGGTGCAAAAAATACTCCTACAATCGTCAGAATGATACCTGCCACGATTCCAAAAGCAACTGTCGTATGTACCGCTTTCTCAACGTGTTCCGAATCTCTCGCCCCAAAGTATCTTGCAATCACCACACCGGCTCCCAGCGCGATGCCATTAAAAAATCCAATCATCAGTTGAATCAGGTTCCCCGAAGAACTGACTGCCGCAAGTGCGTTACTCCCAAGAAAATTCCCCACAATCAACGAGTCCGCCGTATTATACATCTGCTGAAACAGATTCCCCAGAAAAATCGGTATTGCAAAAAAGATAATCCGTTTCCAGATGGGGCCTTCTGTCATCAGTGTGCTGGATGTCTTCTCTTCCATCCTACGATTCCCCTTTCTCTCTCCATATCCTTTCGTATGCTTCATATTTCTTCTGCATCTCGTCCCGCCTGCTCTTTGGCAGACGTGGGATCGCTTTTCTTAGTTGGAAAAGTGTTTCTTTCAGTGCGTCCCACTGTTTTGTCTGCCTGAGGGCTTCTGCCTCCCATACCAAATAATAGGCTTCTTCTTCCGGCCTTTTTTGCATACATGCCAGCAGCTTTAGCGCCCTGTTATAGTCCGAAAGCTGGCATAATGCAATCGGCAGATAAATCTGGAGTGTCGGGATCATGCTCTCCCATCTTCTGGCTGCTTCTTGATAATAAAGCAGAAAAAAAGTCACCACGTCCTGACTCTCCCCTTTCTCTACCAATTCTGATAAGATGCGCGCAGCGTAAATCCGGTCCCGCCCGGAGATCCAGACAAATCCTGATGTCACAAACAAGGCCAGCGCCCATGGCTGCCACATTCCTTTCAGATTGACACTCAGCCCTGCAATCAGTGCTGTACAAATCATTCCCAGGCACCAGCGAAGCTCCCAGATTTCCCTCTTGACAGCCAGAGTCTTATGGACACGGTCCCGTAACCCGTCTGTTTCCATGATCTGCTTTTGATCCAGATGCTCAAAAAACAACTCCCGGATTTTGTCTTGAAGAGCCTTTTCCCGAAGCTGTCTGCTCTTCTTACTGAAAAGACTTTGCCAGAGAAATACCAATACCGCACTCAATACAATTCCCGTAATCCGGTATTGCAATCTCGGATCCTGATACCGGCAGACATACAATGTACCACCTGCGGCCAAAAGCGCCGCAGCCCCCTCAACCAGTATCATCTTCCAGACTTTAACTTTTGTTTCTCCCTGCTCTCTTCCGGACCTTTGAAATGCCGCCAGATAAAACACTGCGGCACATCCTCCCGCAAAGCAGGTCAAAAGCCCCTCCCTCCTTGCCTGAAAGCGGAAAACCAAAACACCGCCTTCATATAACAATATCCCCGCAAGAAACACAGAGAAAATGCAAAGTAATCTCCAAATCTTCTTCGTCATATGATCCTCCTAGCCTGCTTCCTGCAAAGTTTCCGTAATTTCCTTCTCAAAGGTGAAGTGCTCTCCGTCCTCGGAAGAAAAGAGTGCCTTGATCATTTGTCCGTTATCCGCATAATCGCCATCTTCTCCCTGGCCGATCACCATGTACCACATACCATCCTCCATGTAAAACCGCTCCACTTGGTCAAATGGGTTGAATCCTAGTTTCTCCACAGCCTCTGTTGCCTGCGGCAATGGAATCTCCCGGAACGTTGTTCCTCGATCTGTCGTGCGGTAAAAGACACTCTGCTCCTGTCCTGCGGCATAGCATCCGGTCTGATCATCCGCCCAGAAGGCGGCACTTACATTGCTCATTACCTGGTCTTCTGTAGAAATCAGTGTCCATGTCTTGAGGTCGTCACTCATCCACGTCCCGTAATAGTCGTTTCCAAGTGCGCGATCCACGGCAAAAACAGCAGCATAACCTCCTTCATTCCTGGAAAGAAAGGTGTTTGCCTTGTATCCTCTGTTGGTGATCCGGCTCTCATTCCAGGATGTACCCTGATCCTCACTATAGATCAGAACCGTTCCCTCACTGTCAAATCCCAGAAAAGCGGTAAAATCCGGGGATATCAGATAACTACCATCTTCCAGGCGTTCATCGTATCCTCCATTTGGCTTGCCGCAGACTTTCTCATATCCGTCTGGTACTTCTACAAAAGATTCTCCCGCGTCATAAGTAACAAACAGCCCTCCATCCCGAATGTAATACGTCTCTTCTCGGTCAGTCTGCATCGCAAAATGCTCTGTCTGAGGTTTACGCACCTCCTTCTGAAACTCCGGCGACTGAATCTGATATTCCACAGGCCGCATCTTCTCTGTGATAGTAGATATGCCATCCCTCTCTTCAAGCCTGACTACCATCTGCCCCTGGTATATAAATCTGTCTGCGGTACCAGAAAGTGTTTTGTCCGCTCCCTTGCTGCCTAGAAAAACAAGCTCCAGATTTTGGATCATCCTGCTGTTGACACAGGCAGGTACAATCGTGTAATTCAGCTGAACATAGCCATTTTCATCCAGCACTTCCACTTCGTCCAAACGTGCTTCCCTGATCCGGTAATCATAAGGAACATTCATTCCGCCAAGAGCGTCCGCATAGTCCGTAAACCATTCCCGGCATACTTCCGCTTCTGACTTTCCTACACTGGCAATCTCTGCCCCGACGGCCGCAGGACTTTCAAACTGGCGCCACCGGAACTCTGTCCAGGCTGCACAAAGTAACACTGCTCCCACAAGCCCCAAAAGACTCACAGCCAATCGCTTCATACTTCACTCCTTCTCGTTCCAAATCACTGTCTTTGTCTATTATATCACCTTTTGTCGCACAGGAAAAGAGAGGACACGCTTATTCCAGCTTCCCCTCCCTCTTTGCAAATTCTATGATATCTTTCAGGCCGGCCACTTCTCTAGCCGTTTCTTTTAGTTTATCTGCACAGTACACCTTCCTGCAGCGCTGAATCCATTTTTTTGCTTCTTCTACATGCTTTTCTTCCATTTTCCGAAATGGCGGTACACTCACGACAACAGATGAAAGTGCCGATGCAGCAGTGTAGTCCAAATCATTTTCCCAGAGAATCCCCGCCGCAAACGGGATCCGCTGTCTTTGCAGATATCGAAAGTACATGGTGCCCGTTCCCATGCCTGCGATCACAAATATTTCCGGCTCTCCCTTTATTGCGGAAAGCTCCAGATTTCCTGTCAGCTCATCGTATAATCCTGTTGTCATCTGATAAAGTCTTTGGATATACCCCTCCGTAAAAATCTCCTCCGGCGTACCAAATCTGTCAATCCTGTCCTCATATACACAGGCAATCTTATCCGAAATTCTGGCCGCCAGATCAAGTTCATGCAAAGACATCAGGACACAAAGTCCTGTTTCTTTGGCCATCTTCTGCAGAATCGAAAGAAACTCCAACTTATACCGAATATCCAAATAGGAAGTCGGTTCATCCAGAATCAGAAGATCTGGCTCCTGACAAAGAGCCCGCGCTAACATTACCCTCTGCTTCTGTCCGTCACTGATCTTCTGAAAATCCTGCTCTTTCCACTTTGCTATTCCGACCACTTCCATACTCTTGTCGACAACAGACCAATCTTTCTCCGATAGTACTCCAAATCTACCGGTGTACGGATACCGCCCAGTAGACACAACGTCCCGGCAGGTCATCCGTTCTGTACGCACCCGGTCTGTCAGCACAACCGAGAGCTTTCTGGCCAGCTCGTTTCTCTGCATTTCATCTGTCTTCTTTCCATCAAGATATACAAGGCCGCAAAGTGGTTTCATCTGCCGAATCACGCTTTTTAAAATCGTCGTCTTACCAGCTCCATTTGGCCCGATCAGCGTCAGAATTTCTCCTTTTTTCATCTGGATGCAGATATCCCGGATCAGGGGAACTCCCTGGTATCCAACCGTCAGTCCCGCTGTTCTGAAATAGATCTCTTCTTTCATCAGACTTACCTCATTCTTTCCTTCTTTTGATGGATCATAATATAGATCACTACGGGCGCTCCCCAGATTGCGGTCACAGTGCTGATGGATAATTCTACGGGAGCAAAAATCGTTCTGGCAAGCAGATCACAAAACAGGCAGAATACTCCACCGCCCAAAAAACAAGCCGGAATCATCAGAATCGGACGCGCCGTCCGGAAAAAGCTTTTCACCAGATGTGGTACCGCAATCCCGACAAAAGAGACCGGTCCCGCAAACGCGGTCACACTGGCAGACAAAATGCTGGATAGTAAAACAAGCATCATCCGGAAAACCGGGACATTCAGTCCCATATTTTTCGCGTAGGCCTCTCCCATCTCATAAGCACTGATCTGTTTTGACAAAAGGAATACTCCAAGGGACGTAATAAGCACTACAACTGCCATTACCGCTACATTCTCCCAGCTAATACCGGAAAAACTGCCCTGTGACCAGTTATGCAGATTGACGATATTCGCATCATCCGCAAACGTGACGATAAAATCCGTGACAGCCGAACAGATATATCCGATCATAACTCCACTTACAATCAGCATGGACATCTGGTCGATCACTCTCGCCGTAAGAAGGACAAATCCCATGCAAAGCATGGAGCCTGCAAAGGCCGCCATAATCAGCATCCATGAACTGAGCTGTACGGCATACCCAAGGGATACAACCATCGTCAGCGCAACGATCAGTTTCGCTCCGGATGAAATTCCTAAGGTAAACGGGCTGGCGATGGGATTGTGAAAGAAAGTCTGAAGCAGATACCCGGACAGAGCCAAAGCCCCTCCAAGAATCACTGTCCCGAATGCTCTAGGCATCCGGATTTCCATGAGAATTTCCCGGTATGTCGCGTCTCCTTTTTCTCCTTCGATGATCAGTTTCGGGATATCTGTGAACGGAATTCCCACGCTGCCAATACAAATATTCAACAGGAAGAAAAACAGCGTAAGTACAATTAAAACAGCGAACGCTGCCACACATCGTTTTCGCTTCATCTTAGTATCACTCCAGTCGATAGATATAGGTGAGAGTATCTTCCTCCCCGTGCAGGATCTTGTACAGATCCGATATGATCGATCCTAGTTTCATAGTAGACTGATACAAATTTTTGCTTGTACAGTAGACGTTTCCTTCTTCCACTGCCTTAAAATGCTCCAGAAGACCGCTCTTTTCCGTCAACTCATCTACTGTGGAGATTTCTCCGTCCACTGTACTATTATAGATAATATAATCCGCATCTTTTGCCGCCGCATAAAAGCTTTCCATATCCATACTCATAGTTGAAGATACGCTGTCATCCTCCTCATCCTGTTTCAGAATATAGCTCCCTCCTGCCATCTCAATCATCTTTGGCAGATAGTCTGAAGCTTTGCGTACATTGACTTCTCCGTTAGACGTAATATAGAAAAACGCAACCGTCTTTCCGGTAGCTTTGTCCTGACTGATCTGCTCAAACGCTTCCTTCTCCCTGTCAAACGCCGCTGTAGCTTCCTCTTCTTTTCCGCTCAGCAGCCCGTAAAGCTTCACCCATTCCGTTCTTCCCAGTGGTTTTTTTTCATAACTGGAATAGTCCACGAAAACCGGGATTCCTGATGACTCCAACTGTTCTTTCACCTCTGGCGTATGATAGATCATTGTATTTTCTATCGCCAGTCCGCATGATTCATCCAGAATCTGCTCATAATCCGGAGCAGAATATTTTCCCGCGTACAGAATGGAGCCTCTCTCCATCGCCGTCCTTGCTTCCTCCACATACCAGGACTCTGTTTTCAAAGAACTAAACCGTATCCTATCTAAGGCGTTGATTGATACAAACATATCCATAACCGCCGAGGCCGCAAGATAGATATGGTCAATCGGCTGATACAACAGGACAATCCCCTCGTCCAGTTCTTGGGGTGTCTTTTTTCCTTCCGGTATGACCAGATACCTGTCTCCATTGGATATTGTAATGAGTACATATCCGTCCTTATAATAATCTACCGCAAACTGCTCTGCGTAGGAAAGCTCCATGCTATGATCAAATTCCAGTTCCTGACTGATTTCCTTATCCCGGTCTTTCAGTGTTTCCTCTTCCTCAGAAGGCTTCTGACAGGCCGCTATGGAAACCGTCAGGAAGGTACACAGAAACACTGCAAGGCACTTTTTTCTTATACTAATTGTTTTCATCCGTTTTGTTTCCTTTTCTTACAGTAAACGGCCGCTCCTACCGCCACGATCAGAACGCCTGCGCCAACTGCCGTCATAACCCAGATACCGCTTCTTTTTTCAGACCGGATTTCTATTGTCTTTTCCTGAAACGTCAAGGTATACTCGATCTCATGGGACGTACTCATCGCAGTCGTATCTGCTGTCACTGTCACTGGTTCGTCAAATGCCAAAACCGGAATTTCAAAAGTTGAATACTCCTCTCCTTCGATTGGAAGAAACTTCTCTCCTCCGACAATCATATAATCATAATGTGAGCTGCTCCATTGAATTCTGGCGTATGCACGCCCATCCTTAACAGTCAGAACCGCCGGAGACGTAATAGATGCTCTCCCGCTTCCACCTTTCATAGTAATCTCGATCGTATATTCTCCGTCTTTTTTGTCTGTGCTTCCTGCCGCCTCTGCTGCCTTTCCAGAGAGTACAGATGAACACACCAGGAAATATCCTGCTGCCAGCAAAAGGACGCCTGTTTTTATCCATTTTCTTTTCATTCTGATTTCCTTCCCTGATATAGAATTCCCCCGCTGTAAAAGCGGGGGCTTCTATCATCGTGATTTTATTCGGTCTTTTCCGGATTAGCAACACTGACCTTATGATCGTACCATTTTCCCTTCGTTCCAATCAAGGCAAGATCAAATTCTTTCTCAAGCTCAGGTACCGGGACATCATATCCATAAACCTCTTCCGAAAGCCCGTCATCGTATGTAACCGTATCTACGGTCGGTTCCAGCAATTCTGCCCCCTCTTTCTGTGCGTCTTCTGCCAGTCCCGGATAGAGATTCACAATATTCTTTGATGTCAGGGAAATATGGATCGTCATTTCTCCATCCTTGACGGTAAGAGTTCCTTTCCCTTTGCATGCTTCACTGACATGAAACATGCTGCTGTCTGTTTTAAAATCTGCCGTATAGATACCATCTTCCAGTACATTCTCTTTCTTCTGAGTCTGCTCCGTCTCTTTCTTTGTCTCTGACTTATCATCTGTGCCACCGCATCCTACTGCCATTACAACAATGCAGACCATCACACACAGAACTGCTGCCATCCTTTTCAGTCGTTTTCTCATCCTGTCCTCCTGTTATGCTCCGATTGCTGCTGCGGTATGTGCAATGTAAAGCTGCTGGATCGCGTTAATTGCTCCAAGGCCGCTGATCTGCGTATCAACTGTTTCAAATTTTCCGGAATTTTCAAACATGCTTTTCCAGGAATCTTCCTCGTTTCCTGCCATATCGTTATTGGCATGATCTCCGGCCACTACCATCAGCGGACGAAGAACAACATTTTTATAGCCTTCCTGCTCTAAACTGCTCATCACTGCCTCGCAGGATGTCTCTTCTGGTTTTCCTTCTACGGTACCGACCAATACATTATCATATCCAAGCACTGTCATCTGCGTCTGCATCTGGCTATAGGATACCTTTGCGGTATGGGATGTTCCGTGTCCCAGAAATACAAACGCTGTTCCGGCTTCTTTTGCCGCATCCAGACTGTCAAATCCGGCCTCGCTCACAGCCACAGAAGTCACGGCCTCCGCTACCGCTTTCTTATCGCTGTTGATTGTCGTGGCATCAGAGCCTACCTCACCGAGAAGCGGCTCTGCAATCCTGACGGACGTAAACTGATCCCGATATTCTTCCACCGCACTTACGAGCTCATCGTATTCTGCCCCGTGCATCAGATGGGTCGGCTGTACAACCAGCTCCTTCACACCGTTATCCACTGCACGCTGCAATGCCTGCTGCATATTGTCGATTTTCTCTCCGTCACGTGCCTGAACATGGTTGATAATGATCTGTGCGGTAAACGCCCTTCTTACCGACCATTCAGGATAAGCTTCCTGAAGAGCATCTTCGATTCCCTTGATATCCTCCACACGGCTGTCGTTGAAAGATGTACCGAAGCTGACTACGAGCAGCTCCTTTTCCCCGATGCCATCTGCATTTCTCGGATCATCTTTGGATGCGTCCCCGGTATCTCTGCCAAAATAGTCTGGATCTGCATTCTCACCAGATACCAGCTCTTTCTGAGCGTCTGTCAGTGCATCCCAGGCTTCCCTTGCCTCTTCACACTGGACGTCCGTCTCATCTGTTCTCTCCTGAACATAGATTGTATCGATCAGATCCGCCACATGGTCTGCCGCCTCCTGATCCGACGTCCCCTCCGTCTTCTCTTCCTTTGTCTCCGTCTTGGATACCGGCTCATCTGATCCTAAACCGGAGCATCCCGAAATCAGCGAACATGCCAGAACTGCGGAGCAAAACATTGCTGCAACTTTTCTCTTCTTCATTTTTCGTATCCTCCTTTTTTTCTTCCAGATTCTGTGAATGAATAAAAAGTGATACGAAAAAGAAAACCCAACGCATATGGATGCAGTTGGATTGTCGAAATATAATTCGGTACAATCAAACCTCGTGATCTGGAATTCTACATTCCCGTACCACAGCTCTGGCAGGTCTCCTGGCTCACAGTCATTGCATATTGCAGCCTTCCCGATTTCACAGTGACATTTTTGCAATACGCTCCTGCATACAGTGACGAGATCGCACAGGCCTCTCACCTGTTTCCCTATTATCCGCAGCCTATCCTGCGGCACCATCTGTTTTATTCTGTTTTCAGTCAAATCTGTTCTGATTTAGTATAGCATGAAACGAATAGGTCATCAACCCCGTTTTCCTACCCGTGTTATCTTACTCTGTATGCCTGAATTTCACCAATAGCTGAATGATATTTATAACTCTTTGTGAATCATCAGGAAACCACCGCCATTGCAACCGTTCCCGCTGTGAGCAGCAGTAATCCGGCTAGGGCTTTGCCTGTTAATTTTTCTCCAAACACAAAATAGGAAAAGACTACCGTAACCAGAACACTCAGCTTATCAATGGGAGCAACCACACTTGCAGGTCCCTCCTGCAATGCTCGGTAATAACAGAGCCATGAGACTCCTGTAGCAATCCCAGAAAGACAGATAAATACCAGTTCTTTCCTGTCAATCTTCTTTATGTCTTTTTCTTTTCCTGTAATAAAAACCATTCCCCATGCCATAATCAGCACCACAGCGGTACGAATTGCTGTTCCCAGGTTAGACTCTACTCCGGAAATCCCTATTTTCCCAAGAATAGCGGTCAAACTGGCAAAAAAAGCGGAGCCTGCCGCATAAAGCATCCAGCCGCTCTTCCCATCTGCTTTCTGGTCCTTAACGTCTTTTTTCTCGATCATCAGGAAAATTCCTGCCGCAATCAGAAATACAGCCACCATTTTCCGCAGACTGATCCCTTCCCCAAGAAAAAGCAAAGCCAGAAGGATGGTCAATACAGTACTTAATTTATCAATAGGGACAACTTTGTTAATATCCCCTGTTTGTAATGCCCGAAAATAGCACAACCATGAAGCCCCGGTTGCGGCTCCGGATAAAACCAAAAACAGTAAGGTTACGCCACTGATCGCAGCAATCTGCGATCCCGATCCCACAATCCAGACAATCAACCAGGAAAATAGCAGGATTACCATCGTCCGCAGGGACGTGGCCACCGTAGAATCTGTCTTTCGAATCCCGCATTTTGCAAGAATCGACGTAATTCCCGCAAAAAAAGCAGAACCTGCCGCATATAATATCCACATCTTTCATTCCTTCTTTCTACTGAATCTCGATCTGATATTCCTTTGTTGTCTATTTAGCTATACATTTCCCGCGAATATTTCAGGGGCAGGTGTGACTCATATGAGTGAGTCACACCTGCCCCTGTTTAAGTCTGCCTGCTTTCCGGCAGCACCTCGTTTTTCTGATCCGTAAACTTACATTCCTGCCTGAGCAGCCACCTCTGCCGCAAAATCGTCAACTTTCTTTTCGATTCCTTCACCTGTCTCGAAACGTACAAATTTCTTAACAGTAACTTCTGCGTTGTTCTCTTTTGCAACTTTTTCTACATATTTTCCAACAGTCAGATCGCTGTCCTGAACATATACCTGATCTAACAGGCAATACTCTTTCAGCTCTTTGTTCAGACGTCCAACGATCATCTTTTCGATAATATTGTCCGGTTTATTCGGATTTTCTTTCTTTGCCTGTGCAAGAAGAATTTCTTTTTCGTGATCCATGAATTCCTGAGATACTTCATCACGGGATACATATTTCGGGGACATCGCTGCCACCTGCATTGCTACGTTCTTTAAACATGTTCTGATCTCATCGTTTACTACATTTGTATCAGCTTCTACAAGAACACCAATTCTTCCGCCGCCATGAATGTATGCAACCACACAACCTTCGGATGTGATTTTCTCAAATCTCCGGATATTCAGTTTCTCACCGATCACAGAGATCTTCTCTGTCAGAGCATCCTGAACTGTCTTGGATGGATCCGCATTCCATGCCTCAGCCATAAATGCATCCATATCAGCAGCACTTGTTCCCAGAGCCTGCTCTACAACAGCGTCAACAAATCCCTGGAACTCTGCGTTCTTAGCAACAAAGTCTGTCTCAGAATTTACCTCTACGATTGCAGCAACTTTGTCTTCCTTTACAGATGCCTTAACCAGACCTTCTGCCGCAATTCTTCCGGCTTTCTTCTCAGCTTTTGCCTGACCGTTCTTTCTTAAAAATTCAACGGCTGCATCCATATCACCGTTTGTTTCACTAAGAGCTTTTTTACAGTCCATCATTCCTGCGCCTGTCATTTCTCTTAATTCTTTTACCATGCTTGCTGTAACTGCCATTTTGCTTTCCTCCTGAATCATTGTAAGAAATGGATTATTCTTCTACCGTTTCTACTGCTTCTTCTACTGCCTCTGCGTCTTCGCCTTCAAATACTTCCTCGCCGGTAGCGCCCTGATTTGCTTCTACCACAGCATCTGCCATCTTAGAAACAATCAGTTTAACAGCTCTGATCGCGTCGTCATTTCCCGGGATTACATAATCAAGCTCTTCCGGATCACAGTTTGTATCAGCAATACCGATCAGCGGGATTCCCAGTGTGTGAGCTTCCTGAACACAGATTCTTTCTTTCTTCGGATCTACTACAAAAATAGCATCCGGCAGCCTCTTCATATCTTTGATACCGCCAAGGTTCTTTTCCAGTTTTTCCCATTCTTTCTTTAATGCGATGACTTCTTTCTTCGGAAGAACGTCAAATGTTCCATCCTCTGCCATTGCTTCGATCTCTTTTAAGCGGTTGATTCTGCTCTGAATCGTCTTGAAGTTTGTCAGCATACCGCCAAGCCATCTCTCGTTTACATAGAACATTCCACAACGTTCCGCCTCGGTCTTGATAGCATCCTGAGCCTGTTTCTTTGTTCCGACGAACAGGATGGTGCCGCCTTCTGCCGCAATGTCAGATACTGCCTGGTAAGCTTCATCTACTTTTCCAACAGACTTCTGTAAATCGATGATATAGATTCCGTTTCTTTCTGTGTAGATGTACTCTGCCATCTTAGGATTCCATCTTCTTGTCTGATGTCCAAAGTGAACACCTGCTTCCAAAAGTTGTTTCATTGAAATAACGCTCATGTTTTTTCCTCCATTTGTTTGTGGTTTTACTTCCGCATGTTTCTGCCTCCCGGAACCGGATGAAACCTGGCACCGCCGGAAGTAACCGCATGCGTGTTTTTTTGCAACATTCGTAGTATAACATAGAAAAAACGGCTATGCAAGCCGTTTTTTCATCAAACTCAATATTTGAGTAACGATTCAGCCACAAGAACAGATTTAACTATGAAGCTACAGCTCTGATCTGTATGGATGAATTGTTGAATATTGTAACTTTCTTTTACCAGTATCTTCTGTACCACGGTGTACCGCAGGAATAAACACTTGAAATCTTAACAACGTCTCCCGGCTGAGGAGCATGAATCATCTGTCCGCCTCCGATATAGATACCAACATGTCCAGGATAGCACACTACATCTCCCGGCTGCGGACTGGATACTGCCCTGCCGCCTGCTCCTAACGCGGAAGAAGTCCTATCCACGCTGATTCCCGCAACGCTGTGACAATATTTTACAAGTCCGGAACAATCAAGCCCTACACCTGGTGTGTTTCCTGCCCATACATACGGTGTACCAAGACAGCTTCTTGCCGCGCTGACGATCCTGCTCGCCGCACTGGTATTTCCTGTACTTGTGGAAGTATTCGAGCCGGAACCTGTGCTCGGCTTAGATGCGCTTGGCTTGGATGTACTTGGCTTCTCAGCAGTATCGTTCTTATTCGTATTCGATGTTCCACCGCCTGACGGCCGATTGGTAGTATTACCGGAAGCCGTATTCCCACTCGTCTGATTGCCGGACGTACTTCCCTGACCGGATGTCGTATTAGAATTCGACGCGCTCTCCTTGGATGCCGCTTCTTCCTCAGCCTTTCTCTGAGCCTCTTCGGCAGCCTTTCTTCTTGCCTCTTCTTCCGCCGCAGCCTGTGCGATCGCTGCCTGAAGCTCCTGGTCAAGGTTTGCAACCTCTGCCTGCTTCTGCGTCAGCGTCTCACTCAGCGCTTCCTTCTGACTTTCAAAGGAAGCCTGCATCTTCTCAAGCTTCTCCAGATCTTTTTCCAGCGACTCTTTCAAACTGGCAATCTGCTCTTTTGTCTCTACATATTCTTCTAATTTTTCTCTGTCATAGTTATGTACCGTCTCGATATAGTCTGCCTGATTCAGAAAATCAGCGATACTATTCGATGTAAACAGGTCTTCCAAAGCCTTGGTGTCCCCCTGCTCGTACATATATTTAATCCGGACTTTCATCGATTCATACTGCTGTTCCTGCTTCTTTTCCGCCTCGGCAAGATCTTCCTTTGCTTTCTGAATCTCTTCACCTTTGGTGATCAGCTTTTCTTCTGTCTCGGAAATTTTGGAAACCATCGTCTGTAACTGTGCCTGTACAGACTGTACTTCTTTTTCTTTCTGTTCTTTCTCAGCTTGAATTTCATCAGTATTCGGTGCCGCATAAACCGGAGTCGCAAGCATTGAAGCAGCCATCAACGCTACCACCAGTCTCTTCCCAAATTTGTTCATTCTATTCTCTCCTGTCTAAAACTGCATGTCCGAACTCTTTCGGTCCTTCTTTTTTATACTACATGGTCTAGTATATCTTATTCTTTTTTATTTTGCAATGATTTTTAATAGTTTTGTAACATTTTTTTAGAATTCTCTAAATTCCGGATAAGGACAAAGAAAACGGAAGCCGTAAACGCACAGATTACAGTAACCATTCCCATCCGAAGCGGGGTATGGAAAATCCATCCATATCCGTTCCCCTCCGTCAAAAGGACGGAACCTAGATTAGCTGAGGCGTGAAGAATGATCGGCGCTTTGATGCTTTCAAAACTTTCGTATACATAGGACAGAAGAAGTCCGAATACAAGGGCATACAGAAACTGTACGATGTTTCCGTGGATAATCGCAAAGATCACAGCCGAAAAGAGGATCGCTTTCTTTGCCGGCATCAGATCCCGCAGTCTCCTGAAAATCACACCCCGGTACAGACATTCTTCCAGAACCGGTACAATCACTCCCAATCCGATGATCTCTATGATCACCGGAGCAGCATAAAGTCCCGCGGACGTCGTTTGGTAGGAAACGCTGATACTGCCAAGATTACTCAGAATAAGAATATTGTTCAGTGCAATCCCTGCTGTCACCCCAAGCAGTACCGTATACACATAACTGACCGCAGGAGCTTTCCATGGCGTCTTATGTTCCTCCGGTTCAACAAACATCTTCCGGTATCTTTCGTCTTTCCGCATCATATAAATATAGAACGGAAGTGCAAGCAACGCTGACGCTGATGTGATCTCTGTGGAATGACCCAGGATAAAAGTCATTGTCTCTTCCATAAATGTCTGAAGTGCGCTCTGGCTTTCATACGCCTGCATCAGCTCCTGACCGTGGGCGGTCAAATATGCCGAGACAACCACCATATCCACCAGAAAGCTGATGCCCCAGTAGATCAAAATCGGAACAATAATTCCCACAATCGGATTTCCCGGTCTTCTGTTTGACTGATTATTGAACATTGATTATCTCCTCAAAATATGCTTTGATTGTCTTTTCTTCTCCAGTTAAGGATCCCTGGATCATGGCAGGCTTACCGCCTCCCCGTCCATGGAATCTCACATTGAGCTTCTTCCCCAGTTCCCGGATGTCCCGATCCCGGCTCCCGATCACATACTGGTACTGCTCTCCCCGTTTCAGAAATACCCCGCAAATCGGAACCCCCCGTTCCAGTACCTTGTTCATCAGATCCCGCATCCCGTTCTGATTCAGGTTCGTCTCAAATAGACACTGATACCTGGAGTCCTCTGGAATCTGCTGGACTTTCAGTTCATTCATCCTTTTCTGAAGCTCGATGATCTGACACTTTCTGTCTTCATTCTCCTCCATCAGCCTTCTTACTGCTTCCGGAAGCTCATCCTCCTTTGCAGAAAGCATGGCCGAAATCTCTTTCATATCCCGTTCCCGTTTCTCATGATCTAAAAGTGCCCGGTCGCCGCTCACCATCGTCACACGGACGCCGCCCTTATAATTCATCATGGCAATCACCTTGATCTGTCCGATCTCTCCTGTGCTCCCCACATGGGTCGCACAGCAGGCACAGCGGTCATACCCAGGAACCCAGACGATCCGCACCTGACCATCGATCTCGATCTTACTGCGGTATTCCATCTTCTGTAATTCTTCCTCAGGCGGGTACAGAATGTGAACAGGAAGATCCTCGTAAACCGCCCGGTTGGCCTCCTGCTCGATCTCTTCCATCTCTTCTCTCGTGATCGGACCGTTAAAATCCATGGTACAGATATCGTCTCCCAGATGAAATCCGACGTTCTGATAGCCGAAACGGCCATGAACCAGACCAGAGAGAATATGCTCCGCCGTATGTTGCTGCATCCTGGAGAAACGGACCTTCCAGTCAATCTCTCCCTCGACTGTATCTCCCTCCTGAAGTGGTCCCTCAGTATAGTGTAGGACCTCTCCATCTCTTTCCTTGGTATCTCTCACACGGACGCCGCCAAGCGTTCCAATATCACCATACTGGCCGCCTCCCTCCGGGAAGAAAGCCGTGCGGTCCAGTATGACCTCATACCCTTCCTGCCCGGGCACCTCCGTACAAGAACGCACTGTCCCGGTAAAAGTCTTTGTATAGACGTCCTGATTATATAATCGTTCTGTCATGTTTCATTACATCCTTTCCGGCGCTTCAAAACCAAGCAGGCCAATAGAAGTCATAAGAATGTCTTTTACAAGATCCAGAAGAGCAAGATAACCTTGCTGTTTCTCCTTATCTTCTTCTCCAAGAATCCGGTTCTCGTGATAGAAACGGTTGAAGCTGTTGGCCAAATCAAAGATATATCCGCAGATCTTGTGTGGAGCCAGCTCTTCGTAAGCCTGTTCCATTACCGCGGTAAATTTTGCTGCTTCCAACATCAGTCCCCGCTCAGATTCTGAATGTGGCTCACTGATTCTGCATTCTGCCATGTCTCCGCCATTTTCTTTATATTTATTGAGAATGGATTTGATCCGCACAATCGTATAAAGGATATATGGACCAGTATTTCCCTCAAAGGAAGCGAATTTGTCCAGGTCAAAAACATAATCCTTGGCTGCCTGATTGGATAGGTCTCCATATTTTAGTGCCGCAAGACCTACCATTTGCGCCGTCTTCTCGGCTTCCTCCGGTGCAACGGTTCGGTTTTCCGCGATCTTTTTATACATTTCCTCATTAATTCCATGAATCAGATCAGACAGACGCATCACCCCACCGGCTCTTGTCTTAAACGGCTTTCCGTCCTTTCCATTCATCGTTCCAAATCCGATAAATGTCAACTTCGTATCTTCCGGAACAATTCCCGTTTTCTTTGCACATCGGAATACTTGTACGAAATGCAGCTCCTGACGTTTATCTGTCATATAAATGACCTCATCTGGATGATAAAGCTTTTCTCTCTCTACCAGAGTTGCAAGATCTGTTGTATCATAAAGTGCCGCTCCATCTGACTTCAGGATCATGCAAGGAGGAATCTCTTTTGTATCCGTCTCCTCTTTGACGTCCACAACCAGAGCGCCCTGATCCAGATAAGCAAATCCCTTTTCTTTCATCATCTTTACCATATCCGGAATATATGGCTGTGCATCCGCTTCCCCTTTCCAGAGATCAAACGTTACATTCAGATTCTCATAGTTACGTTTCAGATCGGCGATAGATACACGCATAATATGCTTCCAAAGGGCACGATAGCCTTTTCTGCCATTTTGTAATTCAAAAGTCGCCGCAAGCGCTTCTTCCTTATAATCCTCATGCTCCTTTGCATATGCGCTCGCATATGGATAGATCTCCTCCAGATCATTAATTGTAAACGGAGCTTCTTCTGGATACTCTCCTTCATACTGCTCATCAAAGTAAACAAGTTCTGGATTACGCTTGCGAAGCTCTGTGATAACAAGACCCATCTGATAGCCCCAGTCCCCCAGATGCACATCCCCAATCACCTCGTGTCCTTTAAAACGAAGAATCCGTTTTAAACATTCACCGATGATTGCCGAGCGTAAATGGCCTACATGAAGCGGCTTTGCTACATTGGCCCCACCATAATCTAAAATAATACATCTTTTCTGAGAATCATGCTCTACACCGAGTTGATTTGCCTCTCTCATTTCCTGAGTATAAGATCCCAGGAACTCTTTTTTTACTTTCATATTGATAAATCCCGGATTTACTGCCTGCACATCTTCAAGGGCTTCACTTCCTTCTAAATGAACTGCCACATCGCCTGCAATGATCATCGGAGCCTTATGATAGGTCTTCGCCGCCGCCATCGCTCCATTGCACTGATATTCGCATAAATCCGGACGATTGGAAACAGTCACCTTTGCAAAGTTCGGGTCATATCCTGCTTTTTCAAATGCTGCTTTCATTTCTTCTTCCAGAAAATCTACCAGTTTTTTCATCTCATTTGTCCTTCTTTCATCTAAATAAAATTACATATATTTCTTATTCTAGCATACGAGAGAAAGGCCAACAACTATATTTTTATGGTCTTGCGCTTTTTTTATTTTTCATATATAATAATAGAAATTATTACTGTTTCGAGAGGATTGATTATGACAAAAGAAAAAAGGACCGCTCCGCTGCTTGGCTCCCATGTAGGAATGAGCGGAAAAGATATGCTTCTTGGCTCTGCCAGGGAGGCAGTCTCCTACCATGCTGAGACTTTTATGTTTTATACCGGAGCACCGCAAAACACGCGCCGGAAGGAAATCAGTGAACTCCGGATTCCGGAAGCATGGGACTATATGAATACCCATCACATTTCACAGATCGTCGTCCACGCACCTTATATTATTAATCTGGGAAATTCGGTAAAGACAGAGACCTTTGATCTGGCCGTCCGGTTTCTTGCCTTGGAAATTGAGCGGACCGCTGCCTGTAACAGCAGCACCCTCATTCTTCATCCGGGCGCCCATGTGGGAGCTGGCACAGATGCCGGGATTTCCCAGATCATCAAAGGGTTAAATGAAGTTCTGACTCAAGATACCCCTTGCCATATCGCTCTGGAGACGATGGCCGGGAAAGGTTCGGAACTTGGCAGCTCTTTTGAGGAGCTGGCGAGGATTTATGATGGCGTCACCTGCAATGACAAGCTCCGGGTCTGCTTTGATACTTGTCATACCCATGACAGCGGTTACCCTGTACGAGACGACTTTGACGGTGTCATAGAGGAGTTTGACCGGATTCTTGGAAAAGACCAGATCGCTGTCTTTCACATCAACGACAGCAAAAATCCACAGGGAGCCAAAAAGGACCGACATGCCAATATTGGGCAGGGTGAGATCGGCTTTGACGCTCTGGCATACATCGTCCATCATCCGGATTTTATGGAAATCCCGAAAATTCTGGAAACTCCTTATCTGCCATCTGTGGATGACCCTAAAAAGACGCTTCCGCCGTACCGGCATGAGATCGAAATGCTGCGGAAATATAGAGAAAAAACAGTTCTGTAAAACAAAAACCTGCCGGAATTTCCGACAGGTTTTCTACACACCTAGGCGGATTCGAACCGCCGCACCCGCCTCCGGAGGGCGGTGCTCTATCCCCTGAGCTATAGGTGTATCCTACGTCTTGTGAACGCGTAAATTATAATACCATATCTTTCTGAAATTGTAAAGAGAAAAAAATCGACAATTTTCCGGATATTTTTCAGTTTATCATTGAAATTTTATCTCTGATTCAGTATGATAGATGATAAATAAAATCTTGTAAGGAAGGATTTATCATGCAGCTTCTTAAAGAACGTATTTTAAAAGACGGGGTTGTCAAGCCGGGAAATGTATTGAAAGTTGACAGTTTCCTCAATCACCAAATGGACATTGACTTAATAAATGAAATCGGAAAGGAATTCCGCAGACGGTTTCCTTCTGAAAAGATTACGAAGATATTGACGATTGAAGCTTCCGGAATCGGGATTGCCTGCATTGCGGCACAGTATTTTCATGTTCCGGTTGTATTTGCGAAGAAAGCACAGAGCATCAATATCGACGGAGAGGTCTATCACTCTAAAGTAGAGTCTTTCACACACAAACGTACATACGATGTGATTCTCTCCAAAAAGTTTCTGGGGCCGGAAGATCACGTTCTCATTATCGATGATTTCCTTGCCAATGGCTGTGCCCTTATGGGACTGATCTCCATCGTCAAAGATGCGGGCGCTACGATCGAGGGCGCCGGGATTGTCATTGAGAAAGGGTTCCAGCAAGGCGGCGATCAGATCCGCAAGCTTGGCGTACATCTGGAGTCTCTGGCAATCATCTCTTCCATGACCGATACGTCACTGACATTTAAAGAATAGACGAAAGGGCCGGACTCCGGCCCTTTTTGCTTCGATATCTTTTCTGTTACTGTCTATTTACTCCTGCTTCCATCAGCACCCTGACTTGTCCACCGCACACAAGGCCTTCCTCTGCCGCGTCCCGGTTGTTCAAATCAGAAGATTCTATCCGGATCCTTTCTCCGTGGGTTATCATTTCCATCGCTGCCTGCACGATGTCTGCTTCCAATTTGCCTCCGCCGATCGTTCCAAAACACTGTCCGGATTCTCCCACGATGAAATGGGTGCCTTCCTTTCTTGGCGCCGAGCCCTGTCTCTCCAAAATTGTGGCAAGAACAAATCTCTCTCCCTCTTTCAGACACGTAAGCGCCTGACGAAACACCTCGTACCCGGCACGGAGGGGATTTCCTACCCTGCTTCTCTCGGAAAGAATCTGCGCCAGCACAGCAACTGCTATTTCCTCCGGCGTCTGGGCGCCAATAGAAAGTCCGATCGGTGCGTGAAGCCGGTTGATCCATTCTGCGCTCACTCCTGCCAAACGAAGTTCCTCCCGCATCATGGCAGACCTCGTCTTGCTTCCCATCATGCCGACATAGTAGGATTCTTTCTTTGCGATCTCCAGCAGACATTTCTCATCGTAAGCATGGCCTCTTGTCATAACGACATAGGCCGTATTCGCCTCCTCAGTCAGATCCCGAATCGCCTTGTCAAAGGGGCGGCAGATGATCTCCTGAGCGCCGGTCTCTTTGGCACGGTCGGCAAAGTCCTTCCGATCCTCCAGAAGAATCGTATGGATCCCCGCAAAAACAGAAAGCTTTGCAAGGGCGGATCCGACATAGCCTGCTCCGCAGATCACCATCCGATCTTCCTTTCCCACTGTCTCCAAAAACAACATCTCTCCCGATCCTCTTTTTCGCAACGCGGTCCCCCTCGCCCATGCCTCTTTTGCAAGATCACAGATTTCTTCTTTCATTCTCTGATCATCAGAACCTACAATCGAATCCTTGCCTTCTTCCTGCTCCCAAATCCAAGTTCGGATCTGTTGTTTCCTATCAAGCAGACGGACAATCAGCCCGCCCTCCTTTTCATATAATGCCTTCATCCGGCATAAAAACGCTCTGTCTGTCATCGCTTCGCTCCCATACAAATGCAGGAACACCCTGCTGCCCTATTAACAGAAATTCTTTTCGGTATCGTGCAAAAAAGCACCGTCCCTCTCCCATCGCAAACCCACTTACAAGTGCGACCTTTTTCGCCTGACAGTTCTGGAAAATCCCATCTCTTTTGCAAAACAATACCACAAGATCAAACATATCCACCAGATCTTCCTGATTTTTTCCCAGACTGCCCGCACAAATCTGTGGGCGGTGCGCCACTTCTGAAAAAGGATGCCCTACTGCTTTTTGGTTCAGGATACCCACTACCGTCTCCGCAAAGTCCGGAACGACCGGTTCGTTTGCTCCTGGTCTCTTGATCCATTTCCCTTTGGCCCCATCCGCCTCCACAAAAAGCCGGATCCCGGCTTCAGCCAACCGGGCGAGTATCTGCTCCGGGACGGGGCCAATCTTCCCATTTCCGAAATCTGTTCCGATGGTAAGAGGAAGTGTCCCGCAGCCCCTGATCTTTTTCCGGATCTCGTCGACAGAATCTCCTGCTTTCCATTCCACAAATCCTTTCTTAGGCTTCCACATCTTCGTCGTCGTTACAGCCGCCGCCAGAAGTCCTTTCTGGAGGCTTTCCCCGACGCAGGTGTAGACTGCCGTCGTCTTGCCTCCGGCTCCGACAAACGCTGTACAGCGATTCTCCTCCAGACCTAATTCTCCAAGCATCTTCTCTCCCATTCTTCCAGAGCCCTGCACACACTGCCTCCGATGGCAAGCGCCTTATCGGAGATCAGGAAACAGCGTGCGTTGCTGTCTGTCCTCGGCTCAATATCCATAATCTTTAATCCTGTCGTGACCGGATAGCCTTCCCGGATGGCTCCCCGCAGCAATCCCGTCAGGGTCGCACATACTGTCTGTCCGTCGATCACCGCCAAAGGTTCCCCCTTTTTTACCAGATCGCCCACCTGTCTCAGATATCGAATCTCGCCGGAACACGGCGCATAAATCACCCTTTCTGAGGCATAACCGTCAATAACACCCGGTACTCCCGTATTCGGCAGCGCAGTTCCGCTTTGATAAACCCTTGCAAGGCTCTCTCCCCGCATCGTTTCAATAACCAGATCCGTATCCACTCCAGCCGTAAATCCAGGTCCCAGCCCGATCGTAAGCGGAGCCATATCAATACGAGTACCCAGATTTTTCTTGGCCAGAATCCCGTCTACCAGCGCCAATGGCTGAAGCCAGGAAAGACAGGTACAGCCCGGATCTACGAGCACAGGTATCTCCCCACGTTCCCAGGCACGAATCGTCTTTTCTCGGTTTGTCACCTTTCTTGCAGTGATTCCTTCTACCTCACAGCGGCCTTCATAGACGGCCTCGCAAAACGCCACCTGACGGCGAATACAGGCTGGATGCTCTGTCTCCAGCACAAGAACACGATAACCCCGTTTCGCCAGAAGATAGGACGTCCCTGTGGCAAGATCTCCTCCGCCCCGCACAATCACAGTCCGTTTCTCGTCCATATCCCAGACTTCCTCTTTTTCCGCCTTCTGTCGATAGACGTCCTCCGGATGCCGGCACAGCACCTTTTTTCCACCAACGTCTCCGGAAAGACTGCGAAGCTCTGGAAAATACTGTTCTCCAAAAACGCATGGATTCTTCGGACCGCCCCGGTCAATACATCCAATGCCTTTCCCACTTTTCAGATAGCCTTCCAGCATGTTCTCCAGTGTACCCTGTTTTAAAAAAGGTTGATCACACACACAGAAACAGACTGCATCCCCTGGCATCCAGTGGGGACTGTTCTGAACCACGTCCAGTGCCAACTGTATCGAGTGGGAAATCCCCCTCTTTGGATCCCCATTGACCACACAGATCTCCGGTCCATCCGTGCACAGCTTGGCAAGTTCCCTGGAAACGACCAGCACGGTGCATCCTTTCCAAGGTGCGGAAATTCTCTGTATTTTCTCGAGCAGGATGGTAAGGAGGCTTTTTCCTCCCACCTGCTCTGACAGTTTGTCCTCACTGCCATAGCGCAGACTTTGCCCTGCGGCAAGAATCGCAACATGTATCCTCATCATTTCGTATGTTTCATTCCCATATAGACTTTTTCGGCTGTAATCGGAAGCTCGCGGATATGAACTCCGGTTGCGTTTGCTACCGCAGCCGCAAGAGCCGGTGACGGTGTATTGATGACAATCTCTCCGATGGACTTCGCGCCAAACGGCCCGGTCGGTTCATAGCTGCTTTCAAATTCCACCCTGATTTCTCCGGTATCCTGTCTGGTCGGAATCTTGTACTGCATAAACGAATTACTGAAATTCCTTCCCTGTTCATTGTAGACAATATCCTCATAGAGCGCCATTCCGATTCCTTGGACGATTCCCCCCTCGGTCTGGACTCTCGCCAGACTTGGATTGACGACTGTTCCACAGTCCACGACAGCCACGTAATCGATCGGAGTCACTTTTCCGGTCTCCACATCGACTTCTACTTCCGCCATGCCAACCATAAACGGTGGCGGAGACGTCGGAGAATAATGCGCCTCCGAAGCCATCAGCGCCTCCTCATTCGCACACATCACCCGGTTTCCGATATCTTTTAACGAGATCTCCTTTCCATCCTTCGGGCACCAGACGCGCTTACCATCAAACTCTACATCCTCTGTCCGGCATCCGAGATACTCGGCCCCTTTCAAAAGGATCTTTTCTTTCAATTTTTCACAGGTCTTTACAACGGCCATACCTGTCACATAAGTCGTACTGGAAGCATAGGATCCGGTGTCATATGGAGAGGTATCTGTGTCTACACCGGATACGATAATATCCTCCATCTCACAGTCCATGCAGTCTGCTGCCATCTGCGCCAAAATCGTATCACATCCGGTTCCCATGTCCGAGGCTCCGATCATCAGACTGTAGAATCCATCATCATTCACCTTCATCGCCACAGACGCTGTATCCACACCGGAAATTCCGGACCCCTGCATTGCCATGGCAACGCCGATGCCATGCACTTTGCCGTTTCCCATATCTTTTGCCGGATATTTTTCATCCCATCCGATCATTTCCTTCGCACGCTGCATACAGCGATCCAGGGCACAACTCTTGACCGTCTCTCCATAATATGCAGGCATGATCTGGCCTTCTTTTACCATGTTGAGTTCCCGTAAACGTACCGGATCCATCTTCATCTGCTCCGCCAGCTCATTAACAGCGGACTCTACCGCAAAAATCCCCTGGGTCGCTCCGTAGCCACGGTAAGCTCCGGCTGACATCACGTTCGTATAAACCACATCGTACTGAAAACGGAAAGCGTCTGTCTTTCCATAAAGCGGGATGGACTTGTGTCCGGAAAGTCCTACGGTTGTCGGGCCATGTTCTCCGAAAGCTCCTGTATTAGAAAGTGTGTAAACGTCAATCGCCCGAATCCGACCGGCCTCATCTGCCCCTGCCCGCACATGGACTTCCATCTCATGGCGCGGAGAGGAAGCAATCTGTGACTCCTCTCTTGTGTAGATAATCTTAGATGGCCTCCCGGTCTTCCAGGTCACAAACGCCGGGTAGACCTCAGACACTATCGTCTGTTTCGCCCCGAATCCTCCTCCAATCCGTGGCTTTATAACACGAATCTTTGATTTTGGAATTCCAAGGGCATGGGAAAGAATCCGTCTGGCATGAAATGTCACCTGGGTGGACGAAACAACATTGAGCCGTCCATAGACATCCATATAACAATAGGTACGAAAGGTCTCCATCATTGTCTGCTGATTGGCCTTCGTATGGTAAGTCTGATCTACCACATACCGGCACTCAGAAAGTACCTGATCAACATCGCCGTTCTCTTCTTTTCCGCTGGCACATAAGTTCCTCTTATTATCCGCCCCCACATTGCAGAGACTTCGCCAGCTTTCCTCCGGATGAACAAGGATCGCATTGTCTTTTGCCTTTCTGAAATCCAGAAGAGGCTTCAATACTTCGTATTCCACTTTTATCATTTTCATCGCCCGATCCACTGCTTCCGCCGTCTCTCCCGCAACAATCGCCACAGCATCCCCAATGAATCGAACTCTCTGATCCAGAATCAGTCTGTCATAAGGACTTGGCTCCGGATACGTCTGTCCTGCCATCGTGAATCGCTCCTTCGGACAGTCCTCATATGTGTAGATCGCTACGATCCCCGGTACTTTCCTTGCTCTGGAGCTGTCGATATTACGAATCAGGGCGTGGGCGTGAGGACTTCTCAGTACTTTGACGATGAGGCAGTCCTTCGGCGCCAGATCATCAGTATAGACCGGTTTCCCCGTCACCAGCGCCTTGGCATCAATCTTTGGTATCGCCTGATTTACCTTTTTCATACGTCTATCCTCTTCTTTCTCTCAGATACTTTTCCACTGCCCGGAGTTGTCCGGCATATCCCGTACACCGACAGAGATTTCCTGCCAGGTACTCCCGGATCTCTTCCCGGTTTGGTGTCTTGCCGTCCGTACAGAGCTCCCGCTCCATGGCCAGCACATTCATAATAAATCCAGGAGAACAGTACCCACACTGCTCTGCTCCTTCTGCCGCCAGATAAGCCCCAAATCTTGCCGCTTCCTCCTGAACACCTTCAAGTGTCGTGATCTTGCAGCCTGCCGCTCTTGCCGCCAGGATGGAGCAGGACAGCCTCGGTGTCCCGTCCACCCAGACGGTGCAAAGCCCGCAGTTTGTCGTCTCACATCCACATTTCACACTGTAGCATCCGAGGCTTCTCAGTATATCGAAGAGCACGGCTCCCGGTTCTATTTCTGTACAAACTGGTTTCCCATTTAATTCAAACTGTACTTCCATCTACACATTCCCCTCTTCCAATGCTTTTTTTGCACGGCACAGCAAAACCTCAGCCAGGTGCTTCCGGTACTCTCTGCTGCCCCGCATATTGCTTCCATAGTCGAAGGCGTCTGCTATATGCTCCATTTCATCTAGTGTCGTCTCTGTCACCGTTGCCCGCATCGGTCTCGCTCCGATGGACACCAGTACAATCCCCTCATAACAGGACGCCGCACAGGTCAGCACCGGGAAGTCCGTCTGACTTCTGCGCTCCGACAGATAGACGGCACGTCTTCCGTCCTTTGCCACAATGATCTCTTCCAGAATATCTCTGTCCCGGTCCATCGTGATAAATTCAGAGAGCGGAATGATCCCCTTTTTGTACAACTTCACCTTGGTATCAAACACAAGAAACGCGGTCAGAATATCGGAAAATCCGTATCTTCCGAAAATACTGCCTCCTACCGTGGCTCCATTTCGGAACTGCACTCCCACAATATGTCTCGTACATTCTTTCCAAACCGATCCGAATGACTTTGCAAGTCCCGGATGGGTTTCCAACTGGCGCAAGGTACACATACTGCCGATGTGAAAGTCTGTGTCCGTCTCTGTGATCTCTCCAGATAAAAGCCCGGAGAGGTCGATGGCCGTAAGGATATTCCCCTTGCCCATACGAAGCCACATCATTCCCCCTATAATCCGGTTGGCCCGTTTCTGATTCAGCTCGTAAGCCGCCTCCAGCGTATCAGGCTTTATATAGTTTTTCACTGTTATCAAAATGTTTCTCCTCCCGTCCTCTGAAAGTATCCATAGTTCTTTTTATTTTAACATAATCGTACTTTAATATCTACATACAAAGCTCCTTTTTCCTGCAATTATAGTAATATACAGTGTCGGAGAGGAACTCTTCTTTTGTCAGTTCTGTCCTGTTAATACTAAATACTGCTTCCTTCAGCTCGGAAAGCCCTGGATTTTTGCTCTCCGGTACCAAAAGTACTTCATGGATACTGCTTGGGAGAATATAAAAATTTTCCTTCCACTCCTCTCCGATCATCTCAAGCAGTCCTGGATACAGCAAGACTGCCGCCCCATAATTTCTCTGCATGTTTGTCAGCACATACATAAGCCCATGAAGCAGTTCACTCCTTCCGTATCCCGGAAACATTTCCAAAACCAAATTCTGAACATCCGCAATCTCCGCCGGAAGCAAACGCGGCGTGTTCCACCTGGCAGCCTGAATGATCTCTTCCTTTGCAATCCCCCAGAGTGATAAATGTCCGTTTGTAATCAGCATTGAGATAGCGCTGTACTTTTGCACGGAAAACTGCACATAAAATACGACGCTCAAATCCAGATATGGCAGATGCGGCACCTGGGTCAAAATCTTCCGATTTCTCTCTGTGTTGATAATCCGATAGACGATCTTTTTCCTTATCCTCTCAAAGTCTCTCAGATGCTCTGCCTCCATCACCGGATCAGGAATCTGACGGGCGTGTTCATACCAGTTGATTAAACTGTCTATTACCCGTTCCATTTCCATCCCGTGAAAATAACGTTCGTAGTACTCTTCCATATAGATAACCGGGGAAATTCCCTCCTTCTCTGTCTGAAATACAAAGCCCTGCCGCTCTTCTCCATTGTTCTTGAGCGTCCTGTAATCCTCCACACGGACTTGACCATGTAATTCCTCTTTCAATCTTTCTTTGACATTTGCTAAAAATACCTGATACTCCATCGAAACTCCTTTCGAGCCCGCGAAGTTTTCCATGATCTGATAAAGTTCTGATAAAAATGAGTTTATGAATTGTATTTTGATTGGTATTAGGTACATTATACGTGCCAAACAGGCGCAATGCAACTGTTTTCGACAAAAATACAGGACACAGGTTAAATTTCTGTGTCCTGTAAGTCTTCTGATTCTAATAGATCGTCACCTTATACTCTGGATAAGTACTCTCCTGTACGTGTGTCAATCTTTAATACATCACCTTCGTTTACAAACAACGGTACCATAACGGTAGCTCCCGTCTCAACGGTGGCCGGCTTTGTAGCGCCTGTTGCTGTATCACCCTTTACTCCTGGCTCAGTCTCTGTTACAACGAGCTCTGCGAATAACGGCGGCTCTACCGCAAATACTTCTCCTTGGTAGGAGCAGACCTTCACTTCTTCGTTTTCTTTGACGAACTTCAGCGCATCCCCAATTGTCTCCTCGTTAAGTGCAATCTGATCATATGTCTCGCCGTCCATGAAATGGTACAGATCTCCATCGGAATACAGATACTGCATGGACTTTCTTTCAATATGTGCTTTCGGAAATTTCTCGGTTGGTCGGAATGTCTTTTCAACCACACCGCCGCTGATTACATTTTTTAATTTTGTTCTGACGAACGCTGCTCCTTTTCCTGGTTTTACATGCTGGAATTCCAGAATCTGGTAAACGTTTCCGTCAATCTCGACGGTTAAGCCGTTTCTAAATTCGCCTGCTGAAATCATCTTTAAATCCTCCTTAAACGAATACAACCGTATTCTTTTCTAAATTCTTATCTTTCATTATGTCTTATTTTATATGATTCCTGCCCTTTTTTCAACTGTAAGTTACGAAAAATACTGTCATCTTACAAATTTCTCTGTACTAAATAGAGCTAACCATGAAGTTTCCCCAGGATCTCATACAGCTCTTCCACTGAAATCTGACCTGGCGCAGACGCCTTATCATAAGCTCCAAATGTCACACAGGAACCAAAAAGCTCTCCGCCCAGCCGACTTAATGCTCCCTTCTTCCCCATGGAAATCGAAATCACCGGAGTATCCGGATGCCGGATTTTCATCTCCCAAGTCACTTTTAAAAGCTCCACCACGTCTTCGTCACACTTTGGCATTACCGCAAGCTTTATAAGATCCGCCCCTGCCTGCTGCATGGAGCATAATCTCTGTATCATCTCTTTTCCGTCCGGCGTCTTTTCAAAATCATGACTTGAGAGTACCGTCTGCACTCCCTTTACTTTTGCCGACCGAAGTAGTCCGTCACGAACACTTTTCCCTTTGAGATACTCAATATCGACCAAATCGATATAGCCGGAGGCGATCAATGCCTCATTCATCTCACAATAGAGTTTTGGGGAAACAGCCATGTTTCCACCCTCCTCCTTCGTGCGAATAGTAAAAAGCAGAGGCATCTCTCCCAAAATGTCCCGCAACGCTCTTGCTGTCTTTAAGGTTTTCTCCACACATTCTGCCTCCGGGTCTGTATCAATACGCCACTCCACGAGATCGGCATGGGTTTTCTTTACCTTGTCTGCTGCCGCAAGCACCCCTGTTGCATCCCCCATCAGAGGAACACAGATTTTCGGTATTCCTTCTCCGATCACAAGATTTCTGACTGTGACTGTTTTCATGTCTGTCCGATTTCCTTTCTTACCAGAGTCTCTCAAAATCGAGCCTTGTAAACACACAACTCCCATACTGACCGTCCCGGATACAGATCAGATCCAAACCGTTTTTCTGGAAAGAACTGACCACGCGATCCATCTGATCCAGATCCTCCTCAAACAAGATGACGACACTGTACCGCCCGCTGTTTTTGCGGATCTTTTCAATCACTTTCTCAATGGCACATTCCTTCTGAAAGAAAATAAGCACCAGTTCCGGCTCTCTATCTATTTTATCCAGACACTGTATCTTTGTGATCTGATATCTATTCTTCAACTGTTTTTCTATAAACTCCAGTAGTTCCATTTTCTTCTGCCCTCTTTTGTTACATTTTCTTCTCATTATACCCCCCCCCCGAAAATTTTCGTCAAGCAATTTTCAGGGACGGTTTTCCAATGAGCTTCCCCGGGGCAGGTTTTTATACAAGTTTCTTTTTCTTCTTCAGATAAAAATGAAGTACGATTTTCTCCAGATATCGCTTCAGAACAATCTGGATTTCCTCTTTCGGATGAATCGGCCGGACGAGGATATTGTGGATACCTGACCGCTTTGCCCCCCATACATCCGTAAATAACTGATCACCCACGAACAGTGTCGTATTCCGGTCCGTCCCCATAAGCTGCATGGCTCTGCGGTAATTCTTTCCGGCCGGTTTGTGTGCATTAAAAATGTAAGGTACACCGATTTCTTCATTGAACATCTTTACACGCAGCTCCTGATTGTTGGAAAGAAGACAGCACGAATATCCCAGCTCTTTCAGATCGCGAAAGAGCTGCTTTGCCCTCTCGTCTGCTGGGGCCCCGTGGGGAACGAGGGTATTGTCAATATCGAAAATGATTCCTCTGTATCCCTCCTCGTACAATCTGTCAAAAGGAATCGCATAGGTTGACGATATATACTCATCCGGGAAAAAGCGCTCTAGCATGTTCTCTCCTCCGCCCTCTTAATCAACGCATTTACCTCTTCTTTCTCCGGCATAGAACGAATTGCGCCTTTTCTCGTCGTTATGAGTGCCGCAGCTGCATTGGCAAAGGTCAGCATCTCTTTTAAATTTTCATCCGTGAGATGTTTGATCCCATGCTCCGAAAGATAATTTAACACACTCCCGCAGAACGTATCTCCTGCTCCCGTCGTCTCAATCGTCTCGCAGGAAAAGCCTTTGCAGTCCACTCTTCTGCCTTGATAGTATGCACGGCTTCCCTCTGATCCCAGAGTTAAAAGCACAAGCGGAATCGGATACTGGCTTGTCAGCCATTGAATTCCCTCATCATAGTCCTCCTTTCCAGAGAGGAACTGGATCTCATTGTCGGAAATCTTTAAGATATCACAGTATCCGAGTCCGTAATGGATCTGCTCCTTCGCACTCTCCAGACTGTTCCAGAGCGGCGGACGTAAGTTCGGATCAAAAGAGATCAGCACCCCTGCTTCCTTTGCCGCTTGTAATGCCTTTTTCGTTGCCTTGCGAACTCCCTCATGTGTCATAGAAAGCGTGCCGAAATGAAAGATTTTCGCTTTTTTTAGGAAATCTGGTTCCACTTCCTCTTCCGTCAGCATCATGTCAGCTCCTGGATTACGGTAGAAAGAAAAATCGCGGTCTCCATTTTCCAGTGTATGGACAAAAGCCAATGTCGTATGAATGTCCGGATCCAGATACAGATACTCTGTACAGATCCCTGCATTTTCCAGTGTTTGCTTCAAAAGCAGTCCAAACTGGTCCTGTCCCACTTTTCCGATAAATGCCGTCTTCTTTCCAAGTTTATTGAGCATGGCAAGAACGTTGCATGGTGCCCCGCCGGGACACGCCTCAAACACCTGATTCCCCTGACTGCTCGTTCCGTTCATTGTAAAGTCAATCAGTAATTCACCTAATGCAATCACGTCAAATTCTGTTTTCATATCTATCGATCTCCTTCGTCCACTTGTGGTTCCTTTTTCGCCTTTCTTTATCATAACCAGTTTACCGCATTTTTTCAAGCATTTTCCCGACATCAGCCTGAAACTGTGTCCATTTTTCCGGGTAGTCCACGAAATATTTCGGGCAGATTTTTCCTGTGACGTCATAGTGTCGAATCAGATCGTTTTCCGTCAGGTTGAATTTCAGGCACAACCATGCTGAAAGCCTCACCATGGAATCATATGTTTTCTGATTGAAAGATCCCGATTCATCTGGGTGGCAGCACTCAATAGATACAGTATCTCCATTCCGGTTATTGGAAGCATAGGCTACTTCCCAAGTAGGGATACACTGAACAATCTCCCCGTCCAGCCCGACAATAAAATGGCTGCTCGCTTTCGTCAAGTGGGTGTCTTTGAGTCCCTCAAAGTAATCCCGGTTCTGCTTAGCTGTGGCGCCTGGATTAGCCGTATAGTGAAGTACAATATTACGGATCCGGGATGTCCCCGTCTCCGGACGGGAGTAAGAATTCGGTGTCAGAAGATCCACTGTCATATCCGGCCGAAAGGCGTCCACCGCCTCCCCCTCCATCTCCCGGTATCCATCAAAAAACGGGCCCGCCCCCGCAAGCTTCATTCCACCCAGTACAAATACCAGGATCATCAGAACTAAGAGACCTGCTTTCATCAGTCCTCCTCTTCCATTTCCTCTTCTTCTCTGTCTTGTCTTTCGCACGTCATTATTCCCTTTCTCGTCTTGTAGCTTCCTTCTATTATAATCAAAAAAACGGGTCTGTTTTTTAAAAAAACTTCCCAAATTTCTTAAACTTTTCTTATCCAGAGTGAGGAACAAAGCGGACAAGTCCTCCTCCAACTCTCTAAATTGTTCCATCCTTGAAAGACTTTCCTATGATATAAAATGCCCCTGCTCTTCCCCATCCAAGGAAAAGCAGGAGCTCGTACATACATTCTTATTCGTCTACACTGTAGTTCGGCGCTTCCTTTGTAATATGAATATCGTGCGGATGACTCTCTTTCAGAGACGCGGCAGAAATCTTGACAAATCTACCGTTTTCTTTGAGCTCTTCGATCGTATGAGTTCCACAGTAACCCATACCAGAGCGAAGGCCGCCCATCAACTGAAATACTGTGTCTTCCACAGTACCTTTATATGCAACACGTCCTTCCACGCCTTCCGGAACAAGCTTCTTCGCGTCCGACTGGAAGTAACGATCCTTGCTGCCGTTTTCCATAGCGGCAATGGATCCCATACCACGATATACCTTGTACTTTCTTCCCTGGAATAACTCGAACGTTCCCGGACTCTCATCGCATCCGGCGAAGATACTTCCCATCATACATACATTTGCTCCGGCAGCAATCGCCTTGGTCATATCTCCCGAATACTTGATGCCTCCGTCGGCGATAATTGGGATACTATATTCCTTTGCCATCTCGTAGCAGTCCATCACAGCGCTTACCTGTGGCACACCGATTCCGGCAACGACACGGGTCGTACAAATGGATCCTGGTCCGATTCCAACCTTGACCGCATCTGCTCCAGCCTCAATCAGTGCCTTTGTCGCCTCTGCTGTAGCGACATTTCCCGCAATCACCTGAAGATCCGGATACTGCTCCTTAATCATACGTACGCAACGCAGTACATTCGCAGAATGTCCATGTGCGGAGTCAAGAACAACAACGTCCACTTTTGCGCGGACAAGTGCCTCCACTCTTTCCAGGCAGTTTGCTGTGATACCGACTGCCGCGCCGCAGAGCAGACGTCCCTGCTCGTCCTTTGCTGAAAGCGGATACTTGATCTGCTTTTCAATATCCTTGATGGTAATCAATCCCTTGAGATTAAAATCCTTATCTACAATCGGGAGTTTCTCCTTTCTGGCCTTGGCAAGAATGTTCTTTGCCTCCTCCAAAGTGATCCCTTCCTGAGCTGTGATCAATCCTTCTGAAGTCATGGATTCTTTGATCTTCTTTGAGAAATCCGTTTCGAATTTCAGATCCCGGTTGGTGATGATCCCCACCAGCTTACCATTCTCGGTAATCGGCACACCGGAAATTCGGAATTTAGCCATCAGATTGTTCGCGTCTTCCAGTGTGTGTTCCGGCGACAGATAAAATGGATCTGTGATGACGCCGTTCTCTGAGCGTTTCACCTTGTCCACCTCTTCTGCCTGAGCCTCAATCGACATATTCTTATGGATGATTCCGATACCACCCTGGCGTGCCATCGCAATCGCCATCCGATGTTCGGTAACTGTATCCATCCCAGCACTCATCATCGGAATATTTAAGCGAATCTTTTTTGTCAAATGTGTAGACAGGTCGACCTGGTTCGGAATCACTTCCGAATAAGCCGGTACCAGTAATACATCGTCAAACGTAATACCTTCTCCAATAATCTTACCCATGACTTCATTTCCTCTCTTTCTCTGACTGTTTTTAGTTTAAAAGATATGATACATAAAAAAAATTGCGATGTCAACTCTTTCTTTTTTCTTACAAGATGACTTTTCTTGGAGCAAGCATCCGGATCCCGTCGAGAATCACCTGCTCCGGCTCAAAGATCACCTTGATTTGCTGTCCATTCTTAGAAATCACCATCACATAGCAACGGGTATTCGGCATATGAGAACTGTAATCCAGCACTTTGCCCCCCTGATAGTGATTCAGCTCTCCTGCTCCTCTTGGCGCAAGTAGTTCCAGATCGTTGACATTCATGGAAAATACACGCTTTCTCTTCTGCTTTCCCATGATCTTATCGATATCCAGATCCCCGTTCACATACAGATACTCGTATTCCAGGTCCAGTCTGCGGAACAAAAACACGTCCAGCACGATCAGAAGGACCGGAAGAATCATTAAAAACGGCATCAACAAAACGAGGAAAAAGGAAAAGACTGTGCAGAAAATCAGCAGAATCTTAATCACAATATCTTTCCCATCCGCTTTCTTTTTCACTAATTGTTCTGTGTAGTAATCGCTCATACACGTTTCCTCCATCTGTTTATTCCTATCCAGTATATCATTTTACGAACAAAAAGAAAACTCCCCTTGCGAGGAGTTTTCTTTTTTTTTAGATTTACATCATTCCCATACCTGGATTTCCTGCCGGTACCGGTGTTTCTTCTTTGATATTCGCAACGACGGATTCGGTTGTCAGAAGAGTAGATGCCACGCTGGTTGCATTCTGTAATGCGCTTCTTGTTACCTTGGCCGGATCAAGAATACCTGCCTCTACCATGTCCACGTACTCTTCTTTGTACGCATCAAATCCGACGCCCGGTTCAGACTCTCTGACTTTGTTGATGATAACAGATCCTTCCAGCCCTGCATTTGCCGCAATTCTGAATAACGGAGCTTCCAGTGCCTTTACGATAATGCGGGCACCTGTCTTTTCATCGCCTTCCAATTCGTTTACAAGGTCTTCCAGAGCTTTGGTTGCATGTACATATGCGGATCCGCCGCCTGCTATGATTCCCTCTTCTACTGCTGCTCTTGTCGCTGCCAATGCGTCTTCCATACGAAGCTTTGCTTCTTTCATTTCTGTTTCTGTCGCTGCTCCGACACGAATTACTGCCACTCCGCCTGCAAGTTTTGCAAGTCTTTCCTGCAGCTTCTCTCTGTCAAAGTCAGATGTCGTTTCCTCAATCTGAGCCTTGATCTGAGCAATCCGTGCATCGATTGCGGATTTTTCTCCCATACCGTCTACGATGGTAGTGTTTTCTTTCTGAACCTTTACGGACTTTGCACGTCCAAGCTGATCCAGTGTCGTCTCTTTCAGATCCAGTCCCAGTTCCTCAGATATCACTTCACCACCTGTCAGGATCGCAATGTCACGCAGCATTTCTTTTCTTCTGTCACCATATCCCGGTGCCTTTACCGCAACGACATTGAACGTACCACGCAGTTTGTTGACAATGAGTGTGGTGAGAGCTTCGCCTTCTACGTCCTCTGCGATAATTAAAAGTCTTGCTCCTGCCTGAACAACCTGCTCCAGAAGTGGAAGGAGTTCCTGAATGTTGGAGATCTTTTTATCTGTGATCAAAATGTACGGATCTTCCAGATTTGCCTCCATCTTATCCATATCTGTTGCCATATATGCGGAAATGTATCCGCGGTCAAACTGCATACCTTCTACCAGGTCAAGCTCTGTCTTCATAGTCTTGGATTCTTCGATGGTGATGACACCGTCGTTAGATACTTTTTCCATTGCGTCGGCAACCATATTTCCAACTTCATCATCACTGGATGATACAGCCGCTACTCTTGCGATCTGTGCTTTATCTTTTACCTTGCTGCTCATCTTTGCGATTTCTTCTACAGCTAGATCTGTCGCCTTTTTCATACCCTTTCTCAGTACGATCGGGTTTGCGCCTGCTGCCAGGTTTCTCATACCTTCGTGAACCATTGCCTGAGCAAGAACGGTTGCCGTTGTCGTTCCATCTCCTGCCACGTCGTTTGTCTTAGATGCAACTTCACGAATAAGCTGTGCGCCCATGTTTTCAAATGCATCTTCCAGCTCGATCTCCTTTGCGATTGTCACACCATCATTTGTAATCAGCGGCGCACCGAATGATTTGTCCAATACAACATTTCTTCCTTTTGGTCCAAGTGTCACTCTGACTGTATCAGCAAGCTTATTCACACCTGTTTCCAGCGCTGTTCTGGCTTCTGCTCCATATTTGATTTCTTTTGCCATTTCTAATCCCTCCATAATGATATTTCAAATTATTTTCTGTCTGATTTAGGCTTCAATCACTGCGAGAATATCGCTCTGTCTTACGATGATATATTCTACATCGTCAAGCTCTACTTCTGTACCTGCATATTTTGAATAAATGACTTTATCTCCTACAGACACTTTCATTTCCACTTCTTTTCCGTCTACCAATCCGCCCGGTCCTACAGCGACAACTTCTGCCTGCTGCGGTTTCTCTTTATTCTGCCCTGGAAGTACAATTCCGGATTTGGTGGTTTCTTCTGCTTCCATCTGTTTTAATACAACTCTGTCACTTAATGGTACTAATTTCATGCTTGTTCCTCCTTCACTTTCTATCACTTATCAGCACTCGTTGTATTGGAGTGCTAAAACGCTCTAGTAATAAAATAGCACTCTCCATTTTATTTGTCAACATCCATTCTTATTCTTTATAATTCGTTTATAATTCTGTCCGTAACAGTCCAGCTATACACAAAGTCACAAAAGCTCAAGCTGTCATGGCCAAACTGCTCTATTCCATCCGGTTATACTTTATAAAAGCCGTTCTGGATCCGAAAGACGATCTGATCTTTCTCCTGGTCGCGGAAACGTTTCAGAATCACACCCTCACATCCAAACCGTCCTTCCTTCACCTCGAAGATACATTCATAGACGGCGTCTAGTGAAATTTCATTTACATCACCCCTGCTTGTGTAAAGTGTCATCTCCTCCGCCTCCTTGTCAAAGGAACGAATTCTTGTCATATATTTTTTTCGATTATATTTTTCCGCCTTTAAAAACACACGCTTCATCTGCAGAACTGCTGCTCCGTCCTCGTACATCTTTTGTTTCTCCTTTCCCAAAAGGGAGCCTCAGAATACTGACGCTCCCTTTCCTTTTGCATATCCTACTGTTCCAATGCCTTTTATTTTTGCTTTTCCTTTTTTATCTTCTCAAGCTCAGTGAACACATAGTCGTTTACGACTTTAATATATGTTCCTTTCATTCCGGAAGACCTGGATTCGATAACACCCGCACTTTCAAACTTCCGCAGTGCGTTTACAATCACAGATCTTGTGATTCCTACCCTATCAGCAATCTTGCTTGCGACCAGAATTCCTTCCATTCCGTCAAGCTCATCAAAAATATGAATGATAGCTTCTAATTCCGAGAAGGACAGGGTACTGATTGCCGACTGGACAATGTGCTCTTTTCTCGTCTCTTCCGCATTTTCTTCATTGACTGAACGGAGCATCTCCAGCCCTACTACCGTCGTCCCGTACTCGCTGAGAATGATATCGTCGATCTCATACTCTTCATCCTGCTTGTAAATAAACAGGGTTCCCAATCTCTCCCCCGCAATTTCGATCGGAGAAATAATCGCCTGATATCCTTTTGCCGTCGCGGCATCAAATCCCAATGTCTGAAGATTGACATTCTCCTTCGTTGATAATACGCTCAGAAGCCGTTCGTTCAGCATAGTATCAATATGTCCGCCCACTTCACCTTCGATCAGCTCTGTCAGCGGACGGATCGCTTCTTGCTTGCTGATTCCCAGAACTTTTCCCTTTTTACTCACTACAAGGATATTTGAATTCAGAATTTCTGTAAGCACTTCACAGATATCGTTGAAAACAACTTTGCTGGAACTATTATTGTGAAGCAATTTGTTTATCTTCCTTGTCTTATCCAATAATTGTACACTCATAATTTTCCTCCATTCAAATTCACGACGTTGTCCCATGTAATTGTACGAACAAATTATAGAATATGCGGATCATATTTTAATATTATCATACAATTCCAGTATTATCAATGAATTTCGGAAATTAATTTTTTTCTTTCTTTTCCACATAACCGCAGGTGCTGTCAGAACAAACCAGCCTGTTCCCCTTTTCTACCATATAGCTGCCGCATTTGGGACATTTCTGGTCGGATGGCTTCTGCCAGGACATAAAATCACACTCCGGATTATCCTCACACCCATAGTAACGTCTTCCCTTTTTCGTCTTGCGGATCACCACGTCTTTACCGCATTTCGGGCAGGATACTCCTGCCTTTTCCAGGTACGGCTTCGTATTGCGACATTCTGGAAAACCCGGACACGCCAAAAACTTTCCGTGGGGGCCGTATTTAATTACCATATTTCTGCCACATTCTTCACAGATGACGTCGGTCACTTCATCCTCGATCTTGACTTCCTCCAGTTCCTTCTCCGCCACTTCCACGGCATCTTCCAGATCCGGATAAAAATTACTGATGACCGATTTCCACTGCACCTTCCCTTCTGCTACCTTATCCAGTAAACCTTCCATGTTTGCCGTGAAGTTCACATCCACAATGCTTGGGAAGGACTGCAGCATCATATGATTGACTACCTCTCCCAATTCTGTCAGATAGAGGTTCTTATTTTCCTTTGCCACATAGCGTCTGGCGATGATGGTGGAGATGGTCGGTGCATACGTACTCGGGCGTCCGATGCCCAGCTCCTCCAACGCCTTTACAAGGGACGCCTCCGTGTAGTGCGCCGGTGGCTGTGTAAAATGCTGCTTGCTGTCAAACTCTTCTTTTGTCAGAACAGAATGTTCATCCAGTCCTTTTAAAAGGACATTATTCTCCGCCTTCTCCTCATCCGGCTGTACATAAACAGAACGGAACCCATCAAAAGCAATCTTGGAAGCCGCTACCGTAAAGCGGTATTCTCCTGCGTCGATCTTGACAGATGTCGTCTCAAATCTGGCCGCCTGCATCTGACTCGCTACAAAACGTTTCCAGATCAACTGATAAAGACGGAACTGATCTCTGGAGAGAGACTCTTTCACCATAGCAGGTGTTCTGGATATATCCGTCGGACGGATCGCCTCATGGGCATCCTGGATCTTCTTTCCACCGTCCTTTTTCTTCTCCGCGTCCGCCACGTATTCCGGGCCATAGGTTCCTGCGATATAATCTCTTGCCGAAGCTTCCGCCTCCTCGGAAATACGCGTGGAATCCGTACGCAGGTAGGTGATGATACCGATAGTGCCCTGCCCCTTGATATCGATCCCTTCATAGAGTTGCTGTGCGATACGCATGGTCTTCTGCGTGGCAAAGTTCAGGACCTTGGACGCCTCCTGCTGCAGAGTACTGGTTGTAAATGGAAGTGGGGACTTCTGAGTCCGCTCCCCTTTTCTTATTTCGGCAACCTGGAATTGGGCATCCTCGAGCGCCTTTCTGATCTTTTCTTCCTCCTCGGCAGAATGAATCACCAGCTTCTCCTGTTTCGTCCCATAAAACTTGGCGCGCAGAGGCTTTTTCTCTCCCTGTACTTTCAGAATCGCATCCAGCGTCCAGTACTCTTCCGGAATAAAGGCGTCGATCTCCGCCTCCCGATCCGCAATGATACGAAGAGCAACAGACTGAACACGACCGGCGCTTAATCCTCGCTTTACTTTCTTCCACAGAAGCGGACTGATCCGGTATCCTACGATCCGGTCAAGAGCTCTTCGCGCCTGCTGCGCGTCCACCAGGTTCATATCAATCTCTCTGGCATTCTTGATGGATTCTTTGACCGCATTTTTCGTGATCTCGTTAAAGCTGATCCGGTACACCTTTTTGCCCTCAAGCTTCAAAGCCATGGTCAGATGCCACGAAATCGCTTCCCCTTCCCGGTCGGGGTCAGTCGCAAGATAAATCTTGTCCGCCTTTTTGACCTCTTTGCGAAGCTGTGCGAGAATATCTCCCTTACCCCGGATCGTAATATATTTCGGCTCAAAATCATGCTCTACATCGATACCAAGCTGACTTTTTGGCAGATCCCGCACATGTCCCTGGGACGCCATTACCACATAATTGCTGCCCAGAAATTTTTTGATTGTCTTCACTTTCGCAGGTGACTCTACGATCACCAGATATCGTGCCATAATTCCTATTCCTCCATCCAACATCCATTTTTATTTCAATCGGATATAATCATTTTTTGAAACTTCCTGGATCCATCCATTCATCTCCAGATTCAGCAGACCCTCCATGATCTCGCCTCTTGTGAGGGAAAGCTCCTCCTCGATCTTTTGGATATTTTTTGGCTCCAAACTCAGAACACTATACAACAATTTTTCAGGACTTTCAAGCATTATTTCATTTTCATTGGATTTCTCACTGAATTTTATGAGTAATTTCTGTAATTTATACGGCAAATCCGAGAGGAATTCTTCCGGGGAAATGAGAATACCTGCTCCCTGCCGAATGAGCTGGTGACATCCCTGGCTTAACGAACTGGTGACAGGTCCTGGAAGGGCGTAGACGTCGATCCCTTGTTCCAAGGCAAAATCCGCCGTAATCAAAGAGCCACTTCTTTTCCTGGCCTCCATCACAAGTACCACATCTGAAAGTGCGCTGATAATCCGATTTCGGGGTGGAAAATTTCCTGCCAGGGGCGGCGTTCCGGGTACATACTCAGACAGCAGCGCCCCCTTTCTCTGGAGTTTCTGATAGAGCATCCGGTTTTCCTTAGGGTAACAGAGATCCACTCCGCATCCAAGGACCGCACAATGTCTGCCTCCCGCCGCAAAAGCACCCTCCAGACCTTTTGCATCGATTCCTCTTGCCATTCCGCTTACGATCTCCATCCCTGCTTTTGCAAGCTCCCTGCCAAACTCATATGCCATCTGCCTGCCATAGGCTGTCGCGTCTCTTGCGCCGACGATGGCCGCTGTCACCTTTGAAAATGAAAAACAGTCCGTCCCTGTACCAAAGAAAGCGTAAGGGGGCTTGGCGATCCCGATCAGCTTTTCCGGGTAATCCAGATCACCCCAGCAGGTAAGACAGATCCCTTGTTTCCTCGCCCGCTCCCAAGCTCTGCACTTATCATCCAGAATCGCCTCTTTTTGCTGGGCTTTCAGAGTTTCCTTCTCCGTTTCCGTCAAAAACCAGCAGGATGTTCGTGCCGTTTCTTCTATATTAAACACTGCCCTGGCTGAATGAAAGATCTCCTTTAATAAACGCTTTTTTGCAGAGGAAAGCCCATGTAAAGACGCAAGCCAATATTCATACTCTTTCTCTGTTTTCATCGTTTCTGATTCCCCCATATCTTCTGATCTACCATGCGGTAGCTGATGGCCTCCGCCAAATGACACCCCCGTATCTGTTCGCTCTCCTCCAGATCCGCAATCGTTCTTGCCACTCTCAATGTCCGGAAGTACGTCCTGGCGGTCAGCCCAAGCATCTCAAACGCACGTTCCATCATCCGCTGTGCTTTTTCTTCCAGACAGCAGAAGCGGCGGATCTCATCCAGATTCATTCCGCTGTTTGTGGCATACATTCTCCCCTGATAGCGTTCCCGCTGGATTTCCCTGGCTTGGATCACTTTTTTTAAGATGCTTTCCGAAGTCACATTTTGATTGTCCGACATCAGTTCCCGGTAGGAGACTTTGGGCGTCTCCACGCAGAGATCCATCCGATCCAGAAACGGCTGGCTCACCTTGCTGAGATACCGGTGGATTTCCCCGGGCGTACAACGACACCGGTCCAGGTCAGGATAGTTGCCGCAAGGACAGGGGTTCATGGCTGCTGCCACCAGCACATTAGCCGGAAAAAGATAAGTGCCTTGCTTTCTCGTAATCCGCACCTGCTTTGTCTCCAGCGGTTCCCGAAGCGCATCCAGTACCGGTCTTTGAAATTCCGAGAGTTCATCCAGAAAGAGGACACCGCCGTTTGCCAGACTGAGCTCTCCAGGCGATGGATATCTGCCGCCGCCAAGCAATGCCGCCTTTGTCACCGTGTGATGGACTTCCCTGCATGGCGGGCGCACAACAAGTGGGGACGTTTCATCGAGAAGCCCCGCCGCACTGTAGATCGTTGTCGTCTCCATACTGGTACGCTCATCCAAATCCGGAAGAATCGTCCCAAGTCTCTGTGCTGCCATCGTCTTCCCGGAACCCGGAGGCCCGATATAGAGAATATTATGCCCGCCGGCTGCCGCTACCTCCGAGGCCCGTTTTAAAACACTCTGTCCTTTTATATCCGCATAGTTCAGTCTGCCTGCCGTTCTTTTCTCTTTCCTAACCGAAACAGAAACCCAATGAGGCTTTTTCCCCTCTTCCAGAAACTCCCATACTTCGGAAAGGGTGGAGACTCCGATCACCTCAATACCGGGGACGAGATGCCCCTCTGCTTCATTTTCCCGTGGAATCACACAGATCTCAAACCCGTGCTTCCTGGCAAAAGAGACGGTAGGAAGGATGCCTTTGACTTTCCGCACTTTAGCGTCCAGACTGAGTTCCCCGATCATCAATACCTTGTTTTGGCACCTGTTCTCGATACTTCCCGATGCCAGTACCAGCGCCGCCGCAATCGGCAGGTCAAAGGATGCTCCTTTCTTGCGGATATCCGCCGGTGAAAGATTGACCACCATCCTCTGTGGCTGGAGGCGTACTTTTGTATGCCGAATCGCCGTCCGCACCCGCTCTCCTGCCTCCTTGACTTCGGAGGACAGATATCCCACCATATGAAAGACAGGCAAACCATTTCCTATGTCTGCCTCCACACAGACTTCTCTTACCTCAAGTCCGTCTATCACTGCTGATTTAACCATTGCAAATCCCATATTCTTTTTCTGATTTTCCCTGGAAATACCGGTGATTTTCCGGTCCGCCAGAACGGCAGATGAATTCAGATCTGATTTTATGGTAGTCTCTCTGTCCCTAAATGTCAATTCTTATTTAGGAAAAGCACAAAAATTCTCGCGTTTTCATAGACTGATAGCAAACATGTTAAGAGGTGCGTATTCCCTTGAAATCATTTCCACAACCCCTCACGGCCGACGAAGAACAATACTATATGCAGAAATACACTGAGGGAGATCTGGAAGCAAAATACATCCTGATTGAACATAATCTGCGCCTTGTAGCACATGTGGTCAAAAAATACCAGCATCTTTCCGAAGATACGGAGGATCTTATCTCTATCGGAACGATCGGCCTGATCAAAGCTGTAATGACCTTTAACCCGGACAAAGGCGTGCGGCTTGCCACTTATGCGGCACGCTGTATCGAAAATGAACTGCTGATGCTGATGCGTTCCCGGAAAAAGCTCTCCGGTGAAGTCTCTCTTTACGAACCTATCGGAACCGATAAAGAGGGAAATGAAATCCGGCTCTTTGATATCATGGAATCGGACGCCAAAGAGGTAGATGAACAAATTTCACTCCAGGATGATATCGGGAAACTCTATCAGAAAGTGGAATCAGAACTGTCAAAGCGGGAACGCCTTGTCCTGAAACTCCGTTACGGGCTTTACAACGAGGAGATCCTGACGCAGCGGGAAATTGCAAAGCAGCTTGGTATTTCCAGATCTTATGTCTCTAGGATTGAGAAAAGCGCCATTGAAAAGCTCCGCACCTTTTTTGACTCCTGAAAAACGAAAAACACGGCGTCTGCTGCCGTGTTTTACATAATCGTTTCTTCTTTTATTCTTCCCTTTTTCTCAGAAGATCGTATCGGGACGCTTCTCTGTCAAGCTTTACCCAGAGAATCTGCCTTGCATGTGGAGCCGAATCCTGCGCCTGCCGCTCACTGTCATAGATTGCAAGAACCTTTGTCGTCACATCCGTCCCATCCGGTTTCATAATCTCGATTTCCTCACCTACTGAAAATTTATTTTTTTGCTCCAGACGAATCAGGTCATCTTTTGTTTCCTCCACAATACCAAGGTAGGTGTAATTCTTCAGGTACGTATTATTGTCGTAAATCTGAGTTTCCTCGCTTGGCTTTCCAAAAAAGAATCCGGTAGTAAATTTCCGGTATGTGCAGTTTGCAATCTGCTCTTTGTACCATTCCATATGCCCCCCATAACATTCCGGGCTCTCCTTATAATCGTCGATGGCTTTCCGGTACGTTCTTGCTACCGTAGCCACATAAAGGGCCGTCTTCATCCTTCCTTCGATTTTGAAACTGTCAATCCCAGATTCCATCAGTTCCGGAATATGTTCAATCATACAGAGATCTTTAGAGTTGAAGATATAAGTTCCCCGCTCATTTTCAAAGACCGGCATATACTCTCCCGGCCTTGTCTCCTCGACGATAGAATATTTCCATCGACACGGGTGAGTACATGCTCCTTGATTGGCGTCCCGGCCGGTCAGGTAATTGCTCAGAAGACATCTGCCCGAATAAGAAATACACATCGCTCCATGGATAAAAGTCTCGATCTCCATATCCTTCGGAATCTGTCTTCTGATCTCCCGAATCTCTGCCAGGGAAAGCTCCCTTGCCGTCACAACACGCTCCGCTCCCTGGCGGTACCAGAACAGGTATGTTCCATAATTCGTGTTGTTTGCCTGAGTACTGATATGGCGCGGAATCTCCGGGCAGACTTCTTTTGCAATGTCAAAGACACCCGGATCCGCGATAATCAGCGCGTCCGGACCAATTTCCTTTAACTCCTGAAAATACTCCCGCACCCCATTCAAATCCGTATTATGTGCAAGAATATTCGCAGTCACATAGACCTTTACCTGGCGCTCATGGGCGAAAGCAATCCCTTCTTTCATCTCCTCCATGGAAAAATTCTTCGCTTTCGCCCGAAGGCCGAAAGCTTCTCCACCAATATAAACGGCGTCTGCTCCGAAAATCACTGCGGTCTTTAACACTTCCAGACTGCTGGCCGGTACTAATAATTCCGGATAGCGCATCTTATTCACTCCTTCTTGATACTGACAGACGCCCCGTCCCCGATCGGTACGACGGCTGTCTCCAGTCGTTTGTCATGTTTGATCAGATAGAGATACTCTCTCATTCGACTGTGAATGGTTCGATCACGGCGTTCCACGGCAAACCGTGACTCCATGATCCCTCCCTCCTGCAGTACATTATCCGAGATCAGCATCCCGCCTTTTTTCAAAAGACGTATCACCTCTGTAAAATAGGAAAGATACTGAGCCTTTGCCGCATCGACAAAAATAGCGTCGTAAGGCCCGGACAGCTTTCGCATCCACTCCATGGCGTCCCCTTCTAATAGGTGAATCCGCCCTTCCTTCCCGGCACAGCGGATATTTTCCTTTGCCTTTTGAATTCGTTTCTCATAATTTTCAATCGTATCGATGATACAGTCTTCTTCTGTATATTCACTCATCAGAATCGCGGAAAACGCAACAGCGGTTCCGATCTCCAGAATCCGCTTTGGCCTTTTCAAAAGCAGAAGCACTTTTAAAAAGCTCTGCATTTCCTTTCTGATAATCGGAACCCGCTCTTTTAGTGCTTCCTGCTCAATCGTCTCCAGTATATCACTGTTTCGCGTTTCCAGTGAATGAATATAATCGACGATCCTCTCATCCACTATCATCGTTCATTTCCTCTTTATACATTCACATCCATAATGATCGGAAGGATCATCGGTCTTCTCTTCGTCCGTTTCCAGATGAACTCATTCATCGTATCCCGGATCACCAGCTTGATCTTGCTCCAGTCCGCGTTTCTGCTGTTTAAGCAGCCCTCAAGAGCTACGTTTAAGACTTCCTTTGCTTCTTCCATCAGTCCCTCGGACTCCCGCACATAGACAAATCCTCTTGATACAATGTCCGGTCCTGCAAGAAGATGGTTCGTACCCTTGGCAAGAGTCAGCACAACGATCAGGATGCCATCCTCCGCCAGATGCTGACGGTCTCTGAGAACGATATTCCCAACGTCTCCCACTCCCAGTCCGTCTACCAGGATCGCTCCGGTCTGCACATGACCGGCTACTCTTGCACCCTTGTCATCAAGTTCCAGCACATCTCCTGCCTGAAGAATGAAAATATTTTCTTTCGGAATTCCAAGCTGCTCCGCAATGCCCGCGTTTGCTTTCATATGGCGGTACTCTCCGTGTACCGGAATCGCATATTTCGGCTTCACGAGGGAATAAATCAACTTTAATTCCTCTTGGCAGGCATGTCCGGATACATGGGCATCCTGGAAAATGACATTCGCCCCTTTGGCAGAAAGCTCATTGATGACCTTGGATACAGACTTTTCATTGCCCGGAATCGGGTTGGAACTGAAAATAACGGTGTCTCCCGGCATAATGGTCACTTTCTTATGGATATCCGCCGCCATCCGGGAAAGAGCCGCCATGGACTCACCTTGGCTTCCGGTCGTAATCAATACCGTCTTCTCTGGCGGATAGTTCTTCAGTTTGTCGATCTCGATAAGCGTGTTCTTCGGAATATCCAGGTAGCCAAGCTCCGCCGCGGTGGAGATGATATTGACCATGCTCCGTCCTTCCACGACTACCTTTCTGCCGTACTTATAGGCAGAATTGATAATCTGTTGCACCCGATCCACATTAGACGCAAAGGTGGCTATGATAATTCTCGTATTGCTGTGCTCCGCAAACAGGTGGTCAAAGGTTCGTCCCACCGTACGCTCCGACTGGGTAAACCCTGCACGCTCCGCATTCGTACTGTCAGACATCAGGGCAAGCACACCTTTCTTTCCGATCTCCGCAAACCGCTGCAGATCGATAGCATCCCCGAACACCGGAGTATAATCCACCTTAAAGTCTCCTGTGTGTACGACGATTCCCGCCGGGGAATAGATCGCAAGGGCCGATGCGTCCTGAATACTATGGTTTGTTTTAATAAACTCAATGCGGAATTTTCCAAGATTAATAGACTGTCCGTGCCGTACGACTTTGCGCTTCGTACTTCTCATCAGATTGTGTTCTCTTAACTTATTTTCGATAATGCCCATCGTAAGTTTTGTCGTATAAATGGGAAGATTCATCTCTTTCAAGATATACGGCAGCGCTCCGATATGGTCCTCGTGTCCGTGGGTGATGACAAACCCTTTCACTTTTGAGATATGATCCCGTAAATAGGTGACATCCGGTATGACAAGATCAATCCCGAGCATGTCGTCCTCCGGGAAAGCCAAACCGCAGTCCACCACAATAATACTGTCTTCGTATTCAAAGGCAGTAATGTTCATTCCGATCTGCTCCAGTCCGCCTATCGGAATAATATGCAATTTTGAATTGTTCGTTCTTTTCAACTTTACACCTCCATTATTTTTTCGTCCGCTCATTCTCTGACTGGTATTTAAGATCCGCAAAAGCTTACAGCTCGATCCCTACATCTTCCAGAAGCTCTTCAAACACCTTCGATACGGCCTGAAGTTCCACTTCGTCCTCTACGATCTCATACAGGGCGTCTTCCCCTTCGCTTTTACTCTTCTCTTTTAAAATCAGACACTCGGCATCTCCTTCTTCTCTGTCTGTCACAAGAATATAGGAAAACCCTCTGATTTTCGTCTGCTCCAACACATAGAATGATGCCGGCTTATCCGAACCTTCCGGCATAAACATAATTTTTTCCATTCTAAACTCCTCTCATACCAACGGAATCCAGATATCCCTGCAGTATGAATACTGCCGCAATTTTATCTATATAGCGTTTCCTCTCTTCCCGGCGCACACCACTCTCCATCAGCACTCTCTCGGCAGACACTGTCGTAAGTCTCTCGTCCCACAGATCCACTTCAAGGCCCGTCCTTCTCTCCAGCATCTCTTTAAAAGAGAGCGTCTTTTGGGCACGCTCGCCGACGTCATTATTCATATGCTTCGGGAATCCAAGGACAATTTTTTCCACCTCAAATTTGCCGGCAAGAGTCTCGATCCTCGCCAGTGTCTTCCTCAGCTTATTTTCCTGCGTCCGTGTAATCGTCTCGACTCCCTGAGCAGTCAGACCTAAGGGATCGCTGATCGCGACTCCTACGGTCTTTGCTCCAAAGTCCAGTCCCATAACCCTCATACTTACTCCCAGCCGTTATGCTCAATATATGCCTTGAGCATCTCTTCGACCAGCTCATCTCTTTCCATCTTCATCACAAGACTTCTTGCACCATTATGGCTCGTGATATATGTCGGATCTCCGGACATGATATATCCGACCATCTGATTTACCGGATTGTATCCTTTCTCACGCAGCGCCTTATAAACGATCTCAAGAATATCTCTTGCCTGAATCTGCGGGCCCTGGCCCACCTGGAAAAATTGTGTGTTTGATAAATCTTTCATCGTTGCGACCTCCAATACTACTACTCTATTCTAATATAATCCCACCTAAAATTCAATCCAAAATTTGTAACTCAACCATTATTCAGCCATACGGCCGAAAAACAATAAGGTCTGAAGCAAATTTGCTTGCTGAACCGTTACTCATTCCCCATGGTGAGTTCTACGATCTGATTTTCCCGTGTACCATCGGCCGTTACCTCAACTTTGACGTATTCTTTTGTAAAGCCTGTCCGGTAAAGAATTCCCTCCCTTTCAACGGTCTCTTCCAACAAAACTTCTACCTTTCTTCCGATCATACCGTCTTCAAATTCTTTCTTCTTCCGCTGGCAGAGATCCAGCAGGATCTGACTTCTTTTAGCCTTCTCCTGATCCGGCACCTGATGCGGCATCTGGGCCGCTTTCGTCCCGTTTCTCCTGGAATATTTAAAGACATGTGTCTCATAAAAGCCCACTTTTTCTATAAATGCCCGGGTGGTCTCAAATTCTTCATCTGTTTCCCCCGGAAATCCGACAATCACGTCTGTTGTAATAGCCGGATATGCAAAATACTTTCTTAGCATCTGACACTTTTCAAAGTACTCTCCGCTTGTATAATGGCGGTTCATCCTCCTCAGAGTAGTGTCGCATCCGCTCTGCATGGAGAGGTGAAAATGCGGACAGACCTTCGGAAGCTCAGACAGTGATTTTGCAAAGTTCTCTGTGATGATACGCGGTTCAATGGAGCTTAAACGGATTCGCCGGATCCCGTCCACTTTATGGATCTGTCGGATCAGATAGAGCAAGTCCCATTTCTCTCCCTCCATGCCAACCCACGTCTCCAGATTCATCTTCGGGTTTACAAAGTCCATTCCGTAGGAACTTGCGTGGATCCCGGTCAGAACCACCTCCTGATAGCCGGCCTTAGCAAGCCGTTCTACCTCTTTTACGATCTCCTCCGGCTTGCGGCTACGGATTCTTCCCCGTACATACGGGATAATACAATAGGTACAGAACTGGTTGCACCCATCCTGGATTTTGATGTAGGCTCTTGTATGATCCCCGGCAGAATCCACATAGAGCTCTTCAAACTCTCCGGTGTGATTGATATCAATCACAGCTTTTACATCCTCATGCTGTTCATAGTCATGGAGCAGTGCGATGAGATTCTTCTTCTGGTTGTTGCCGATCAGGATATCAATTCCTTCGATCTTTGTCCCCGCCTCCTCCTGGGCCTGGACATAGCATCCCGCCGCTACAATCACGGCGTCCGGATTGAGTTTTCTGGCCCTGTGAAGCATCTGCCTGGATTTTCTGTCTGCAATATTCGTTACGGTACACGTATTGATCACATACACGTCCGCTTTTTCATGGAATGAGACGATTTCATACCCGTCCTCCTCCAAAAGCTTCTGCATGGCTTCTGTCTCATATCCGTTGACCTTACATCCGAGATTATGCAGCGCTGCTTTTTTCATTTTTTTCCTCCGTCCTTTTCTAAGTTTTATAAAATATGACGAAATTTCTTCCCATTCTTTGGCAAGTTGTTTCTTGACTTTTTAATTGTACTATCATAAGATATTCATATAAACAAAGAGAGAGGAGTGTGTTTCCAATGAAAACAGTCAAGATTTCATTAAACTCGATTGACAAAGTAAAATCATTCGTAAACGACATTACAAAATTCGATTATGATTTCGATTTAGTATCCGGCAGATACGTGATCGATGCAAAATCCATCATGGGTATCTTCAGTCTGGATTTATCTAAACCGATTGATTTAAACATTCACGCTGACGCAGGCGCTGATGAAGTTTTAGAAGTTTTAAAACCTTATCTTGTTTAGATGAAATCGAATCCCCCACGGAGAACGCGGGGGATTTTTTCATAGGAAACTACATTACCTAAGGTTCCCCTCTTCTATCCTTCGACCTCGATAATTTCTGTCGTCTCAAGCGCCGCTTCCACAAGGTGGTCGATATCTTCCGAAAGGTGGTCGATATCTTCCGAAAGGCGCTGTTCGGAACGCTGAATCACATCCAGTTTCGGCTTTGTCACCGGATGTTTGGCAACAAAGATCGTACAACAGTCCTCATACGGAAGAATCGATGTCTCAAACGTATCAATCTTTTCCGAAATCTCCACAATCTCCTGTTTATCAAATCCGATCAGCGGACGATACACCGGAAGGGTGCAGACCTCGTTTGTCACAAGGAGACTCTGCATCGTCTGGCTTGCAACCTGTCCGATACTCTCTCCTGTAATCAGTCCGAGGCACCCGCACTTTTTCGCAAGCGTCTCCGCAATCCGCATCATATATCTCCGCATGATGATCGTCAATTCATCGTGCGGACATTTGTCATAAATAGAAAGCTGGATATCTGTAAAGTTCACCACATGAAGCCGGATCGGCCCGGTATACGCAGCCACCTTTTTTGCCAGATCCACGACCTTTTGCTTAGCACGCTCGCTCGTATACGGCGGCGCATGAAAATAAACCGCATCCAGCCCGACGCCACGTTTTGCTACCATATACCCTGCGACCGGACTGTCAATTCCGCCGGAAAGAAGCAGCATAGCTGTTCCGTTCGTACCAATCGGCATTCCTCCCGGTCCCGGAATAATGTGGGAATAGATGTATACCTCTTCCCGTACTTCGACATTCAAAAGGACATCCGGATGATGTACGTCTACCCGCATCTCCGGAAATGCGTCAAGGATTGCTTCTCCCAGATCACAGTTCATCTCCATGGAGTTGACAGGGTAGGTCTTCTTTGCACGCCGCGATTCTACCTTAAAGGTCAGGTTCTTATCCGGATACGCTTTCTCTACATAAGCGACAATGTCCTTTTTCAGCTCCTCAAATTCCTTCACCTCTGTCCGTACGACCGGGCAGATGCCGACAATGCCAAACACTTTTTTCAGTGCCTCCACCGTCTCCTCATAGTCATAATATCCATCACAGTCTACGTAGATGCGTCCCTGACATTTGTGGACACGAAACGTACCTTCCGCACTCCGGAGAGCAAAACGGATCTGACGCACCAGTGCGTCTTCAAACATGTATCGGTTTTTTCCTTTGATCGCAATCTCCCCGTACTTTATCAAAAAAGTCTGATATGTCATTCTAATCTCCTTTATCTCCGTCTGTATCTTCTAAGCATCGGTATACAATTATATAATGTTTTAAGCGTATAGTCAATTTCTTCTTCTGTTGTAAATTCCGAAAGACTGAACCGAAGTGTCGCATCCAGATATTCCCGTTCCACTCCGATTCCTTTTAATACGCCGCTGATTCCAGGATGATTCGAGGAACATGCGGATCCTGAAGATACATAAATTCCTTTTTCTTCCAGCGTATGAAGAAGCACTTCACTTCGGACGCCCGCGATCCCGACGCTTACAATATGCGGTGCGCTGGTCTCGTCTGCCAGACCGTGTACGGACACGTGTTCCATCTTAGTCACGCCCTGAATGAACCGCTCTTTTAAGTTTCGCATCCGCATCGTCTTTTCTTCCAGATTAGTGTAGGCCATTTTGGCCGCCAGGGCAAACCCTGCGATTCCCGGCACATTTTCCGTCCCGGAGCGGATATTCTTCTGTTGTTCCCCACCGAAGACAATGGGACGGATCTTCACCCGGTCACTGATATACAGTGCTCCCATCCCTTTCGGGCCGTGGATCTTATGACTGCTGATAGTCAGAAGATCAATTCCCTCTCTCTTTGGGAAGATCCGGTATTTTCCAAAGCCTTGTACCGCATCGGAATGGAAAATGATCTCCCGGTTGTATGCCTTGACAATGCTGGAAGCTTCCTTGATTGGCTGGACACTTCCCACCTCGTTATTGACGTACATAATAGAAACAAGAATCGTCTCCTTACAAAGTGCCTCACGCAGAGCCGATAGCTTCACTCTTCCATAACGGTCAACCGGAAGGTAGGTGACACGAAATCCCTCTTCCTCCTCCAAATACCGCATGGTATTCAGGATAGCCGGATGCTCGATCACTGTCGTAATCAGATGATTGCCTCGTCTTTTGTACGCTCTTGCCGTCCCGATCAGTGCAAGGTTATCGCTTTCTGTCCCACCGGAAGTAAAGAAAATCTCTTTCTCCTGCACTTTCAGAATCCTTGCGAAAGTCTCCCTGGCGCCGCGTACATACCACTCCGCCTCCATTCCTTTTCTGTGCAGGGAGGATGGATTCCCATAATCTTCACACATGACTTTGCGAACCAGATCGCCCACCTCGTCAAATGCTTTTGTCGTTGCTGAATTGTCCAAATATACTTCCATCAGTTCTTACCTTTCCACCTTTTTTATTACCATATGTTTTCCACCGGGTTCTTGACACCTGGTTTTACGGTTCCATTAGATATGAGAGGACTGAAAGTACAAATAATCCGGCTGTCTCCGTTCTGAGAATCCGTTTTCCAAGAGTGACTGGAACAGCTCTTGCCATCTCCATAGCCTTTTCCACTTCCTCCACCTCAAATCCCCCCTCCGGGCCGATCAAAATCCCGATGGACCCCCCGGCTCTCAGAGAGGAAAACTGCCGTCTCGTCTCTTCCATTCCCTCAGCAAGCTCGTAAGGAATCAGGACGTGATCCAGTGTGCCGGCGTAGGTGAGAGCCTCTGAAAAGCCCATGACCTGCTTTACTTCCGGAATCTTACCCCTGCCAGCTTGCTTGGCCGCGCTCTCAGAGACTGCCTGCCAACGCTCCGTCTTCTTCTTTGCCTTTTTTTCGTCCAGCTTCACTACTGCCCTTGCTGTTGCCATCGGTACGATCTCCGAAACACCGAGCTCCACCGATTTCTGAACAATCCAGTCCATCTTATCGCTCTTTGGTAACCCCTGGAAAAGTACGATCCGACAAGATGATTCCGTATCCGTACAGAAAGTTTCCAAAATCTTGACCCTGACGCTCTCCTTCGTCATCTCTTCCACCGCACAGAGATAATTTTGATTGTTCCCGTCGCTGATTTTCAACTCTTCTCCGATTTTCATGCGAAGGACATTGCAAATATGATTCACATCCGCTCCGGTGATCCAAATCTCCTTGTCACCCACCTGGTTCGGAGTCACAAAAAAATGCTGCATCGTAGATTCTCTCCTATCTGTTACTCAGACTTTCTGGCCGTAACACAGACCCACTCTCCCTGGTAAGTCACATCTAAAAGCTCCAGGCCAGCATCTGCTACCGCCTGTTTTACAACTTCTTCCTTGTCGTCGATGATTCCACTCGTAATGTAAATGCCACCTGGCTTTAACTGGCTGACAATGACCGGAGTCAGCATAACCAGAACATCCGCCAGAATATTGGCTGCCACGATATCATAACATGCGTATCCAACCTGATCCTGAATGGCCTTATCATCTATGATATTGCCGATCATCACCTCATACTGTTCTTTTGGTACGCCGTTTTCTTTCATATTTTCGTGGGTTGCGTCGATCGCGCATGGATCCAGGTCCGTCCCAACCGCATAGGCGGCACCAAATTTTAATGCTAACATTCCAAGGATTCCGCTTCCGCATCCCACATCCAGAATCCGCGTCGTATCTGTCACATACTTTTTGATCTGACGGATGCAAAGCTGTGTCGTTTCATGCATTCCGGTCCCGAAAGCAGTGCCCGGATCGATGTGGATAATCATCTTCCCCTCATCCTCCGGTTTCACCTGCTCCCAGGACGGAATAATCAGGATATCATCCACATAGAACTGATGGAAATACTGCTTCCAGTTGTTGACCCAATCTACGTCCTCAGTCTGGGATTCCTCAATAGTACATGGACCCAAATCCACAAATTCCCGCATCCCGGCAAGTTCCTCCAAAACCTTGGCAAGAACAGCGTCCTTATCCTCCCCTTCTTCCAGATAGAAATTGATAAATGCCGTCCCATCATCCGGTATTGTCTCCGGAAGAATATCGACAAACATCTGCTCCTTTTCCTTCTGTGTAAGCGGAACCTTGTCCTCAATCTCCACTCCCTCGATTCCAAGGTCCGAAAGAATACTGCTAACAATATCCTCTGCCGCAGTAGTCGTCTTTAATCTGAATTTATTCCATTTCATCTTGTTTTTGTCTCCTTATTCTCGTGCTGCACACTTCATCCTGTCACACAGTTTCCGGCAGGCCAAAAGTAGGATGGAGGCATGATCGGACGCCAACCCGCCTCGGTTCTTAATCTCAATCCGTTGTTCCCGGATCAGCGTCCCGTTCGTCAAAACTGTCAGCTTAGGACGCAATATCACACCATTTTGCTCGTTTTGAAGCTCTATCTGATACCGAAGCTTTTCCCCTTCTTTTTGCCTGTTCATCGTGATTGTAAACCACGCCGCGTCACTGGCATCATCTCCGGCCTTCGCCTCCACCTCATCGAGGCAGACAAGCGACATAAAGGCAGTTGTAATCACCCTTGCTCTTGGATCCCGTCTCACTTCTCCAAAGACACCGATCTGCTCTGCACAGACGTTCCGAATATTCGTTTCCTCAAAAAGCTCCCGTTTAGCGGATACTTCCAGATCTTCTTTTAACTCAATAAACCCTCCCGGCAGGGCCCAGTCCCCGATGCTAGGATGATTCTTCCGACGAATCAGAAGGATCCTGAGATCCTCCAGATTCTCAGGATCTTTCCCGGAATAACCAAACACCGCCATATCAACCGTGCAGCATGGATTTTTATATCGGTATGGATCGTAGTTCTCCAAAAATTCCTCCAGTGTCTCTCCTTTTTCGTTTCTGCTTCCGTCTCCCCGGAACACTTCGATGTCCTGAAAAAAGGCCGGCATCTTCTCACCTGCTTTCTCTGTCTCCTGGCTTTTTATCATTCTGCTATTCTTTTCATCTTTTCTAGCGGCATCCTTCACCAACCATGATATCGATGATCTCCACGTTGGTCTCTCTCATCCCTTCTTTCCCCAGACGTCCGATATTTTTGATCGTCTCATCTACTCCCTTGGTCACGATACCGTCTCCGGCGTAGAACTGCTGTCCGCACTTGTACATATTATATCCAAGGATTCCGGCCTCTACAGAGGACGCGATCTTGGCCGCACAGGATGCTTTCGCTCCATCACAAACAATGCCGGATACAATCGCCAACGCATTGACAACGGTGTGGGCAATCTCTTCATATCCTCCACCGTACAGGTAGGCAATTCCAGCTCCTGCAGCCGCCCCCGCACAGACAGCGCCGCAGTACGCAGAGAGCCTCCCGATCCCGGTCTTCTGATGGATCGCTACCAGGTTCGAAAGGGTCAGCGCCCGGTAGAGCTGTTCCTCGCTTGCGTTCAGTTCTTTTGCATATTCAATAACCGGAAGCGAACAGGTCATCCCCTGATTTCCGCTTCCAGAATTGATGATAACCGGAAGTTCACAGCCATTCATTCTGGCATCTGATCCTGCAGCCGCCATCGCTTTTGCACGGACACGAATATTGTCTCCCTCCATCATTAAGAGAACGCTTCCGATATTGGCACCGTAGTCTCCTTCCAGACCTTCTTTGGCGATTGCCGTATTGTAGGCGATCTGACGTCCAATCACTTCTTTGACATCTTCTACATCCACTGTCCGGGCAAAATCCAAAATGTCTTTCATATTTAAAAGGGAGCGGTCCGTAAGCCCTTCTTCTTTCTCGCCCTCTACCTTTTCTTCCATGAGAATCTTACCGTTTTTCTCAATCAGGACTATATTCGTGTGGTAGTTTGCGATCCGTACAGTCGCACTGGATTCCCCTTTACTTTCTGTTACAATAATGTCAAATGTAATTCCGTTATCTACATATTCCACTGTGATCTCTGTATTCTGGAGGAAGTCTTTCATCTCCTCAATCTCTGTCATGGAGACATCCGCAATGACTTCGAGTTCTTTCTCCGGACGTCCGGCAATGATGCCCGCGGCGGCTGCCGCCGGAATCCCTTTCAGATGATCCGTGTTTGGCACAATCACAGATTTAACGTTCTTAATAATACTTCCACTTGCGCCGATCCGCACTTTATCCGGCTTTTCCCCAAGAACTTCCCTCGCCTTCGCCGCCGCATAGGCCAGTGCGATCGGCTCGGTACATCCCATGGCCGGAACCAGTTCCTCCTTTAAAATCTGTACATACGCCCCATACTTTACATCTTCTTTTTTCATTCCATTCATCCTCTCTTTTCTTTTGGATTATATGTGATTTCAGGCCTTCCCCAATAAGTAATCGATAAACTGCTGTGCTGTCCTACCGGATCTGCCGCCATGGGTCATCTCCCACTGATTCGCTTGTAGCAGAAGCTCACTTTTCTCCATCTGGATCTGATTACGCTTTGCTAACTCCAACACAATTTTCTGAAATTCCTTTTTATCTGGACCGACAAAGAAAATCGATACTCCAAATCTTGCCACAAGAGACAGTTTCTCCTGTACCGTATCCGATGTATGAAGGTCGTCGTCTCTTCTGTCGTTCTTATCACTCCACTGTTCTCTTACAAGATGCCTCCGGTTGGAAGTCGCATAGATCAGGACATTTTCCGGTTTGCGCTCTAAACCACCCTCAATCACAGCTTTCAAATATTTATATTCAATCTCAAACTCCTCAAAGGACAGATCGTCCATATAAATAATAAATTTATAATTCCGGTTTTTCACTTGGGCAATGATATCGTTAAGATCCTGGAACTGATGCTTATACACCTCAATCATCCGAAGTCCTTCCTCATAGTACTGATTCAGGATCGCCTTAATAGATGTGGATTTTCCAGTGCCTGCATCTCCGAAAAGCAGACAATTATTCGCCTTTCTTCCCCGAACAAAGGCTTCCGTATTTTCGATCAGCTTCTTCTTCGGAATTTCATAACCCACCAGATCATCAAGCCTTACATGGGCAATCTTTGTAATCGGCACAATCTTCGCCCCCTCCTCCGTGTGCTCTACACGAAATGCCTTGTGAAGTCCGAACTTTCCGACGCCGAATTCCTTATAGAACTGGGTCATCACCTCCTTAAAATCCCGAGGCGTTTTTGTTTCGGCAAGATGAACTGCCAATGTACAAATCCGGTCTCGGATTCTGCGGTTGTAGACATGCCCTTCCTGTTTGGTCCCTTTGTAATCAAAAAGAAGCTCGTGTGCTGTCGCACCAAGGTTCCTTCCAAGCTCCTGTACATCGTAGTCGAACAGCTCTTTCATAATTACGAAATCATGGAGCGCTACCTCATTGATACTGCCCTCGATCATGCCACGGATCTCACAGGCCGTACTGTAGGCATTCTCATCATTCACCAGCAGAAAGGTCAGGTATGTGTGCCAGAGATTCCCCTCCAGGCCATGCTGTTCCGAAAGTTCCAAAATCCCGTTGACACATTCAAAAAACAGTGTCCTTAAATCTTCCTGATTGTAATAGCCACTCCCCTCATGCTCTATCAGAAAGGTCATGTCCCGCAGAATCTTCCCATAATCCAGATTCCGGTATATCATCAGTTCGTTTGTATGCATCTTCTCTTCCTTCTTTTTCTAATTCTAATAATTTCCCAGTATCTTCATGCTGGTCGTCTCCTCGCGCAGTCCCCGGATGGCGCTTTTAACTCCTCCGTCGGCAAGATTTCCTTCAAAGTCCACAAAAAACCGATATTCCCACGGCCGGTCTTCGATCGGTCTGGACTCAATCTTGGTAAGGTTCAGGTTATTGAAGATAAAGTGGGACAACATCTGATACAAAGATCCGCTCTTATGTGGAAGCTCAAAGCAGATACTGATCTTGTCCGCGTTTTTTAGAAAAATCTTCTGATTTGTCACAATGATAAAGCGGGTGGAGTTGTGCCTGCTGTCATTGATCTGTTCACGCAAAACTTCCAGCCCGTTTAACGATGCCGCATAGGCGCTGCAGATGGCCGCATGACTTTTGTCCTGCTCCTCCACGACCTTGCAGGCCGCAACCGCAGTATTTGGCACGCTGACCTTCTCCATCGCCGGATGATCGTATAAATATTTCTCACACTGCATCAGTCCCTGTGGGTGGGAATAGACCCTCGTAATCTCCTCCTCACCGCTTCCCGGCAGTCCCGCAAGCACATGATTCACCGGAAGCACCGTCTCCCCGACGATATAGTTCTCATACTCTACAAGCAGGTCATATACCTCACTGACCGCTCCTGCGGAGGAATTTTCAATCGGAAGCACGGCAAAATCCGCTGCCCCATCCTCGATCGCATCCATCGCATCCTTCCACGTACGGACATGGTAGCTGTTGACCGCATCCCCAAAGTACTGCTTTAAGGCCGCCTCGCTGTAAGCTCCCTCCACACCCTGGAATACGATCCTTGCTTTTTTCACTTCCAACTGATCTACTTCGATAAATGGAAGTCTCCCTGTCGTCCCGCACCGTGAAAGCTTCTGATACTGAAGCTTCCTGCTCAGTGACATGAGCAGGGTAAAAAGCTCCTGCACACCCTTTTTATTTTCCTCATGCTCTACCTGCGAAGCCGCCTTTGCAAGCTTCTCCTGCTCCCGCTGCCGATCGTAGACTTTCCGTCCGTTTTTAATCTTATAATCTGCCACACAAGAACAAACTTCCATCCTTCTTTCATATAAAGCGATGATCTGCTCATCCAGTCGATCCAGCTCACCGCGAAGTTCCTCTAACGATGCCATCTGCGTCCTCCTTCGCTTAAACTCTTCCATATTATAATACATTTCTGTTACAAAATCTACGTTCATATTGGAATTGACTGTTGAAAACAGAATCATTTTATTATATTATTAGAAGAGCTAGGTAGGAAGAGGAGGATGTAATATGAGACATTTAATGAGTCCGCTGGATTTCTCAGTGGAAGAACTGGATAAGCTTTTGGATCTCGCCAATGATATCGAAAAGTATCCGGAAAAATATGCACATGCCTGTGCAGGGAAAAAATTAGCCACATTGTTTTATGAGCCAAGTACCCGTACCCGTTTAAGCCATGAAGCTGCCATGTTAAACCTGGGCGGAAGTGTTCTTGGCTTTTCTTCTGCCGATTCGAGTTCTGCCGCAAAGGGGGAGAGCGTATCGGATACAATCCGTACAGTTGCATGCTATGCAGATATCGTTGCGATGAGGCATCCAAAGGAAGGTGCCCCGATGGTTGCTGCCGCCCACTCTTCGATTCCAATTATTAATGCCGGAGATGGCGGACATCAGCACCCGACCCAGACACTGACCGATCTTCTGACAATCCGTTCCCTGAAAGGCCGACTTGGTAATCTGACCATCGGACTTTGCGGAGACCTGAAATTCGGCCGTACCGTTCATTCCCTGATCCAGGCTCTGGTTCGCTATGACAATCTGAATTTTGTTCTGATCTCTCCGGAGGAGCTGCGTCTCCCGACTTACATCCGCCACGATGTACTCAGACGCAACCATGTCCCTTATAAGGAGGTTGTACGGATGGAGGAGGCGCTTCCGGAACTGGACATCCTCTACATGACCCGTGTACAGAAAGAGCGTTTCTTCAATGAAGAGGATTACGTCCGCATGAAGGACTTCTACATTCTGGACAAAAAGAAAATGGAGCTTGCAGGAAAAGACATGCTCGTTCTTCACCCGCTTCCAAGGGTCAATGAGATTTCTGTGGAAGTCGACGACGACCCGCGTGCAGTATACTTCAAACAGGCTAAATATGGTGTCTATGTGCGTATGGCCCTGATCCTAACTCTTCTGGGCATCCACGTCGACTGATCTGTGTATTTGAAAGGAGCTATTGAAAATGAATAATACATTGAATATCGGGCGCATCTCTGAGGGCTTTGTGCTGGACCACATCCAGGCCGGAAAAAGTATGGACATTTACAAATACCTACGTCTGGACAAGCTGGACTGCTGTGTAGCCATCATCAAGAATGCCAAAAGTAATAAGATGGGAAAAAAGGACATCATCAAAATCGAATGTCCGCTGGAAAAGATTGACCTGGATATTCTGGGCTTTATTGATCACAACATCACCGTCAATATCATTGAAAATGAGGAGATTGTAAATAAGAAATCTCTGACACTTCCGAAGGAGATCACCAATGTAATCCGCTGTAAAAATCCACGGTGCATCACTTCCATCGAGCAGGAACTGGATCATGTATTCATTCTGACCGATCCGGAGAAGGAAGAATATCGCTGCAAGTACTGTGAAGAGAAATATCACAGAAAATAGACATCCGTTCAGAATTCGCGAAACAGGGAGGGATTACCTCCCTGTTTTTTTGCAATGGCTATGAGCTAAATTCCGTGCCTAGAGGAGCCCTTGGTGTTCGCTTCTATTCTCGGAATTTGCATTTTTTAGGTTCATTTATTCAGTTTTGTTTTAAAATGCTACAATTTGTATCATATCTTGACTTTCTTTTTCCTCCACTTTTTATATAAAGATTATGTAAGCTTCCGGTTCATACAAGGAGGAAAATAAACATGGCAAAAGAAGAAACAAAACTGGTACTGTTCTTGAAATCTATCGGAATATCAGGACGTTACAAAGGATTCTATTACCTGAAGGAGGCTGTCTTTCTCGTGCTTCAGGATGAGCACTGTCTGTGCAAGGTCCAAGAAAATATCTACCGGCCCATTGCCGAGCGCAATCATGTCTCTCTATCCAGCGTGGCAAGGGCAATCCGTACCGTCTGTCTCACAGCATCGACAAATGAAACGCAGCTCCGGAAGTTCTTCCCGAATTATTCCTTTCACGGTACGCTCTATCCAAAAGAGCTGATTGAACTTGCGGCTGACTATGTCCGCTATCACTAAAACAGAACACAAAAAACGAATGATTACAATGTAAGATCGACAATTCTGCCAGGAAGCTTATTAAAAAGGTGTGGTTTGCACCGCACCTTTTGCTTTCTGTATATATGACAGGCAGGACGATAAGCCGGGTTATGTCTTGAACAGTCATCTATCTAGCTCCATCGTCGCCGAAGGAGTCCATCAACCTACCTAAAACACGACGGGCCGCCGTATCGTTTTCATTCGGTCTTTCTTCAGATGGGGTTTACATATGCCTTTCCTGTTACCAGGGAAGCGGTAGTCTCTTACACTGCCTTTCCACCCTTACCGCAAAAGCGGCGGTTTATTTCTGTTGCACTTTCCTTGGAGTTACCTCCACCGGACGTTATCCGGCATCCTGCCCTGTGAAGCCCGGACTTTCCTCGTCTGCTCCCTTTCGGGCTCTGCAGCCGCGACTGTTTATCCTACCTGCCTGTAATACCTTATCACAATCTGCCCTCTCTTGCAAGCCCTTCATCTGCAATCCTTCCTGACCCGTCTGCCGCCGATGTGGCAAGTACGTCGCATCGTTCGTTCTGCGGATGGCCGTCATGACCTTTTACCCAGATAAAGGTCATCCGGTGGGGCTTGGCCGCCTCCAGAAGCCGCTTCCATAGATCCGTATTTTTAACAGTCTCATTCTTTCCCCGTTTCCAGCCCTTTTTGATCCAGTTGTCAATCCAGTGCTGGTTAAAAGCGTCCACTACATATTTGGAATCGGAATAGATTTCTACTTCACAAGGACGATTGAGCGCTTCCAATCCCGCGATGACCGCCATCAGCTCCATCCGGTTGTTGGTAGTCTTTTCGTAACCTTGGGAAAGCTCCCTTATATGCGTCTGCCCTTTCGAATCCGTATAGGAGAGGATCGTTCCGTATCCTCCCGGTCCATCCGGATTTCCTCTTGCCGCACCGTCCGTATAGATTTTTACAAGCATTTATGTTTCTCCCTTCTGTCCATGAATCTCCACGGTCTGTCCCTCTTCCCACACCCGGTGAATCCGGTTCCGGTAACTGGCAGAGATCTCAGAAGTAAGCAGACGATCCGTCAATCCATAATCTCTCCACATATGCATTGGGAACACATGGTTTACCCTGACGTTCCGCATAAAAAAATCGATACCGGAGAAGGCGGCGCCTCCCTGTCTGGGATCCAGTACGACAAAGGCAAGATCGATCTTCCTTCTTACAAGCTTTCTGATCTCTCTTTGATAATCTTTCCGCATCTGCCGGTTGTAATCGATACTCTCTTCCTCCCAGTGCCACCAGTTCAGATCTCCGGCATGGTAAATCCGCTTGTCCTTGCAGGTAACTAAAAATGCCACTCCCTCGTCCGTGGACCTTAGTGTCTCCACTTTCAGTTCTCCTGTCCGGATCTTCTGCTCCGGCTTTACAAAAATCCGATTAGGCGCCGACTCTGCCTCCACATCATCGGACAGGATGTACAGGATGTTCGGATGTTCCTTCTCCCAATCAAAAATCTCAGAATTATAGTGGTCTTTGTGTCTGTGACTTACAAAAACATACATCTGCTTTTCTTTTGCTATCACAGGCAGCTCTCCTTTATAATAGTCGAAGACATACAGCGCCTGCTCGTCCTCTATTGCAAATCCGCTATGATACAGGTATGTGACTTTCATTTGGGCCTTCTCTCTCCTTTCAGCAGATTCTGTATCCTTTTTCGTAACTCTTTCACCTTCTTATGGTTGCTTGCATCCCCGGCGATCCCGATAACCATCTCTTCCTCGCATATGATCGACGGGAAGAAAAAGTCGCATTGCGCGGCGTCCGACGCATTGTTAACCAAGATCCCTTTTCTTTGGCAGATCCTCGCAATCTCGCCATTCACTTCAGGATCATTGGTGGCGGCAAAAACAAGAAACTCCTTTCCAGAGATAAGCTCCTGAGAAAACCTCCTGCTCTCGTACCGGATCTGCCTCTCCAGGATCCAACGCCGCATCTCTTTCGGAAGTTCCTCCTCCCTCTGCAGCGCACATATCCGGATCCTGCCCCCAAAAGGAAGCAAGACTCTGGCTCTTCGAGCAGCGATCCTTCCGGCTCCGATGATCAGGATTTCTCTGCCTTCCAGGCTCAAAAACAGGGGAAAACGTAACCTTCTCTTCTCTCTCATTTGATGCGAATCCCGATCCCGGACATGACCCGGTACACTTCCACGGCTGATTCGGCGATCTTACAGCCGGCTCTTCCCACTGCTTCCCGCCAGATCCGCTCCTCCTGATTCATTGGTACGATCCCGCTTCCAATTTCATCTATCACGACGACGGAGTCCGGATGCTCTTTTACCAATCTCTCTGTCTGACAGATCGGATCGAGCCCTTCCCGAATCCAGTCTCGTACCTGCTCTTCAAAATGTACGATCCGTTCCCGCTCCGGAAATCTCATCACTGCAAATTCTGTCTTCCCCTGAAAACTTCCGCCTGTAATCAAAATCATGTCCGATCCCCCTCTTTCTCTGACAGAACAAGTATACCACAAAGAAGCCTGTACGTTCACCAAGTTTTTCAACTTTTTTGTACAGGCTTCTTTTCTCTTGTCAGATGATAATACAGACAATCCCGCCGTTGCTGTCGTTTACAATCTTCTGCATGGTGTTCTGGAGCTTTCCCTGACATTCGTCGTTGATCATTGTAATCTTGTGCTTCATTCCGTCCATTACCAATTCCTCGATCGTCTTTCCGAAGATATTGGTCTCCCAGACGCCGCCCTCCTTCTCCTTTGCCTCCCGGATATAACGGATAATATCCTGGGCCTGCTGTTCGTTTCCGACAATCGGAGCGATTTCCGTCTCGATATTGGCACGGATCATATGGATGGACGGTGCTTCCGAATGGATTTTCACTCCGTACTTGCTTCCCTGCTTTATGATCTCCGGGTCTGTAAGAGAGATTTCCTCCTTCTTCGGGCTGACGACTCCATATCCCCTGGCCCTGACACTTTCCATGGCGTCTTTTACATTGGCATATTCAGACTTAAGAAGCGACATCTCTTTCATAGCTTCCAGAAGCTCATACTCATTTTGAATCTGCATCCCGGTCATCTCACTGAGCATTTCATAATAGTATTTCTCATACACACGGATTTCCATTCGGACGCACCCCGTGTCCATGGCGATTCCGTCCACGCGGACCGTCTCAATATATGTATTCTCTGGCTGTTCCATCCCACCGATAAAGTCCCTGATCTCTGTCTTTTCCTCCATCACCCCACGGATATAGGCGATCATCTCCGCCTTGATCCGGTGGTCTCTTGGAAGCATCTCCACCCATTTCGGGATGAAAAACTCCATCTCTGACACTGGAAATTCAAAGAGAATCTCCTCCATCATTCGGTGAATGTCTTCTTCTTTTAACTGCTCGCAGTTGACCGGCATCGCCGCTACCTGATACGCCTCCTGAATCTCCTTGACTGTCTGGGCTGCCTCGTTTCCGTACGGTCTTGCGGAATTAACAAGAACAAGAAACGGCTTACCAATTTCCTTTAATTCCCGAATCGTCTTCCCCTCCGGCTCACGGTATGCCTCTCTTGGAATCTCCCCGATCGTTCCGTCTGTCGTCACAACAATCCCGATGGTAGCATGGTCATGGATAACCTTTCTCGTCCCTATTCCAGCCGCCTTTGTAAATGGGATCTCATAGTCAAACCACGGCGTCTTGACTTTCCTCTCCTCACCGTCCTCGATGTGGCCTTTCGCTCCCTCCGTCATATAGCCGACACAGTCGATCAGACGGACTTTCACCCGTACATCGTCTGACAGTACGATCTCCGCCGCTTCTTTCGGAATAAATTTTGGCTCCGTTGTCATAATGGTCTTCCCCGAAGAAGACTGCGGAAGTTCATCCAGCGTCCTTGCCCTCTGATTTTCATCCCCCATATGCGGAAGCACTAAAAGATCCATGAACCGCTTAATAAAAGTCGATTTCCCGGTACGTACCGGACCCACGACGCCAAGATAGATCTCTCCATTTGTTCTGACCTGCATATCGTGATAAAGTTGAAATTTCTCCATGAAAATACCCCCTTGCAATGCTGATACCAATGTATGCCTGCAAGGGGGTATTTAGACCTGTTTTATTTTGTATCACTTACTTCATTATCCCAAGGGAGGGCGCCGTGCTCATCTTTGCGATCTCGCAGCATCAGCTCTTTCACTGCCTCCGCCGCACTCTTTCCCTCAAAAAGTACTGCATTGACCTGCTCCACAATCGGCATGGAAACCTGGTACTGCAAGGCCAATCGTTTGGCTGCCTTTGCTGAATAGACGCCTTCTACTACCATCTTGACCTCGTCCATGGCCTCCTGCATTGTCCTGCCCTGTCCGATCAGATAGCCTGCTCTGCGGTTCCGGCTGTGGACACTTGCACAGGTCACGATCAGATCCCCGATCCCCGTCAATCCGGTGAATGTCTCGATCTTTCCGCCCATACGGACTCCCAGTCTTGCGATCTCCGCAATGCCCCGTGTAATGAGGGCTGCTTTTGTATTGTCCCCATAGCCAAGTCCGTCTGCAATTCCTGCTGCCAGAGCAATGACATTCTTTAAGGATCCGCCAAGCTCAATGCCCCGGATATCCGGGCTTGTGTATACACGGAAGACTTCACTCATAAAGGCTTTCTGAAGGTATTCGGCCGTCTTTCTCGTCCGTGCTCCTACGACACAGGTGGTCGGCAGACCCTTTCCTACCTCTTCAGCGTGGCTTGGCCCCGAGAGCACAGCTACATCTGCCTGTGGGATTTCCTCTTCGATCTGCTCGCTTAATGTCATCAGCGTCGTCTCCTCGATCCCCTTTGCCACATTGACAAGGATCTGTCTGTCTGAAACATACGGCCGCATCTTCTGTGCCGTGGATCTCGTAAACGGCGACGGAACAGCGAGAACAACAAAGTCCCTGCCTTGAATCGCCTGGTCAATCACATTGGTAAACCGGATCGTATCCTGGAGCCTGACACCTGGAAGCTTTGTCTTATGCTCCCGCTCCTGATCAAGCATCTCCACCTCTCTTGCGTCGATGGACCAGACAGTCACTTCATGTCCATTGTTTGTCAGGAGCCAGGAAATCGCCGTTCCCCAACTTCCGGCTCCCATAATTCCAACTTTTGCCATACTGCGCCTCCTATTTTTTCTTTCCAAAGCTGATTTTATTTTCCGTGCCGTTCATCAGTCTCTGAATATTGGCTCTGTGTTTCCAGATCGCAAGAAGCGCCAGGAATCCGGCCACCGCATACATCTCATAGAGGTACACAGACTCCATCCCGTAGCTTCCCGTCTGCCCCCGAAACACCACACCAGCAAAGAAAATCAGAACGACCGCAATCGAACCAACGGAAACGTATTTCGTTACTGCTACTATTGTAACAAATACTACAAGTGCTATCAAGGTAATCCAAAGATTCGTAAGCGCTGCCAGAAGCCCCGCCATAGCCGCGATTCCCTTTCCGCCTTTGAATCCCAGATAAAACGGAAAATTATGTCCAAGTACTGCTCCAAGCCCCGCATAGATGGAAAGAAGCGGTAAGATCTCCCCGTAATTGCCTCCAAAAATAAGGCGCACCGCCAGTACGGCAAAAATACACTTAAAAGAATCTCCCAGAAACGTACATACCCCTGCCTTCACTCCGAGTGTCCGAAGTGCATTGGTGGAGCCTGCGTTGCCGCTTCCCATCTTCCGGATATCCACATGATTCATCCTTCCATAAAGATATCCTGTCTGGAAAAGGCCAAATATATACCCGATCAAAATACAAACGATCCGTTCCATGATTTATTTCTCCTTTTCCTTTCTTTCCCTGATAAAAAATTTCAGTGAGGTTCCTCTAAAGCCAAAGGCCTCGCGGATTTTATTTTCCAGATACCTGGTGTAGGAAAAGTGCATCAGCTCCTTATCGTTGACAAAAATGACAAAAGTCGGCGGCTTTACGGATACTTGTGTAATATAGTAAAGCTTCAGGCGCTTTCCCTTGTCTGACGGTGGTTGCTGCATTGCGACTGCCTCCGTCATAATCTCGTTGAGCACTCCGGTAGCAATGCGAAGAGACTGATTCTCAATCACCATGTCGATCATCTCAAAAAGCTTATGGATCCGCTGTCCTGTCTTTGCAGATATGTACATGATCTCCGCATACGGCATATAGGAAAGGACATTTCTGATTTTGCCTTCGTACTCTCGCATTGTCTTATCGTTCTTTTCAATGGCGTCCCACTTATTGACAACAATAATCACACCTTTCCCACGTTCGTGGGCAATCCCCGCGATCTTAGCGTCCTGCTCAGTCACGCCTTCCACCGCGTCGATCACCATCAACACAACGTCCGCCCGCTCCACTGCCGTCACCGTGCGAATAATGCTGTAACGCTCCAGCTCTTCTTTGATCTTGCTCTTTCTGCGAAGTCCTGCCGTATCAATGAATACATATTCTCTTCCGTCATGGACAATCTCCGTGTCAATGGCGTCTCTCGTCGTACCGGCAATATCTGATACGATCACCCGGTTCTCCCCGAGTAGCTTATTGATGATGGAAGACTTACCTACGTTTGGCTTTCCGACAATAGCGACCCGCGGCCGTTCATCCTCCTCCTCTTCCTCGGTTTTTTCCGGGAAATAGGACACAACTGCATCAAGAAGATCCCCGATTCCCAGTCTTGATGACGCGGAAACCGGATTCGGATCCCCGATTCCCAAATTATAAAACTCATATACGTCCGGCATGAACTTGTCAAAATTATCTACCTTGTTGACTGCAAGGATCACCGGCTTTCTGGCGCGGCGGAGCATATCCGCAACCTTGGAATCCGCATCCACAAGCCCCTGGCGCACGTCGGTAATAAAAATAATAACGTCCGCCGTATCGATGGCAATCTGTGCCTGCTCTCTCATCTGTGAGAGAATAATATCCGAGCTCTCCGGCTCGATTCCCCCGGTATCAATGAGGGTAAAATCCTGATCCAGCCAGGACACGTCCGCATAGATCCGGTCTCTTGTCACTCCCGGCGTGTCTTTTACAATAGAGATCATCTCCCCGGCCAGAACATTAAATAACGTAGACTTCCCGACGTTCGGTCGTCCTACGATTGCAACTACTGGTTTACTCATTCTATCTCTCCTTTAACACTGCGTCTATAAAATCCTGTCCGCTTGATTTTACAATATCTACTTTCACTTGTAAAGCTTCTTCTAGTTCAGAGACCGTCACATCATCGAGGAACACCTCTTCCCCGCTCCGCAGCATATTGCACGGAAGAAGCAGACAATCCCCAAGAGGCCGTCCCTGTAACTGTGAAATCAGATCCTGTCCGGTAATCAACCCGGACACCGTGATACTCTCTCCAAAAAAATCATTGCGGATCCGGTACAGATGGACGTAGCAGTTCGGACATTTTACTCGCATCTGCTTTATAAACTCTGCCAGATAGTCATAGGCCAGATAGCCTGTCGCCATGGACAGAGAGATTTCCCTATCTGTCGGTTCCAATTTCTCATAACTCTCGGCAAATTCATTCTGTAGAAGCCGGATCATGCCAACACCGTTTTCTAATTGAAGGTACCCGTCGTAACGCTCCTCCTCCGGCATCTCATATCCCGCAAGAATATACCATTCATCTCCTGCATGAATAAAATGATAGCCATATTCCTCATAAACCTTTTTCTGCCATTTATGGATTGTCTCAAGTACTTCTTTTGCATCCTCCCTCGTGAACGGCTCCAGAGGATACAATCCGTCCCGAAAACGGCTAAGCCCCACCGGTACCACCGATACGCTCTGCAGCTTCGGAAGGTAAGCTGTCAGATCCCGAATGGTGCGTTCTAACTCCTCTTTGTCATTGAGTCCCTTGCAAAGTACGATCTGTCCATTCATGGTAATCCCGGCTTCAAAAAGCCTGTCCACTTTCTTTAGCGCTTCCCCCGCAAAACGGTTATGAAGCATCTTGCAACGAAGTTCTGGATTTGTCGTCTGAAAAGATACATTGATCGGCTCCAGATGATAACGGATAATCCGGTCAATATCATGGTCACTCATATTTGTCAGCGTCACATAATTGCCCTGTAAAAAAGACAGCCGTGAATCATCATCCCTAAAATACAGCGTATCCCTCATCCCCTTTGGCATCTGATCAATAAAACAGAATACGCATTTGTTCCGACAGGACCGATACTCGTCCATCAGCCCCTGCTCAAAGTGAAGTCCCAAGTCTTCCTCATAGTCCTTTTCTATTTCCAGCTCCCACTGTTCTCCGTCCGGCTTTTCAATCAGGACAAGCAGCTCTTCATCATTGACGTAATAATGGTAGTCAAACACATCCTCGATCTCCTGTCCGTTGATGGAAAGGAGCTTATCTCCCGGCTCGATCCCCATCTCCATAGCAATACTTCCATCTTCTACAGCCGAAATCAGATGTTCATGTCTCTTCCGCTGTTTTTCCATTGCTGTTCTCCTTTATCTTCATTTCTTCAATTTCCTGCCTTTTTCATAATACTAAATTCCACATCAAAATGCAATTTTTTCTATTCCTTTCTTGCCATCCCCGGTGAAAATGGTATAGAATGGATAAAAGAGACAACGTTTTGTCTCTGAAATCCATGTCTTTTTACATAGGAGGGTTTATGAACATACAGAAATTAGAGCAGGTGCTGCCGGCAGCTCCTCTAAAAATCGCCGCTTTAAAAAGCTGTGAATCTATGGGGCAAAAGGTCAATGACTACATTGTCTCTTTTCGTAAGGAATCTCTGAATAAATACGTTGATTCCGCACTTTTTGCATCTTACAAATGTGAGAATTATCTGATTGAGCACAGTTGCCCGCGCTTTGGCTCAGGTGAGGCCAAGGGCTCTCTTGGTGAATCTGTCCGTGGAAAGGATCTCTTTGTGATGGTCGACGTCTGCAACTACAGCCTGACCTACACAGTCAACGGTCATCTCAATCATATGTCGCCGGACGATCATTATCAAGATCTGAAGCGTATTATCTCGGCCGCAAACGGTAAGGCTCACCGGGTCAATGTCATCATGCCGTTTCTCTACGAAAGCCGGCAGCATAAGCGTTCCAAGCGTGAGTCTCTGGACTGCGCTCAGGCGTTAGAAGAGCTGATCGATATGGGCGTTTCTAATATTATCACCTTCGACGCCCACGATCCAAGAGTGCAGAACGCAATCCCGCTGAAAGGATTTGACAATTTCAATCCGCCGTATCAGTTTATCAAAGCACTATTAAAGGCAGAGCCGGACTTAAAGCTTGACAAAGATCATCTGATGATTATCAGTCCGGATGAAGGTGCAATGCACCGTGCCGTTTACTTCTCCAATGTCCTTGGTGTGGATATGGGGATGTTCTATAAGAGACGGGATTATTCCACCATTGTCAACGGCAAGAACCCGATCGTAGCCCACGAATTCCTGGGCGATGATGTCAAGGGCAAGACCGCTATCATCGTAGACGATATGATTGCATCCGGTGAAAGTATGCTCGATGTTGCAAGGCAGATCAAGGACCGGGGTGCTTCCCGTGTCTTCGTCTGTACGACGTTCGGTCTCTTCACCGAGGGGCTTGAGAAGTTCGACGATTATTACCGAACCGGATATATCGATCGCCTGATCACGACGAATCTGACCTATCTGCCGCCGGAGATCCACAACCGCCCGTATTTCATCGAAGCTGATATGAGCAAGTTTATGGCAATTATTATCGATTCCTTGAATCACGATATCTCCATCAGCTCCGTACTCAATCCGACGGACAAGATCCACGCACTCATCGCAAAGCACAATGCCGAGCGTTTCGGATCTGTAAAATAAAAACGCGGCAGGAAAGAGCAATCAACTTTCCTGCCGTATCTTTATGCCATCTGGCTGTCTTTGAAGAATGAAAGATCAGAAGGATGTATCCGGCTCTTTCCGATTTCCTCCAAAAGAATCAACCGCAGACTGTTCTTGTAGTTTTTCTTATCCCGCTTCATGGCCTCTTTGAGTTCTCCAAGATTCACGCCGCAGGACACCGGGAGTCCATAACTTGCAAGTATCTTCCGAATCTCTTCGGCCGTACCCTCTTTGGTTAGTCCCTGTTCCTCGGAAATCCGGGTGATCTGATACATCCCGATAGCCACTGCTTCTCCGTGGCTCTCCCGCCCGTAGGCAAATTTCTGCTCTATAGCATGCGCCAGTGTATGTCCAAAATTTAAAAGCATCCTCTCTCCGGTGTCAAACTGATCTTCCTCTACAACCCCCCGCTTAATATCAACGCATCTTGTAATGACTTCCGTCATCTTTTCCGCAAGTCTCTCAAAGTTGCCTGCCTCCTTCAAGGTAGCAAACAAAGAAGCGTCTTTGATGCATCCGTATTTGATGACCTCTCCCATTCCATCGTGAATATACCGCTGTGGCAAGGTAGCAAGGACGTCAGGATCGATCAGTACTTTCTTCGGCTGATAAAATGATCCCACGAGATTTTTGCCTTCTTTTAAATCCACCGCGACTTTTCCTCCCACGGAAGAATCTACCTGAGCCAGAAGGGATGTGGGAATCTGGATAAACGGGACTCCCCGCAGATAAGTAGCTGCCACAAATCCTGCCAAATCTCCGATGACGCCGCCCCCCAGAGCGACGATCAGATCACTTCTGGATAGTCCTGACTCCAAAAGCTTGGCATAGACACCTGGAAGGACATTGATGCTTTTGGACGTTTCCCCGTGTGGAAGGATCACCGTGCTGCACTCCCAAGTTGACTTTAGCTGATTCAGAAGCTCTCCTCCATAGATCCTATAGACGCTGTCATCGGAAATGACTGCAATTCGTTTGCCGGAATACACCTCCCGGATCTCTTCCGACGCTTTTTTGAGGAGTCCCTTTTCGATCACAATATCATAACTGTTTTCCCCAAGATTTACATGTAATTTCATCTGATTTTCACGCTCTTTTCTACCATGTCTTCTCTACAATCGGTGCGATCCTGCGGAGCTGCTCTAACAGTACCGCGTATTTTTCCGGTTTCAGGGACTGACCGCCGTCGCACAAGGCGCAGTCCGGATTGTTGTGGACCTCGATCATCAGCCCGTCCGTTCCGGCTGCCAGGGCTGCTTTCGCCATCGTATCTACAAGCCACCATTTTCCTCCGGCATGGCTTGGATCTACGACAACCGGTAGATGGGTCATCTTCTTCAGCACCGGAATCGCCTGAAGATCCAGCGTATTTCTTGTGTAGGTCTCGAAGGTCCGCACGCCTCTCTCACACAGGATGACATTTTCATTTCCGGAAGCCATAATGTACTCTGCTGACATGATCCATTCCTCGTAGGTGGCATTTAATCCTCTCTTTAAGAGAATTGGTCGTTTCGTCCGTCCAAGCTGTTTTAACAGATCAAAATTCTGCATATTGCGGGCACCGATCTGGATCAGATCCACCTTCTCATCGAAGATATCCAGATATTCCCCAGACATCAGTTCCGTTACGATCGGAAGCCCGGTCTCTTCTTTTGCCCTGCACAGCATCTCCAGTCCTTCCAACCCAAGTCCCTGGAAAGAGTATGGGCTGGTGCGTGGCTTGAATGCTCCGCCCCGCAGCATATTGGCCCCCGCCTCTTTCACTGCCTTTGCCACATCGATGACCTGCTCCTCACTCTCCACAGAACATGGTCCGGCGATCATTGCCATATGACCGCCGCCCACCGGAATACCGGACACATCGACGATCGTATCCTCAGGATGGAACGCCCGGTTTGCCAGCTTATACGGCTCCTGAACGTGCATGACTTTATCGACACTTTGATCCACCTCAAAGAGACGCGGATCGATACGGACTGTATCACCAATACAGCCAATGATGGTCATCTCTTCTCCGCGGACAACATGAGCTTCCAGTCCCTTTGTCTCCACCATTTTAATGACCCGGTTTAAATTTTCCTCTGTTGTTCTGGGTTTCAGTACAATAATCATATGCTTTTCCTCCTGCTATCTCACACTCTTCCTGACTTTGAAAATCCTGACAAAAAAACGTCCTCTGATACACTCAGAGGACGATACAATCATCGTGGTTCCACCTCACTTCACAGTCATCTCGCAATGACTGCCTCACCAGGTACGCTGTCTCCAGATATACCCTCGCAGATAACGGCTGCTGCCGGAAATGCCTACTGGTCAATACGTTCAGCACTCTACTCCAAGAGGAATTCGGTAACACTTTCTGTATCCCATTCCACCTTCCGGGACTCTCTGTCACATTCCATGCTGCCTACTACTTCTTTTCTTCGTATTTTCAAAGCAGATTTATAAAGTTGTTCTTATCTTACTTCACATCTTCTTATTTGTCAACACTTTTTTCCACAGCCTCTTTTACCGTTAATATGCCGGACCTGATTTGAATTCTGACTTTTCCTTTCCACTCGCTCTCCAGAGAACTTGTCAGCTCACCGGATAGCCGGATCCGCATCGGAAAATCTCCTGCTTTCGTGCCATCCGCGTCGCAGTCGATCTCATAATCCTCCCCCTCATTCAGATCCCGTAAGAGATCCTCGATCCGGTATCCCGCCTGTTTACTAAGCCACGTCTTCTTTTCCTCTTCTCTTGTCCCTTCTTTTAAGACAGCTTTCGCCTGAAACTCCGGAAGCGCCTCCCCCTTCCGTATTGTCCGTGCTTCTGGCGTCAGCACAATGACTGGTTCCTGTGCTTTATGAAGCCCTGGCACAATCACAAAAAGAAGGTACACCACCAGACAAAAAACGACACCGGCTGCAACAGCGGCCGGCACGTTTCCTTTTACTTTTATTCTTTTCCTATGAAACAGATTCTTTTTCGTCTCTTTTCCAAGACGGAATGTCTCTCTTCTCACTCGTATCTGACCTCGGTTTCTGTATAATCCGATACGATTATAGCGTACTTTTCCTCCTGATACAAGGAAGGAATTCTTAAAATAAATGTAAATCTCTACGATTTTACTTATAGAATCAGTCGTACCTTCAGGACATTCTCAATCCGTAAGAGTTCCTTTTCCAGCTCTGGAAAGGCAGTTTCGTCCATATCAATCATCGTGTAGGCATAGCGTCCCCTGCTCTTGTTTGTCAGATCCGCAATATTGACGCCCCGTTTTGCCAGAAGCATGGTAAACTGCCCGATCATATTCGGTACATTGTAATGAAGTACTGTAAGTCTCGGGTTCTTCCCTTTCTTTCCCATATTGCAGTTTGGATAATTGACGGAATTGACAATATTTCCGTTTTCCAGATAATCCTGTAGCTGACGTACCGCCATTCTGGCACAGTTTTCCTCTGATTCGTCCGTAGAAGCACCCAGATGTGGAATCACGATCACCCGTTCCTTTCCCGAAAGCTTCTTTGTCGGGAAGTCCGTCACATAACTGCGGACGTGTCCTGTCGTCAATGCTTCCAGAAGATCCTCCTCTTTTACGAGAAGATCCCTTGCAAAATTTAAAAGAATGACTCCATCCTTCATCTGAGAAAGTGTCTCCCGATGGATCATCCCCTTTGTATCGTCCACCACCGGTACATGCAACGTAATATAGTCACATTCCCGACAGATTTCCTCCAGATCTCTGACATGATGGATATGGCGTGAAAGATTCCAGGCAGAATCCACAGACAGATATGGATCGTACCCGTACACCTCCATCCCCAGGTGAAGCGCAGCATTGGCTACCAGCGCCCCGATGGCTCCCAGACCGATGACGCCAAGCTTCTTACCTTCAATCTCCTGTCCCGCAAATCGCTTTTTCTCCTTCTCCGCCGCCCCTGCGATCTGCTCCTCTCCAGCGTGTGCTTTCACCCATTCGATCCCGCCGATAATATCCCGGGAGGCTAAAAGCAACCCTGCGATCACCAGCTCTTTTACACCGTTTGCGTTAGCTCCCGGCGTATTAAAGACGACGATTCCTTTTTCGGCACAAGTCTTTAGGGGAATATTATTGACTCCTGCTCCTGCCCTTGCGACAGCTTTTACGTTGTCCGGAAACACTGTCTCGTGTAAGGATGCACTGCGTACAAGCAGGACGTCCGCCTCCTCCATCGACTGTGTCCTCTGATAGCTCTCCGGAAAGAGCGACAATCCCGCCTCAGAGACAGCATTTAAACATTGATACTGATACATTACCCGTTCTCCTTTTCAAATCTTTCCAGAAAGGTCACAAGTTTCTCCACACCTGCATACGGCATGGCATTGTAGATACTGGCACGCATCCCGCCGACACTACGATGTCCTCTCAGATTGACAAGTCCTTCTTTCTCTGCCTCGGCAATGAATTTTTCATCCAGTTCTTTCTTTCCTGTCACAAACGGTACATTCATCAACGACCGGTCCTTCTTCTTCACCGTTCCGGAAAAAAGCCTGCTGTTATCCAGATATTCATACAGAAGCGCCGCCTTTGTCTGATTGCGCTTTTGTATTTCCGGAAGTCCTCCCAGATCCAGAAGCCACCGGAACACCTTTCCGCAGATATAGATACCGTAAGCCGGCGGAGTATTGTAAAGAGACTTGGCGTCCGTATGAATTTTGTAGCGCATCATAGTCGGAGTCCCGGAAAGAACATCATCAGAGATCAGGTCTTTTCGTATAATGACGATTGTCACACCTGCCGGTCCGATATTCTTTTGCACGCCTCCGTACATAATCCCGTATTTTGTAATGTCTGCAGGCTCTGACAAAAAGCAGGAGGAAACATCTGCCACAAGTGGCTTCCCTTTCGTATCCGGAAGCTTATGAAACTTCGTTCCGTAGATTGTATTGTTTTCGCAGATATAGATATAGTCCGCATCCTCTGATACCGGAAGATCACTGACATCTGGAATATAGGAAAAGGTACGGTCTTCCGAAGAGGCAATCACCCTTGCCTCCCCGTACTTTTCTGCCTCTTTCCAGGCTTTTTTCGCCCACTGTCCGGTCACGATATAGTCCGCTTTCCGCTGTTTCATCAAATTCATCGGAATCATGGAAAATTGCAGTGAAGCACCTCCCTGCAAAAACAGTACTTCATAGTCTTCCGGTATCTCAAGCAACGTCCGCAGATCCCTTTCGGCATTCCGGATGATTGTCTCAAAACTAGAGGATCTATGACTCATCTCCATGACAGACATGCCCGACCCCCGGTAATCCAGCATCTCATTTGCAGCTTCCTTTAATACTTCCTCCGGAAGGACCGCCGGCCCCGCCGAAAAATTATACACTCTGCTCATGCTCTCCCTCCCTGCTTCCCATCCAGAAATTCCCCGTCCCCTGGAAGGTATGAAAACTTACTTTTCTACTAAATCCCCCTCATCAAATACCTGATCAATCGCCGCTCCTGGAGCAACCATCGGCCATACTTTTTCATCACAGTCAATCTGACAGTCAATCAGCACTGGTTCGTTTAAACCTCTCGCCTTCTCAAAGATCTGCACAAACTCTTCCCTTGTAGAGGCACGGAATGCTTTTGCTCCCATGGCCTCGGCAAGCTTCACGAAATCCACCTGGTCATTGAGAACGGTAGCGGAATAACGCTTCTCATAGAACAGGTCCTGCCACTGCCTGACCATACCGAGTACATGGTTATTCAAAATGACTTCAATTACTGGAATCTGACTACGTACTGCTGTAGCAATCTCATTCATATTCATCCGGAAACAGCCGTCCCCCGCAATATTCACTACGCATTTATCCGGCCTTGCACATTTGGCTCCGATAGAAGCACCCAGACCATATCCCATCGTTCCCAGTCCTCCGGACGTCAAAAGCGTCCTCGGCTTCGGGTATTTGTAGTACTGTGCGGCCCACATCTGGTTCTGTCCGACTTCCGTCACAATGATGGCCTCTCCCTTTGTCTGACGGTAGATCTCCTCTACCACAAACGGCCCACTTAACACATCTGGATGATAAGTCAGCGGATACTTCGCCTTGTACTCCTCAATCTGGCGTATCCACTCACTGTGATCCTGCTGCGTAAGCATCTCGTTTAGTTTCGAAAGCACGACTTTAATATCCCCGGTCACACCCTGGGTAATGATGACGTTTTTATTCATCTCCGCCGGATCAATGTCGATCTGCAAAATCTTCGCTTTCGAGGCGAATTTCTTCGCATTTCCAGTAACACGGTCACTGAATCTGGCTCCTACAACAATCAGAAGATCACACTCGCTGACTCCATGGTTGGACGTCTTCGTCCCGTGCATTCCCAACATCCCTGTGTAATACGGATCCGTTCCCGGGAAGGCGCCTTTTCCCATCAGGGAATCCGCGACCGGGGCATCCACCTTCTTCGCAAACTCAAGCAATTCCTCAGCCGCATCAGAGAGAACCGCACCTCCGCCTACGAAGATATACGGCTTTTTTGCCTCCTGAATCATATCTGCGGCAGCCTGAAGCTCCACTTCGTCCACACACTCTCTTCTCCTTGGTTGGACGATCTTCTTTGGCTCATATTCTGCCATATTGGCCGTCACGTCCTTCGGAATATCAATGAGCACCGGTCCTGGCCTTCCCCTTCTCGCAATGCCAAATGCTCTGCGGATCGTATCCGCAAGCTGATTTACATCCTTTACAATATAGTTATGCTTTGTGATCGGCATAGTGATGCCAGCGATATCAATCTCCTGGAAACTATCTTTTCCAAGGAGAGAGACTCCTACGTTACAGGTGATGGCCACCACCGGAATGGAATCCATGTAGGCTGTGGCAATTCCGGTCACCAGGTTTGTGGCTCCCGGTCCACTTGTGGCAAAGCATACCCCCACTTTTCCTGTCGCTCTGGCATAGCCGTCTGCCGCATGGGCCGCCCCCTGCTCATGGGAAGTCAGGATATGGCGGATTTCATTCTGGTGCTGATACAGTGCATCGTACACATTGAGGATAGCGCCGCCCGGATATCCGAACACTGTATCTACACCCTGCTCTTTTAAACATTCTATTACAATTTCTGCTCCCGTAAGCTTCATTGTTTTTCATCCTTTCGTCTAGTTTTTCGGAATTTCCAGGATTGCTCCCCGGTTTCCACTTGTCACCATGGAAGCGTACCTTGCAAGATAACCTGTACGAACCTCAGGCTCTTTCGGCTGCCATGCCTGTCTTCTCTTCTCAAGCTCTTCCCCTGATACGGCAAGCTCCAGATTTAATCCTGGAATATCAATACGGATGAGGTCTCCTTCCTCTACAAGAGCGATTGGCCCGCCTACAGCCGCTTCCGGTGACACGTGTCCGATGGAAGCGCCTCTGGACGCGCCGGAAAACCTTCCGTCTGTAATCAGAGCCACGCTGGATCCCAGTCCCATGCCCGCAATCGCTGACGTCGGATTGAGCATTTCCGGCATACCAGGCCCCCCTTTTGGTCCTACATAACGGATCACGACCACGTCGCCCGGATGAATCTCGCCTCCCTTGATAGCCTTGATCGCATCATCCTCACAGTCAAAGACTCTGGCTGGTCCTTCGTGAACCATCATCTCTTCCACAACCGCCGAGCGTTTTACCACACTTCCATCGGGAGCAAGGTTCCCTTTCAGAACAGCAAGCCCTCCCGTCTCACTATATGGATTGTCAATCGGTCTTATGACTTCTGGATTCTTATTGACGCATCCGGCAATATTTTCCTTTACTGTTTTTCCGGTCACAGTTAGGCAGTCTGTATGTAATAGTCCCTTCTTATCCAGCTCCTTCATCACGGCGTAGACTCCTCCCGCCTCGTTGAGATCTTCGATGTAAGTCGGGCCTGCCGGAGCCAAGTGGCAGAGATTCGGCGTCTTTTCACTGATGCCGTTAGCAAAATCAATCTCAAAATCCATACCGATCTCGTGTGCGATTGCCGGGAGATGCAGCATACTGTTGGTGGAGCATCCAAGCGCCATATCCACAGTAAGGGCATTCAAAATCGCCTCTTTTGTCATAATGTCCCGTGGACAGATATTCTTTTTCCAAAGCTCCATCACTTTCATTCCCGCATGTTTTGCGAGACGGATCCGTTCAGAATATACAGCAGGAATCGTACCATTGCCCTGTAATCCCATTCCAAGTACCTCAGTCAGACAGTTCATGCTGTTTGCAGTATACATACCAGAACAAGAGCCGCAGGTTGGACACACCTTGCACTCGAACTCATCCAGTTCTTCCTCTGTAATAGATCCTGCCGCATACGCTCCTACGGCCTCGAACATGCTGGAAAGGCTTCGCTTTTCTCCTTTCACATGCCCCGCAAGCATCGGTCCGCCGCTGACAAAGATCGTCGGAATGTTAATCCTGGCTGCCGCCATCAGAAGTCCCGGCACATTTTTATCACAGTTCGGCACCATGACAAGAGCGTCAAACTGATGTGCCAGCGCCATAGCCTCTGTGGAGTCCGCAATCAGATCTCTTGTTACAAGAGAATACTTCATTCCGATATGTCCCATGGCGATTCCGTCACAGACAGCAATCGCGGGGAATACAATCGGTGTTCCTCCTGCCATAGCGACGCCCATTTTTACCGCCTCCACGATCTTATCCAGATTCATATGTCCTGGCACGATCTCATTGTAGGAGCTTACAATTCCTACAAGTGGCCGTTCCATCTCTTCCTTTGTAATCCCAAGCGCGTTCATTAAAGAACGGTGTGGCGCCTGCTGGCTTCCTTTTGTCACTGTATCACTTCTCATGCTTTTCTTCCTCCTCGTTCTCTGTCTGTCCTGTCTCTTATATCCGCTCACAGATGAGATCTCCCATCTGTTTCGTACCTACTAAAGTGCAGCCCTCAGACAGTATGTCGCCTGTCCGGTATCCATCCAAAAGCACTTGGCTGACTGCCCTCTCCACCGCGTCTGCCTCCTGATCCAGATCAAAAGAGAAGCGCAGCATCATGGCAGCGGAAAGAATGGTCGCGATCGGATTGGCAATTCCCTTCCCCGCAATATCCGGCGCAGAACCACCGCTTGGTTCGTACAGTCCAAACTTACTGTCATTTAAGCTTGCGCTTGCCAACATTCCGATAGAGCCCGTTACCATACTTGCCTCGTCCGACAAAATATCCCCAAACATATTCTCTGTCAAAATCACATCGAACTGCTTTGGATTCCTCACAATCTGCATCGCACAATTGTCAACCAACATATGCTCCAACGTCACGTCAGGATAATCCTTTGCCACCTCCTCTGTCACCTTTCTCCAAAGTCTGGAAGAGTCGAGCACATTCGCCTTATCGACACTGGTCACTTTCTTAGAGCGCTTCTGCGCGATATCAAACGCACGCTTTGCAATCCGGCGGATCTCATTCTCATTGTAGGAAAGAGTGTCCATCGCCGTCATCACACCGCCGATTTCCTCTGTCTTTCTCTCACCGAAATACAGCCCTCCTGTCAGTTCTCTCATAATCATAAAGTCGAATCCACCCTCGGTAAGCTCCGGCTTTAGCGGACAGGCATCTTTCAACTCTTCATAGAGTACTGCCGGCCGTAGATTAGCAAAAAGTCCAAGCTCTTTGCGTATCCTTAAAAGCCCTGCCTCCGGACGTCTGGATGGCTCCAGCTTATACCACGGAGACGTCTTTGCGTCACCTCCGATGGATCCCATCAGAACCGCGCCGCACTGCTTTGCCTCCTCCACAGTCTCGTCTGTCAGCGGAACTCCATGGACATCAATGGATGCACCACCCAACAAAAGTTCTGTATACTCACAGGTGTGGCCAAATCTCTCTCCAACAAGATCCAGCACTTTCATAGCCTCACGGACAATTTCCGGTCCGATGCCATCGCCTTTTATCACTCCGATTTTTAAATTCATTCGTATCCCTCCCAGAAAATCTGTTATCAATTATCATATAATATTTTCGTTTTTGTTTCAACCCTTTACCTTGTAAAAGTGTTTAGCTACATCTTCCAATTCGCCGCAGTGCGCTTCTTGCAAAGCGTTTTTTATCTCATAGGAACACAGTTTCCTAAAAAATAAGAAAAGCAGACCCCGCAAAAAGCGGAATCTGCTCCTTCATTCTTATGCTGTCTCATTCCTATTTGGCATCTCCTGCACCTGGCTTTTCTACTTGCATAATGGCTGCCTTCTGCATCGGGATACGACAGTTTTTATTATTTCCGAATTCTACGATGACGTCCTCTTCTGTGATGTCGATTACAACACCGTAAAATCCGCTTGTTGTCAGAACTGTATCTCCAACTTCCATATCAGCGATCATCGCCGCTACTCTCTTCTGCTCTTTCTTCTGCGGTCTCATCAGGATGAACCAAAGTCCACCAAGAACTACAACATAAAAGAGAATCAAAAAGAGCGGATTCGCAAATAAACCTCCGCTTGACTCTGTCAGTACTGTGTATTCCATCATTCTTTCCTCCTACTTCTAGCTAAACACTATTGCTATCATACACAATTTTTCCCAATTCTTCAAGTACTTTTCCGGATTTTATACATTCTTTACTTCTGGCTTAGGCTCATTCCTTCCAGCTTCTGCTTTTTGTATTCTTTGTAACGTCCTTCCTCAATAGCAGCGCGGATCTCTTCCATCATCGTATTGTAAAAATACAGATTGTGGAGTACGCAGAATCGCATACCAAGCATTTCTTTTGCCTTCAGAAGGTGTCGGATATAAGCTCGTGAATATTTCCGGCAAACCGGACAGCCGCACCCTTCCTCAATCGGACGCTCATCCAGTTCGTACTTCGCGTTGAAAAGATTAAGCTTGCCGTGATTCGTGTACACATGTCCGTGTCGTCCGTTTCGTGTCGGATACACACAATCAAAGAAATCCACGCCCCGGTCTACAGCCTCCAGAATATTAGCGGGCGTCCCTACCCCCATCAGGTAGGTCGGCTTTTCCAGTGGGAGATACGGAACAACCGCATCAAGAATCCGATACATCTCTTCATGGGATTCTCCTACAGCTAGACCGCCGATAGCGTAGCCTGGAAGATCCAGCTCAGCAATCTCCTGAGCGTGGGCGATCCGGACATTTTCCAGGATTCCGCCCTGGTTGATTCCAAAGAGCATCTGATGTGGATTGATCGTATCTGGCAAGCTGTTCAGCCGCTCCATCTCTGCCTTGCACCGTCTGAGCCAGCGGGCCGTGCGGGCAACAGAGCGCTCAATATAATCCCGGTCCTTCGTGCTGGCTGGACATTCGTCAAAGGCCATTGCAATGGTAGACGCCAGATTTGACTGAATCTGCATACTTTCCTCCGGCCCCATGAAAATCTTCCTGCCGTCAATATGGGAATGGAAATGAACGCCCTCCTCCTGAATCTTGCGGAGTCCCGCCAGGGAAAACACCTGGAATCCACCGGAATCTGTCAGTATCGGCTTGTCCCACACCATAAACTTGTGCAGGCCGCCGAGCTTTTTGATAACCTCATCTCCCGGTCTGACGTGGAGATGGTAGGTATTGGAAAGCTCCACCTGCGTCTTAATTTCCCTTAAATCATCCGTGGAAACCGCACCCTTGATGGCCGCTGCCGTACCCACATTCATAAACACCGGCGTCTCAACTGTGCCGTGTACCGTTGTAAAACGGCCTCTCTTTGCGAGGCCGTCTCTTTTTAATAATTCATACATCTGTCTTTTCTCCGTTCTGTCTTTAAAATCTAAAAAGTAACCGTTCAGCCATGGCAGCTTGTATTCGCTGCTACGGGGCTTATATCATCACAAACGTGGCTGAACGGTTGCCTTAAAAATGGCAGATGATCGGTGTCGTCTCATTGATCAGATCATACAGCTTGGCTGCATCGTCATATTTCATATTGATACATCCATGAGACCCGTGTGTCAGATACCAGTCTCCTCCAAATCGAGTCTGCCATGAAGCATCGTGGAATCCAATATCATTATTAAACGGCATCCAGAATGCCACTGGCGATTCGTAGGAATACTTTCCGTTTGGAAGAAGCTGTCCACGAAGCACCGCGTTTTTCGTCTTATAGGTAAGATCATAGCTTCCCTGCGGAGTATCATCCGATCCGTTTGGCTTTCCGGTTACAATGTCGCAGTTCATAATCATCTGACCGTTCTGGAAGAACCAGAATTTCTGTGTCGTCAGATCAACTTCCGCATAGGTATTACCATAGTCATTCTGATCTCCATGATCCGCTCCTCTTCTTGACCACTTCGGCTCTCTTGACACTTCCTGCCCACTTTCTATATTTGCAGTCAAAGCCGCATATTCATCTTTCTGGTTCAGATACCATCCGAAATCCCCGCCTTCTACCTGAACCGTGTCTCCACGACCTGATACAAATGTCCTTGTCGTGCCGACCGTATTGTACTTTGTCGCAAGTTGTGCGATATATTTATTGATTTTCTCAGTATTAAAAGTCACCTGCATCTTGTCATCTACCGTCAGCCACTGCGAAATCATCGTCTTATCCACCACCTCAGTCTTAGGTGAAAAGTCGTAGGTGATCTTCGTCTGGAGATACTTATTCATCGTATCTACTGCCGCCTGTACTTCTGGTGATTCCTTTGTATACGCTGGTGCAAGATAACAGCCGGACGCCTCCATGTCGAGCTCCTTTGTAAAGCCGCTCACCGCTTCCTTTACCTTTGCGGCAAAGGTCTCCTGATTCACCTGGGTGCCGACAACCTCATCCTGGATGACAAACTGATTGCCGTCATAGACCGGCTGCGCATTCTTGGATACAACCTGGTCAGGCGCCGTCACGCATTGTAAAGATGCAAGCAGGCTGTCAAGCTTCCCCTCATCGTACTCGATACCGATCTCTGCTGTAACGTCAGACTCTTTCCAAAACGCCTTCGGCCAGAGGAATGGATTCTGCTTCTCCTTGACTTTCTCAAGGGCATGGTTCTTCTTGTAAATGACATCGATATCCTGTCCGGAAATCTCCTCCGTCTGCCCATTCTTCTCTTTTAACGTCAGAGTATAGCTCTCCACCTGGTTCTTCATATGCTCCTCTGCACTCGCAACGCTCTTCCATGAGAAATCGCTCCCATTGATCGTCGTGTGCGGATAAAAATGACTGTGAAAATAAAAGGCTCCGCCCAGATATACAGCCGCCACAACTCCCACAACACTTCCTAATGTGATAAAAATCCGTTTCTTCGTGTTCTTAGACATTGTTTTTTTCTCTTTTTTCTTTCTTGGCCCTCTTTTATGCTTAATCCTTGTCTTTCTTACCGTCGTATTGTCACTGTCCAATGTATGATCCTGATTCGAAAACTGAAGCTCTTCATTCTGTCTGTTTTCGTTGTTTTCCATAATTCTAATCTACCCCTTGCTTATTAACCTTATACATCGCTATTATAATATGTCTATATGGAAAAGTACAGTGAAAATTTGTTGAAAATTGTCGGATGTATTGCTTACTTTTCGCTGTCTTTCCACAAAATTCGATTGCAGTTTTCCCCCTCCTTCTATATAATATATAACAGTTTATGCAAAATTTTTCGTATTGGGAGGTATGATTATGGCAGGATCATCTTTTGGAACTCTTTTTCAGATTACAACATGGGGCGAATCCCACGGAGCCGGAATTGGCGTGGTGGTGGACGGATGTCCTGCTGGACTTTCTTTGTCCTCTTCTGATATTCAGGTTTTCCTAAACCGCAGGAAACCGGGGCAGACCTCCTACTCCACCATGAGGAAAGAAGCAGACGAGGTAGAAATCCTCTCCGGCGTCTTTGAGGGACACACAACCGGTGTCCCGATCTCTATGCTCGTTCGCAATCAGGATCAGCGCTCCCATGATTATACACAGATCAAAAGCTGTTACCGCCCCGGACACGCAGACTACACCTTTGACGCAAAGTATGGGTGCCGGGACTACCGGGGCGGCGGCCGCTCTTCCGGCCGGGAGACGATCGGCCGGGTGGCTGGAGGAGCTATCGCTTCTTTGCTTTTAAAGAGTCTTGGTATTCATGTACAAGCCTACACCAAGGCAATCGGACCTTACACGATTCCGGAGGAAGAGTACGATTTTTCTGTTCTTACGAAGGATCCGCTTTGTATGCCTCACCTGGGCTATTCCGAAAAAGCGCAGGCATATCTGAATACTTGCATGAAACAGAAAGACTCTGCGGGAGGGATCATTGAGTGTCAGATCACGGGGCTTCCTGCCGGAATCGGAGAACCTGTTTTTGACAAGCTGGACGCTCTGCTTGCCCAGGCAGTGCTCTCTGTCGGGGCCGTCAAAGGCTTTGAAATTGGAGACGGGTTTGCCGCGGCAAAGGCAAAGGGCACAGAAAACAATGATGCGTTCTGCATCCAGAACGGACAATTAGCGAAACAGACCAACCACTCCGGCGGAACGCTGGGCGGAATGAGTGACGGGAGTACTGTCTGCTTCCGGGCGGCCATCAAGCCGACTCCATCGATCTCTTCTGTACAGCACACTGTCAACACTTTCATGGAAGAGGTAGAACTCTCTGTAAAAGGACGACATGATCCGATCATTGTTCCAAGGGCTGTCGTTGTCATAGAGTCCATGGCCGCTCTGACTGTAGCAGACCTGCTTCTGCGCAACATGAGCGCCACCATGGACAACCTGCGCCGGATTTACCAGTAGCTTTTGTTCTATATTGGTTCAACATTCCTCTGAGACTCCAAAAAGGAAAGGAGATTCCCCTATGTCCCGGGAACTGACTTATCTCATCACAGAAGAAAACATCGGAACTTCCCCGCTTACAATCCATGGCTTTTTAAAAGGCCGCGGATATTCTCATGCGGTTCTTGTCTCTCTGAAAAAAACGCCGGAAGGGATTTTGAAAAATGGCGTCTGGGCCAGAGTCCACGATACCCTCTCTCCAGGAGATCGTCTTTTAGTTCGTCTGGCGGAAGAAAAGACCTCCGACCATATTGTTCCAAGACCATTGCCTTTTCCAGTCATCTATGAAGATGAAGATCTGCTCATCGTCAACAAGCCCGCCAACATGCCGATTCACCCTTCTCAGGGGAACTACGAGAATACCCTTGCCAATGCAGCCGCCTGGTATTTCTGTCAGAAAGGCGAATCCTTTGTCTACCGCTGCATCAACCGTCTGGACCGGGATACGACCGGTCTTCTGATTCTTGCCAAACATACTTACAGTGCGGCGCTGCTCTCCCGGATGGTGACAGACCGCAAGATTCACCGGGAATACCTGGCTGTTACAAAAGGTGTTCCGGATGTTTCCGGCATCGTGGATGCTCCGATCGGACGTAAGGATGGCTCGACCATAGAGCGGCAGATAGATTTTGTACACGGAGAAACGGCCAGAACCCATTATGAGCTTCTGACCTCTGAAGATGGATATTCCCTCGTCCGGATCTGGCTTGATACGGGACGCACCCACCAAATCCGGGTCCACATGAAATATCTAGGCTATCCACTTCCGGGCGATTTTCTTTACTGCCCGGATTACACAAAGATAAGACGGCAGGCACTTCACTCCTACCGTCTCTCCTTTTTGCATCCTATCAGCCAAAAGCCGCTTTCCTTTACTGCTTCACTTCCGGATGATATGCGTGCCTTTTTCTCTGCTTCCACATTAGAACAGCTCTAAAGATCAAAGCATCCCCCTCCGATGAACTCCCGTAACAGGGAGTTTGCCGGAATCCGATCTGTTCCGATTCCAAGAAAATAATCCAAAAACTTCAAAAGGCGTTTTGCCTCATGGTATTCTTCCATATCTGGTGTAATCTGAAAGAGAAGGGGCTCTACATACTGCTTAAGCACTGCAAGCTCATAAATCAGGGCCGAATTAAACATAATATCCGCCTCCTCCTGGAACGGAAAGATGTTGCGTTCCTCTCCCCGGCGGACAGAATACCACATGGCAATTGTCCTTGCCGCTGTCGTACCTCTCGTCCTTGCATCACGGACAATCCTCCGGATCAATCTCCCATCTGTCGTCGGAATCCGGTTGTGCTCATCTACATTGAGCTGAGTGAGGGCACTGATATAAATCTTAAACTTCCGGTCATCCGGAAGGGTTTCGGTAAGCTTCGGATTGAGACAATGGATACCTTCGATCACGAGAATATCCCGACTCTCCATCTTCAGCTTTCTGCCGTCATATTTCCTCTGTCCGGTAATGAAATCAAAAGTTGGAATCCCCACCTCTTCTCCCAGAAGCAGACGTCTTAAATCCTCATTAAATTGCTCTACATCGATGGCCTCCAGGCACTCGAAATCATAGTTCCCCCTTTCATCTTTTGGCGTTTGATCCCGGTTGACAAAGTAATTATCCACCGCAAGCGGATGTGGACGCATCCCGTTGACCTTAAGCTGAATCGACAACCGATGTGAGAAAGTCGTTTTACCGGAAGATGATGGACCAGCCACCAGCACAAACTTGACATCGCCCCGCTTTGCAATCTGCTCTGCAATCTCCGCAATTTTTTTCTCCTGCTGCGCCTCCTGTACAAGCACCATATTCTGCGCTCCAGCCTGCACAATTTCCCTGTTTAAATCCCCCACTGTCTCAATATTTTGCAGATCCCCCCATCTCATGGATTCCTTCTGCACCTGGAAAAGCTTCTCTCTTACCGCAAACGGAGGAATCACCCTTGGATTGGCGATTTCCGGCAACTGGATCACAAACCCTTCATCGTACAGATGGAGGGCAAAGTATCTCAGATACCCGGTGGATGGTACCATGTAACCGTAATTATAGTCCTCAAAAGCTCCCATCCGGTACAGATTAACCCGGGAACTTCTCCGGTATTTAAATAGCTCCTCCTTGTCATACATTCCATATTGATGGAATAGTTCTACGGCCTCATCCGTATGGATACTACGCTTTTCGATCGGGAGATCCTGCTCCACGATCCTGTGCATGGTCTCCTCCACCTGCCGTAGAAATACTTCATTCAGGCTGATATCCCCATCGATCGTGCAGTAATAGCCCTGGCCCGCCGCATAATGGATCCTCACTTTCCGAATCCGGTCGTGTCCGGCCGTGTCGTAGACAGCCTTTACGAGCATCAGGCTCATGCTTCTTCGATATGTTTTTAATCCGATATCATCTCCTGTTGTGAGGAACCGGAGGAAACAATCCTTTTCCAGTGTCTTATAGAGCTCCAGGAGCTTTCCATCTGAGATCACGAGCACAATATCATTCTCGTAATGCCCCTGAAAATCCTTCGCAATCTCAAGAAATCTTGTCCCTTCCGGATACTCTCTTGTGGATCCATCCTCCAATGTCACGCAATAACATCTCTTACTCAAGTTGCCACCTTCTTTCCAGCCTTATAAAATTACAGAATACGGCAGTTGTTTTGGCATTGTGAAAATCTCGATCTTTCCTCCTGTCTGCTTCTGCAGATACTGTTTCATGTCCTCCATAAACAGATACTCCAATCCGTAGTGTCCTGCATCCAATACTGCCATTCCCTGGGCAACCGCATCAATCCCGGTATGGTGCCCGACATCCCCGGAAAGGAATACATCTGCTCCTTTTGCAATGGCCTGATCAATCACACTGCTGCCTGATCCGGGACAGACGGCTACCCGCCGAATCTTACGACTGTTTCCAAAACAGCGAAGCTCCTCCAGTCCAAAAATTTCTTTGATACGTTCCCCAAAGGAAAAAAGCTCCTCCGATTCTTCCAAGATACCAAATACTCCGATTCCGCACGGCAATTCCTGCCACTCCCCGGTTTCTTCCAAGGGAACACATTCTTTCAGGCCGATCTTTTCTGCCACAAGTGCTCCCATCCTGCAAACATCATAATTCGTATGCATCGCCTCATAGGCAACGTCCGCCCGCAAAAGCTTTCCGATCCTCCTTCCGATAAACTCTTCGTCAGTGATCCGCTTCACCGCCTGAAACACCAAAGGATGATGGGAAAGGACCAAATCCGCACCCTGCAAAAGTGCCTGGTCTACCGTATTGTCATCAACATCGACCGTGATGAGAATCTTCTTTACTTCCTTATCTGTCCTGCCGAGAATCAGGCCGCTGTTATCCCAGCCCATGGCATATGCCTCAGGCGCGGCCTGTTCCAGCAGGCTTCGGATTTCTTTTACTTTCATCTTGTTTCTCCTTTTAATGATATCTGGCGGCCGCCCTCTCCAGGCTCTCCTTTTCCTCTGTCAGCTCCCTGATACGAGTTTTTCCTCCTCCCCCAAGGTCTGCTCGCTTTGTCAGGCTATCCAGAATCCGCCCCTTTTGCTGTATCTCTCTTTTTAAGAACTCCAACAGAACCGGATGGTTTTCCCTGAGAAGGATACGTCCGTACTTGTACTCTTCCTCCGTATAGGGCACTTCTTCCTTTTTTCCCGGCACCACCCGCATCATCGGGTAAAACTTACCGTCCTCGTATACCATATTCTCTTCTACAATCGCACATGCATGAGCAATGAGAAACTTACGCACTTTCCCGATCTCCGATTGGGGCTGCAAAATACATTCTTTTAGAGAAATCACTATTTCAGGGCAGTCCGATAGTATCTGGATAATAAGAGCGCCGCCCATTCCGGCGGCGATCATGCTCTGTGCTTCCTGAACTTTCAGCTCTTTTAGTCCACTGGATCTTCGGGTCTCGATCTTATGTTCCAGCCCATGCTCTCTAATATGTTTTTCAGCCCGTAAAAGCGGTCCTTCATTAATATCCATCGCAATCGCAGACGGGATCCGCCCCTCTTCCACCAGTTGTATGGGAACATACGCATGATCTGTCCCCACATCCGCTATGATTAGTCCGGGCGAAACAAGATCCGCCACTGCCCGGAGTCTCTTTGATAGTTCCATAGCACTCTCCTAATCCAGGTAGTCTCTTAACTTCCGGCTGCGGCTTGGATGCCGAAGCTTCCGAAGTGCTTTCGCCTCGATCTGACGGATACGCTCTCTTGTAACGTCGAATTCCTTGCCGACCTCTTCCAGCGTTCTTGCCCGCCCGTCATTCATTCCAAAACGTAGTCTCAGAACTTTCTGCTCCCTGTCAGTCAAAGTGTCAAGCACCTCATTTAGCTGCTCTTTTAAGAGGGTTGCAGCAGCAGCCTCAGCAGGAACCGGCACATTGTCGTCCTGGATGAAGTCTCCTAAATGACTATCCTCCTCCTCGCCAATCGGCGTCTCCAGAGAAACCGGCTCCTGGGAAATCTTCAGGATCTCCCTGACACGGTCTACCGGCATATCCAGTTCCTTTGCGATCTCCTCCGGAAGCGGCTCCCTTCCAAGCTCCTGCAAAAGCTGCCTGGATACCCGGATGAGCTTGTTGATCGTCTCTACCATATGGACCGGGATCCGGATCGTCCTTGCCTGATCCGCAATGGCTCTGGTGATAGCCTGACGGATCCACCAGGTCGCATAGGTACTGAACTTAAATCCTTTCTGATAATCAAACTTCTCTACCGCCTTGATCAGCCCTAAGTTTCCTTCCTGGATCAGATCCAAGAAGAGCATCCCACGACCTACATACCGCTTGGCAATACTGACAACAAGACGGAGATTGGCCTCGGCCAGTCTCTTCTTGGCGCTCTCATCGCCTTCAGACATCCTTCTGGCAAGATCGATCTCCTCCTCTGCACTTAAAAGAGGCACCTTTCCGATCTCTTTTAAGTACATACGCACCGGATCCTCAATACTGATTCCGTCCGGCACAGACAGATCGATTTTCTCCATATCGACTTCTTCCTCTTCTTCCGCAAGAATCAGGTCATCTATATCTGCGTCCAGGTCGTCATCACTTCCGATACGCAGCACATCGATATTCATCGCTTCCAGATATTCATATACTTTTTCCATCTGCTCCGGAGATAATTCCAGATCGGACAGAAAATCGCTGATCTCCTGAATTTCGAGAACTTTCTTTTTCTTCTTCCCAAGTTCGACCAGCTCTTTCAGCTTTTCCTCAAATTTTGCTACGTTTTCTTCCATGCTTTTGTCCATCCTCTCATCGCTTGTTCTATCTTTTTATTTTATGGAAATCTGCATCTGAAATAGTTTTTGCAGATCCTTTTTCGCTTCCATTAGCTTCTGCAGTCCCCTGATGTCCGTCGGGCCCAGCGTCCGTCCTGCCTCTTCAATACTGTGGTTCTTTACTCGGATCACCGTCTCTTTGAGCGCCTTTTCCTGCTCTTCCTTCGTAGAAAGCTCTCGAATCTTCGTATGAAACAAGGACGCTGCCTCCCTATGCTCCTCCTCATCGGTAAAATGATTCAGAATTCTGGCAGGATTTACACTTCCTTCTTCGTACTGCTTATAGAGAAGCTCTGCCACTTCCCGGTAAATCCGACCTGTGAAATCCTCCGGCGAAAGATAGGTCTTTACTTGGGAGAACACACTGTGATCCTCGATCATCCAGGTCAGAAGAATCTTCTGGGATTTCAGATTGCCATCCTCCTTCTCCTGAACAGACGTAGTCTGCTTCGGTCTCCTGGCCGGAGCCGCTAGTCCCTTCTCAACTGCCGTCTTTGACACGAGCCTTTTCAGATCCTCAAATGATACCCGGTACGCTCTTGCTACCGCCTCAGTATAATTATCCCGCTCGATCTGCTCTTCAAACTCGCCAAGCCGTGACGCGGCCTCTTTTAAAAATGCGGTCTTCCCTTCCGGAGAGTTTAAGTCAAACTGTCTCTCTAATACTTCCAGGCTGTACATGAAGCCATTTCTGGCCTTCTGGATCCGCTCCTCAAATGCCGGGGCTCCCAGATTCTTGATGAACTCGTCGGGATCCTTATATGGATCCATCCGGATCACCTTCGATGTAATCCCCGCCTCCTTTAAGATCGGCATCGCACGAAGTGCAGCCTTTGTTCCCGCCTCATCGCTGTCATAAGTCAGGTAGACTTCCTGTACATAGCGCCGGATCAGCGAGGCATGCCCAGGTGTAAATGCGGTCCCAAGGGACGCCACTGCATTCGTAAATCCCGCCTGGTGCAAAGCGATCACATCCATATAGCCCTCGCACAAGAGAAAATACGATTTCCTGGAAGTTCTTGCCCGATTCAACCCATAGAGATTGCGGCTCTTATCGAAAATCGGCGTCTCCGGGGAATTCAAATACTTTGGCTTCGCATCCCCCATGACACGTCCGCCAAACCCTATCACACGACTATTGACATCCATAATCGGGAACATGACCCGGTTCCAGAACTTGTCATGGATTCCCTGTTTCTCATCCACGCTTGCAAGCCCTGACTTCACGATCAGCTCATCCGAGTATCCCTGCATCTTTAGGTATCTGCTCAGGTCATCACTATACTTATTGGCATATCCGAGCCCAAAATGTACAATCGTCTCTTCCGTAAGCGACCGGTCCGTCAGATAACGGATCGCCTGTCTTCCCTTCTCAGAGCGGAGCTGTGCATAATAATACTTCGCCGCCAGCTTATTAATAGCAAGAAGCGTCTCCCTTAAATCTGATCTTTCCTTTGCCTCTTTGGAATACTGCTCTTTTGGAAGCTCTACCCCGGCCCGTTCAGCCAGGATCTGAAGTGCCTCCGTAAACGAATCATGCTCATATTCCATCAAGAATGTAAACACATTCCCTCCTGCCCCGCATCCAAAGCAGTAATACATCTGCTTGTCCCGGCTGACAGAAAAGGACGGGGATTTTTCATTATGAAACGGACACAGTCCAAAATAAGAATTTCCTTTTTTTTGCAGTCTCACATAAGAAGAAATCACGTCCACAATGTCGTTTTTCATTCTTACTTCTTCGATAATGTCTTCTGAGTAATACACGCTGTTCCCTTCCTTCTTGTCTGTGTACATTCTCCTACAATATTATATATTCGACAAAAGATGTTGATTTCCTTTTTGTTTTTTTTATTTTTTCAAAAAAAGCGAACAAGCCCGGATTTATTTCTCTTTTTCCTGTGCAATCCGTTTCTGAATAGCATCTACCACTGTCTCAAGAACCTTAATTCGTGCATAATATTTATTATTTCCTTCTACAATAATCCATGGCGCTGACGGCGTGGATGTCTTTACAAGCATCTCTTCTACTGCCCGTTCATAGAGATCCCATTTCTCCCGGTTTCTCCAGTCCTCATCCGTAATCTTCCACTGCTTCTCAGGATTTGCCTGACGCTCTTTAAAACGTCTCTCCTGCTCGTCTTTATCAATCTGCATCCAGAATTTCATCACGATTGCTCCGGAATCCGAAAGCTGTTCTTCCATTTCGTTCATTTCTTTGTAGGCTCGTTTCCATTCCCGCTTCGTACAGAATCCCTCGATCCTCTCTACCATTACTCTTCCGTACCAGGTCCGGTCAAAGATCGTGATATGTCCTTTCTTTGGCATCTTCACCCAGAATCTCCAGAGATAATGGTGCTTCTTCTCCCAGTCGTTCGGAGCCGCCGTGGGGATCACGACATATCCTCTCGGATCCAGTGCCTGGGTCAGCCGCTTAATGGCCCCGCCCTTTCCTCCGGCGTCCCATCCCTCAAATCCAAGGATCATCGGAATCCGTCTGCGGTACAGCTCCCCGTGCAGCCTCGTCAATTCCTTTTGCAACTTTTTCTTCTTCTTTTCATACTCTTCTTTTGTGTAAGCCAGAGACAGATCCGCCTTGTTCAGAACTGACTCCGTCTTTTTCTCGTCTAGCTCCGGCGCCGTTTCATCCGGCTCCGGCTGTTTTTTAACCGCCGTTTCCAGTGCGTGGATTACTGTCTTATAAATTTTCACCGCTGCATAGCGCTTGTCCGTCGCTTCTACGATCGTCCATGGTGCAAAGTCCGTATCTGTCTTTGCCAGCATCTCTTCATTAACTTTCAGGTAAGCGTCATACTCTTCATTTCGTCTCCAGTCGTCCCCAGTTACTCTCCATTTTGTCTCTTTGGAATCCGCCAGCTTTTCAAACCGCTTCCTCTGCTCACGTTTGTCGATGTATAGGAACAGCTTAATGATGACCATCCTGTCATCGGTCAGTTCTTTTTCAAAAGACTGAATCACATGATAGGCTCTTGCCACCTCGTCCGCAGACATTTGATTTTCGAAACGCTCTCCTAAGACTTTACGGTACCAGCTTGTATCAAAAATAGAAACCTTCCCATGCTCCGGGATTTTCGTCCAAAACCGCTTCATATAAGGATAGTACTTCTCCTCTTCCGTCTCTTTCTTCACTGCGAACACTTCAAAGCCTCTCGGATCCAGTGCCTGAATCAGCTTTCCAATCTGCACGCCTTTCCCCGAAGCGTCCAGTCCTTCAAACACAATCATCACCGGAATTTTGGCGCTCTGACAGATTCTTTGCAGTTCACCGAGCTTCACCGAAAGCTTGTTGATCTCTTCTTTATATTCTGCTTTCTTCATCTTTTTTGATAAATCAATTTTTTCTAACATTATCCTTCCTCCTCATAGAAAAAATTTTTTCATTTTTTTGTTGACATTACTCTCCTACTATAGTATTATATTTTTCAGACAGCCGATAAGAAAGGCTTTGCGGAAGTGTCGGAACTGGCAGACGAGCAAGACTAAGGATCTTGTGACTATTGCAGTCGTGTGGGTTCAAGTCCCATCTTCCGCACGGAAGAAACCCTTGCTTTTATAGTAAGGGTTTTTTATTTGTTTTGGCAACAACGTAAAACGCAGGCTTACCAAGGGTTCTGGCGACCGCTTACAATCTCAGAATATGTCATCCATCAGTTTTGGTGTTTCTTCCATGAAATATACTTTTATTTCTGATTTTGCCACATTATCTACCTGTAGATCACCTTTTTATGTTCCTTTGTTCTCCACCTTCCTCCCCTATAATCCGGCAAATACCGTTTTCTTTCCTCCCATTCGCTTCTGAACATATGGTAAGAATATCATATCATGTGCCAGGGCAGATTTCAATCAATCTGATAATTACCATCCTCATACATTTTTCGGATGTGTACAAAACTCAAAAAACAATATTTTACGATTTCTGCTTGACATTACCCTTCTACTATAGTATTATATTTTTCGGACAGCCGATAAGAAAGGCTTTGCGGAAGTGTCGGAACTGGCAGACGAGCAAGACTAAGGATCTTGTGACTATTGCAGTCGTGTGGGTTCAAGTCCCATCTTCCGCATATCTTAATTATGTGCCGGAAGCCTTGTATTTTCAGGGTTTCCGGGTTTTTTTATCTCAGGGAAATAGATGATTTTTAAGTCCCCCGCAGTCCCTTTGAGAGAATTTTCTGGCTTTTCTTCCAGTACTGATCTCACTAACTGGTCTGTTTCTTTTTGGGACTCTACGTTAAAAATATAGTGACGTAATGTCGTTGCTTCATCTGCATGTCCCAACACATCTTTTACTACACTTACATTTACCCCATTATGATACAGCTTGGATGCATAGGTTTTTCGAATCTTGTGCATGGTTTTTACAGGAATTCCAATTTGTTTACAGCCTCTTCGAACTTGAGCATCTACCGCATCTGGTGTTAATACTCCATTTCTTCCTACAAATAAATACTCTTTGTAGCGGAATCCATATTTCTGATTCAAATCTATAGTTCTTTGAATCAGTTCTTTTGCACGTTTTGTCAATGGCAACCATCTATCCCCGTCTGCTGACTTGGTATACTCCACAACAAAAAATCCAAGACTTTTCATGTTCTGTAGATCGGATGTATCAAATCGTTCCACAAGCTGCCTATGGATATGAATACGATCCCTTTTTATATCCCTTAAAGACAGAGCGAGCAATTCTCCCTTTCGTGTACCAAGTTCAAAATCTAGCATCACTGCAAGACAAGCAGTACTCTGTGGATTATTTTGCAATCTCCGTTCCATTTCCTGACATAAAAGTTCTTTTTCTTCGTCTGTATAAACCTGTGTACTACTTTCTGGTTTTTTTGTTGGGGTAAACTTTTTACGATTCACTTTATTCCTGTATGGTGTTTTATCCGTATAGTCAGAATCTATCGCATATTCATAGACCTGTTTTGCGATTCCACACATATTATAAAATGCTTTTTTCTGCAATTTATATTCATCCATCACATCATTAAAAAAATTATCCATATCGATTTTAGTAATATCCAGAAATGGTTTTTGGATGAATTCTGGGTGCGGTTCGTAGAATTTTTTCCAGTCTGCCATCATTCTGCGAATAGTAGTGCTACTTACTTCACGAGTCTTATAATCCATGAATTCATAAAATAATTCTTCAAAAGACAGATTTATTAAATAAGAATCACTCTTCTTCTTTTCTGTCAATTTCTCGTATTCCAGAGTGTAAGCCACAATTTCATCTTCAAGATCTCGTTTGTTCTTTCTGTTTATTCTTTTTTTCTTAGACTCTGACCACATGAATGGAACATGTGTGTACCATCTTTCTTCTTTTTGGCTAAACCAAATGGAATAAGGATGCTTTTGTAACACTTCTTTTCTTTTTGTCATCTCTATCTGCTCTTGAACATATGACAAGTTTATCATATCATGTTCAATAGCATACTTCAATAATTCTCGTTCTTCCATCTATATATAAAAAGGAGCCGGGATATCCCTTTATACTGGCCAGTGGCTCCGACTCCTTTCTTAATTTTACTCTATTGTATTATTATTTTGACGTTCACAATGCGGACACTGATACTCACTCATTAATTCAAACATTCCATCTCCACGATCTTCACGCCATTGAACTAATTTCAACTGGTTCAAACATGTCGGACACAGCTCGTATCGTTCGCACAGGTCTTGTGCTCTTCTTCGGAAAGATTCATCGCCTGTATACACTGTAAGTTCAGATAGTGCTCTGACTTGCATTTTGGGTTCTTTACAAAAACTTTCTCCTAGAGCCGTTATGATACAATCTGCATATTCTAAACTATTCATTATGGCTATTTCTCCTGTTTATGTTCAGACTCTTTTGGTTTCTTAATAGATATAAGTCGCATATTATGAATCCAATGGTCTGTTTTGATAATAGTGTGGAGTCTGATTTTCAGCTCATTAATTTCTTTATTGATTGAAACATTCTGCACAATTAATCCAACAATGATAATTGGCTGAATCAGATCAAGAACCTGTTGTAATGTATAATTCATTTTTACTTCTCCTTTATCATCTTCAAAAACTCTTCTTCAGAAATAATCGGAATACCAAGTTCCTTGGCTTTCTTGTTTTTACTGCTGTTGCTATTCTTATCGTTGTTTATTAAATAGGATGTTTTTGTTGTTACAGATCCAGTTGTTTTACCACCAAATCGCTCTATTTCTTCCTGTAAAGCCTTTCGATTCTTATAATGAGAAATAGTGCCAGTAATACAGAAAATCTTTCCAGATAAGGCAGAACTGCTTTCAGATGGCTGATTTTCTGGAAAATGCAAGTGTTCCAGTAGCTTTTGATAATCTAATCTATTCTTCATATCGTCAAACCAGCGGTAGATTTGCGTATTTACAACATACCCAATTCCAGAGATTTGCGAAAAATCATAACGATCTGCAACCGCCTGATTGAATTCCTCAATATTGTTATGCATGGCCTTGGCAATATCCTTTGCTGTTTTGTCACCTATGCCCGGAATAGACAGAGCAGCTAAGAAACGGTTCAGTGTTACTTCTCTTGATCGTTCAATGGAATCTAAGAGCTTTTGAACGGACTTTTCCCCGAATCCAGGCATCATCTGTATCACATACTGGAAACGATCTAGTTCATAAATGTCAGAATACGTCTCTAACATATTTGCATCAATGAATTTTTTCAGGTTGGCTTCAGACAGTCCATCGATGTTCATCTTTCCTCTGGACACAAAATTGGATAGTTTTCCAAGCAATTTCCCTTTACAGTTTGGATTTGTACAGATTAACACTTCCGTATCATTCTCTTTTACGATCTTAGTTCCACTACCACAACACAGACAAATTTTTGGTGGAACAATCGGATGATGTAATGAACGATCAAGATTGTCAGCCACCTGTGGAATAATCTGATTTGCTTTATAAACTACAATCTTGTCTCCATAGCTCAGTTTCAAGTTCTTCATAATCGTAATATTATGTAACGATGCTTTGGTAACTGTAGTGCCACCCATTTCTACAGGATCAAATACTGCTGTTGGTGTCAGAACTCCTGTCTTTCCCATTGTCCATTCAATATGACGAATTTGGGTTTTCACCAAAGCATCTTCGTACTTATAAGCAATCGAATATCGGAAAAATTTCTCAGTCCTTCCAAGTGACTCACCATAAGAATTTGATATATATCCCATTACAGCTCCGTCGTATGGATATCCAAGGTTGGTTGCTTCGTCACGCACAGATTGCAAAATTTCTGGCAGGCAATTACACCCAACTGGATATTCCCAGAACGGAACGATCGTGAATCCTAAATCTCGTACCATACACAATCTTTTTGTAACAGAATCGTACTGATCGAATCCCTTAATAATTCTCCATGCTACAAATTGCATACGTCGCTCTGATGCAATTTTGCTATCTAGCATTTGTAAAGTACCAGATACCAGATTCCTTGAATTCTTAAATTTTTTATCTTGTTCAAGTTTATCGTTAATCTGATGAAAAGTACGATAATCAATAATCATTTCACCATCGATAATCAGCTCTTCTTTGTATGGAATTTCTTTCGGAATGTTCGTAACAGTCATCGCATTATGCAGACAGTCCACACCGATTTCCCCATCTCCACGAGTTTCCGCAGATACCAATTTACCATCCAGATACCTTAGTGAAGTCGTTAAACCATCCAATTTGATGGACACCCAACAATTCTGACCATTGGAAAATTCTTCTAATTCTTCGACTGTATGTGCTTTATCCAAAGATAACATGGGGTGATTATGCTGTACTTTCTTTACAGCGTCACGGATCTCATAGCCAACGCGATGTGTAGGAGAATCAGAAAACACAACTCCGGTTTCAGATTCCAATTTTTTCAGAGATTCATATTTCTGATCCCATTCTGCATCCGTCATAATTGTATGCCCGCCATTGTAATAAGCGTCCGATGCTTGATTCAGCTCTTCAATTAAAGCTTTCATTTCTAAATGTTTTGACATACTCGAAATTCACGCTCCTTATTTATTGGTGCTACCAATACCGCCTGTGCGTTCTGTAGTTACTTCTTCCTGATCTGCTACTCCAAATGGAACAAATAAAGCTTGTACAATTTTATCTCCTGCTTTTAACTGAAGAATATGATCTCCGTTATTGCGAACACTTGCAAAGATATGACCTTCGTTATCTGGGTTATTGTAATAATCGCAATCAATAATTCCTGTTGTGTTATTTAATGACATGCGGTGTTTAATACCAAGGCTACTACGAGGGAAAACCATCATGACATATCCTTCTTCCATCTTACATTTCAATCCAGTAGGAATCATAGCAGATGCTCCCGGAGCAAGATTGCAATCAAATGGAATACAAATATCATGTCCTGCTGACTGCTTTGTTGCTCTAACTGGAAGAGTAATATTCTCATAAAGTTTTTTCATATCTATAAATCTTGCGTTAAAAATATGTTTCTTCCCATCTTTCTCAAACTGTTCAAATGAGACTTTTTCAAAATCTGCTACTCTGTTCACTACTCTTTCTACTCTATTCACTATTCTTGCCATCTTTTTTGCCACCTTTTCTTAATATTTTGCAATCGATCATCTTTTTGATATATTCGTTCAATTTCTTTTTTGTTGTATCTACAACGTAATTCTTCCCATATCTTTGATTGTAAAATGAAGAATATAGAGATCCTGTATTGTTGTCGATTATTTCATATTGGAAACTTTTTTCTTCCATATTAATGCTGAAGTCTAACGATAAAGTCGAACGTCCTTTATATAGACAAATCGGTACGCTTAATCGATATGTGTTACCATATTTCCTGAATCCAAAAGAAATAAGTCTTGTATGCGTAACTGTTTTATTCACTTTTATTGCCTGCATCAAAAGCTCCTTTTATTATAGGGGCAACGTATTGTCGCCCCTCAGCAATTACATTTCGTCATGGAGTGTTCTTGAGATAACCTCGTCCTGCTGCTCTTTTGTCAGCTTATTGAAATTTACTGCATATCCTGATACACGGATGGTGAGTTGTGGATACTTTCCCGGATGATCCTGTGCATCTTTCAGAAGTTCCGGACTGATTACATTCACGTTTAAATGTTGTCTGCCAAATTCGCCGTCAAAATATACATCAAGTAATTCCGTAAGATTTGTAATCTGTGTTTCGCTTGCGCTTAATTCTCCCACAGTACAACCTCTTTCTGTTTAAGAGATTTCTGAACATCAATTACTCTCTGGTTTGTGCTGCCAGCCCACGGATATGCCACATCTGCTTTATTCTTTTCAAAAGGCCCGTCTACTAAAACGTCAATGTAATTCAAGCTTGCTAATCTGTATATTGCTTCCATATTGAGCAACTGAAAATGATAAATTTCTTCCCACGTATATCCCGTATATACCCAAATTGTTTTATTCGGGAATCGATGTTTAATTTCTATGATCAATTTCAATATTTGTTCCATGTTGGAATCATAGAACGGATCTCCTCCTGTAAAAGTAATTCCTGCAATATACGGCTTTTCTAATTCAGCAAATAATTCTTCTTTCGCATTTACATCAAATTCAATTCCGCTCTCAGCATCCCATGTTTGCGGATTTTGACACTGATTGCAGTAATGATCACATCCTGAACACCATAAGCATACGCGAACACCAGATCCATTTAACATATCGTCTGTAGTAATATTGTGATAGTTCATTGTTGATCTCCTTTACATTGATACTCGCTCTTTAATCTCTACATTTTTTGCCGGATTATATCTTGTATCTCCATGAACACGAGTATATCCAAGATATCCATTCATTCGATCAATTTTAGTGATGGAGGAACTTCCGCACTGAGGACAGACATCCATATCTAACTGTTCGTATCCGCAATCTTCGCAATAACATAATGATAAATTGACACCCTCATAAAATCCCTTTTCCATTGCTCTTTTAATTAAAGTAACTACGGCCTCTTTATTGTAATTTACCGGATACCGACAATACTGAATTTTACCGCCATTAAAATAATTCCAGAATCTTTCTTCTAAATCCTGTTTTTGAATCGGAGAAATATCTTCTGTTACATGGCAGTGAAAACTGTTGCTAACGTATTCACGATCAGATACATTTTCAATAATTCCGTATTTTTTGCGGAATTGTTCTACCTGCAGTCCGCAAAGTGATTCTGCCGGTGTTCCATAAATTGCATATAATAACCCATCTTCTTTTTTAAATTCTGTAACCTTATCATTAATATATTTCATTACTTCTAAAGCAAAGTATCCATCTTCTGCAATAGATTTCCCATTATAGAGTCTCTGTAATTCGTTTAAAGCAGTGATACCAAACGATAATGTCATGGGCTTTAAGATTGGCTTAATTTTGTCTGACGGGTTTAAATCTCCTCCATACAAGCCGCCTTCACAAAATGCAACTGGATCAACAGATGCTTTCATTTCTCCGAGATAATCATATGTTCTTTTATGTATTCCACGAATCATTTCAAGATAATGATCAAGGACTGCATAAAAATCTTTGGATTCATTTCTTGCTTTTTGTAGAATCATCGGCAAGTGCAGAGAGACTACTCCTAAATTAAATCGCCCCTCGAATACTGGTTTATCTTGATCGTCTGCTGGTTCCATTCCCCCACGTTCATACCACGGGGACAAGAAAGCTCTACACCCCATCGGGGAAACCACTTCACCGTATTTCTTATACATTTCAGAAACGTACCCATCCCCTGTGAGAGAAAGCCAATCTGGATACATTGTTTTCATGCTACATTCAATTCCTGCATTAAACACATCTTCGTTAATACATCCAGGCCCATGCAAGTTTTTATCATAAAGGAAAACAAGTTTCGGGAATAATACAGGCCTTTTGTGTCCTTTTTTGCCTTGTCCATTTTTATGAACATTTAAAAATGTAATAGATGCCATCTTACCAAATTTGGTAGTGTCAAGTCCAAATGTCATAGTAACGAATGGATAATCTCCACGTGCGCTTCCGACGGTATTAAGCTTGTATTCAATTCCTTGCCATCCCTGTTCAAACTCTCGGCGTACTTTCTTCATTGCATACTTATCAGCCTTACTACCTACTGATCTATCAATATCAAGTCCAGTTGCACCGAATATAATATCTACATATTCTTGAATATAAAAATCATAAGATTTTTTTGCATAAGGAACCAAAATACTATCAACACGAGGAATTGTAAATCCACCATACTGTTGTGCAGCTACGGAAAGAATAATGTCTCCCATTACATCGAATGCTGTATCTAAAGTATTCGGTTCGTTATACCATTGATTTGCCATTTCGAAACCATCTTTCATGACTTCTCCGACTCTAAAAAGACAGCAATTAAAAGTATCTCTTCTTGCGGACATATCGTGAACATAGATATATCCGTCATTACATGCTTGCTTTTCTGCTACAGTCATGAAAAACTTTTTGTATAAATTCTTGTTGAGGACATTATAAATTAAACTCCGTTTTGTTGCGACAAGTGCAGAATCCGTATTGGCGTTATCTTTGTCTCCAATGTACATGATCGACTGACTTTTCTCATATACTTCATCCATCATATGAACAAAATCTAATTTATAATTTCTGTATTCTTGATATGATTTCCCTACAGAAGGATACAGTGCAAGTAGTACATTTTCGACAACATTATGAATATAAGAAACTGGAATTTGTTCTTCCTCAAAATTCTCGGATTCTAGTTCTTCATATACTCTATTGCAAATTACGCTGTAATCATCCTCTGTCATTGTTACCATTGATCTTGCCGCTGCTTTATTTGTAGCATCAATGATCTTTTGATCATCATATGGCTGTAATGTTCCATCTTTTTTAATTACTGTAAACACCTAAATCGGCTCCTTTCCAATTTCTTTTACATCAACATGTTCTAAAGATTTGATATATTTAATTAAGTGCATCCAATTCATTACTCTGGTGTATTTTGTATTATCTTTGTTCCAAGGATACTCTTTCCCAAACAGTATCTTTTCCTTTGCATTACTGGTATCTAAATTACTCAGCTTATCATCAATGAAAATTCCACCGGACATATCTACACATGATTTATCCTGATATTCTTTTAGATTCACTCCACAAAAATCTACGAATGACAAATGTTGTTTAATCCATTGTTCTTTTGCTCGTAAATTAGGCGAATACCCATGAGACACTACGATAATCTGGTAATCATCTCGTAATCTTAAAAGACAAGGATACGCACCTATCATCTTGCGTAACCTTTGAAAAAAGCGTGGTGTGTTAAAATACCAGTCGATCAATTCTTTCGAAGCGCAGGCACATTCTGAAAACTCGTATGTCTGTATTTGGTTTGAATGAACAGGTTTAAACTTTTTATAATGAGAAAAATCACTGTTATACAAAGCACAAATGGTACCAATGGTATCTACGATTACCCCATCGAAATCTACATAAATGATTGGTTTGTTTAATTCATATTGAATCCAGTGACACACTTGATCTACCGATTCTTTAAAAGGCTTCATGTTTAGTAAAGAGTAATTTGCATATTTCCATTTTTCATAATCAGAAAATTGTTCCGATTCGGATTCATATCTGGATTCGAACTTTTCTATATCATCCCCTCGTGCTATTGCTCTCTCTTTGGCGATTTCTTTAGGAATCCAAACATAAATCTCAACAAATCTGTACTTATCCCTACATTTATATTTCAGAGAATCGACTCCTTTTGGATCAATAACATACACATCAGACTGATCAATCACATCATAAGTGGTAAAATATTGATATCCATTAATTTCTGTGTATGCTGCGATCTGGTCTTTGTACCTATCCACTTCTTCTTCAGTAATAAAAATGTGATCCGAATCCATCTCTTCACCTGGGCGCATCGGACGTGTCGTATAAGATTTTACCAATTTCAATCTCATTTTCTCGCATACTTCTCTGGCGATGCTTGATTTTCCGGATGCAGTACGTCCAACAATTAGGAATTTGACTGGTTTCTGAGGTATTTTCTTTATATCTATCGTCTCCTTTATGTGATGCGAGGCCGAAGCCCCGCATATTTATTATTTTCTTTTCTTGTGTCGTCTTTTAATTTCTCTGTCAATCAGTACATTCCAGATTAAATTTGGATGTTTGTCCCGAATTTTATGCCATTTTTGGGACACTATATCTCTGATATTACATATTAAGATGCATGGGCCTCCTGCTAAAATTAGAAAAAAATCTTTTGTTTCCCATTCATCTAGGATTTCACGCAATTCTGATTCACTGGAAATTCTAAGTAACACTTGAATACATACAAATCCACAAACGATCCAAATGCTACATGCGATTAATAAATCAACCCACATTGAAATTACTTCCCTTCATTAGCAACAACAGTATCGGCCCCAGTTACAGTTACCCAGCCGTGCTGTAATCTTGCTTCTGCTTCTGTCATTTTGATCAGTTCGTCTGTAATAGATTCTGACTTTAATCTATTAGCTTCTGCTTCAGCCTGTGCGTTTGTGATTGTAACCTGTGCATTTGCTTCTGCTTCAGCCTTCTTCGCTTCTCCCTGTGCAATCGCAGTCTGCTTGTCCAGTTCTGCCTTTTCTGCGTCCTGTTTAGCCTGTTCTTTAGCCTGAACTTTTGCCTGTAACGCTTCATCAAGCTGAACATCGATAATCAGTGCTGACGAAATCTCAATACCATATTCATCGTTAAGTTTGGAGTTTAAATATTTTGTGATCTCCTGCCCGACTTCCGCTCTCTTATCGGAGTAGATGTCCATTACGGAAAATTTCGGTGTCACTTCTTTGATGTATGCAATGATTGAATTTTTAACCTTCGATTCTACGAGATCTTCTCCGTCCATCCCATTGAATTTTTCGTACAGATCTGTGACGCGATCCGCCATGAAGTTATAGTTCACAGTCATGTTCATTTTCACCATACCTCCGTCCGCCGGAGCATCTACGTGAGTATCTTTTTTTAGCTTCTTTTCGTTAAAATCTGATGCGTTATTACTTAGTACAAGTTGCTGCTGAGATACTGGATAGTCACGCACTTTATCAAAAGGAGATACCAGATGGAATCCCGGAGACAATGTTTCTTCCTGTACACCATCTTTCATAGAGTAAACAACTCCAACTTCTCCTTGTCCTACATATGTACCACCTTTAATAAGCATTGCTGCTCCTACTACAACTGCGATACCAATTAAAAATCCTACTACTTTAGCTTTCATCTATTCTTCCTCCCGAATTTTCTTTTTCATTTTTTCGTGTGTTTCCTGTTCAATTTCAAACATACTTTCTTTTCTTTTGATTGAAATGTAAATTTTATTTCCAATCCACCATAAAGCAAGAGCAATGACTCCTAAAACAAAACACAGCATTAGGAAAATCAAAAATCTTCCCATGTTTTACTCTCCTTCCTTCTTGCTCGGATCAATTCCTGTAATCAACTCAGAATATGGTAATGTCTTAATCCAATCAATAAAACCTTTCGCCCACTCATCCAACTTGTGATTCTTACGAGACTTATAAATATTCGCCAAGACTTCGTAGTTCAACTCAACTGTCCGTTTCTGGTTATAGCTACTCGGAAGAAGCTGAATCATTTGCCACCAGTATTTTTTGTCTTTGGTTTCTATGAATTCGGTTCTATAGTGATTTAAACAAGGTATTGTGAATCTTTCTAATAATTCAATAGGCGAAATGGTCATATGATTATCATTAGTCGGAATAAATGTACCAATGTCAGCGTCTGATAAATGCTCACAACTAAAATCCTCTAGCGTAAATTCCTTTGCATGAATCTTGTGCATTGTTGAGCAAGAGTTAGCAACAGTTCCAACTTTATACGTCGAGAATTCCTTCCAAAAATACAAAGGGGCCGTAATATCAACATACACCGTAATCATCCGCATAAATTTACGATGATCTGTACCAGCATTGCGCAGCCGCATCATGAGGCCGTAGTCATTTGGGCCGATTTTAAATTCACCAAACCACTCGTCTCCATTTTGGTCAATCGCAACTACTTCTTGGCCACTATCACTCTTCTCCCAAGAGTTCATCGGATTCCGCATTCCACGGATCGCAGCCTCCCAACCCATTACTTCTGTATTTTCAAATTTAATCATCTATAGATTTAACCTCCCACTTCGCTAAAAACTTATAGAAATCCTCGGCTACATCTGTGCGATCAGTATGAATATGAACATCAATAAGCTGAGACAGATCCAAACTATATACACCAAGAGTGCTTTTCGCATTAACCACTTGTCTGCCCTGTGTGATTTCAATTTCTCCTGTGTAATACTGACATCCTTGAATAAATTCATTAATATCACTGATCAGATTTAATTGAATTTGCATTTACTCATCTCCTTCCACTAACCAAAGATCAATTAGTTCTTGAAAACGGCTTTCCACCTCTTTGCTGTTTGTATGTATTACTACTGTAAATTCTTTATCTAATGGCATACTCAGTACACCCATAATACTTTTTGCATCAATCGTATATCTGCCGTACTTTACATCGATATCTTCTTCAAATTCGTTGCAGATCTTCACGAATAAAGCTGTATTATTTGCGTTATTAAGTCGAATTCTTGTCACTCACTCTCTCCTCCTCTCCGTAAACATCCCATATTTGCCGAATAAATTTTAAAAGCATAGCAGAAATTATAGGGATCATCTGAATAAGTATTGTGTCTTGTGATGCACTCAATTGGATACTCATTTCCGAATTCATCTACCACAATTAAAAAATTGTCCTCACTAATCTTGCTTAATTCTTGCTTTGCTTGAGATATTCTACTAATCATCATCTGATAAGTTATCTTCACCTCTTTTATCACATAATCGACGTATTGTTTGTATGTCTTTTGTGTAAAGCTTCATCTGATTCATTACTGTATTAATTGCAGTAATTTCGTCATCACAAATTCCATAATCTAACTGTTGTAAAGAAGTATGATTTTCGTCCAACCACTCTTCTAATTCGCTGAACCCTACGTGGATCACCCCATCGAAGTCATAAATAATGGTGTATTCAATTTCTTCCCACATTTCGTGAGATATGGTTATCTTAAAATCCGTAGGTGAAATTTCCATACGCATATCAAAATCATTTCCAATGAGATTCCTTAATTCTTTCATTAATTCTAAGATAAGGCATTCCTCCTTTTATTCACTTAAATAAATTTGCTTTCCAATCGCATTTACAACATCAACCGTTACTCCATTACCTGCTTGTTTATAAAGTTGGCTGTCTGAGTTTACAAATGCAGCTCGCTCAAAATATTCATCTGACCACCCTTGTAGTCTGAAGCACTCTTTTGGTGTAAGTTTACGGATTGCTATGTAACACTGATATTTCTCGTACCATACGCAATAAGTTAAGAATCCACCAGGCATTTCAGCATAAATGCCATCATTATTTGTCTTTTTAATTGATGTTTTTAAAACAACAGAAGTATCATGCTTTTCTGCTTTTAAAGTTGGAACAAAATCCTTATATATAGGAGTTCCAAATTTTTCTGAATTAAACGCATATATTCCTCCTATTGGTTCAATAACAACTCCATGTCGATCCTGTGCAGTCAGCGTAAACATTGGCTCTCCATCTTCTTTAAAATGTCTTCCGTTCTGACGTTTGTTTACCCTATCAGGAGTAAGTATAGGAATAGCTACTTGACTTCCTTCTCCTTTATTGGTTGTTAATGCAGGATCTGCCGCTTGAGAGTCATAGACATTACCATTCATTCCATGTCCACATGGATTTACATTTCCAAGTACTTTGATACCAACATGATGTCCTCTTCCTCCACCTTGTCCTGTGTCCAACGCTTCTGTTATTCCATCTGGGGAAAAGGTTTGCATATTTCTATGATAGCCATTTCTGTGTCTCATTATTGAAACACTATTTTCTCCATCTGCTCCCATGATAGGAAATATTTTTGAGGAACCGAATCTTCTAAGATGTCCGATAGTGTATATGCGCTCCCTGTTTTGAGGGACGAACCATTTTGAGTTGATATTCTGCCATTCGATATCGTACCCAAGTCTGTCCATTTCAGAGAGGATTGATAAATAGTCAAGTCCTCGGTTTGAAGAAAGCATTCCCTTAACATTTTCATAGATAAGCCATTCAGGTCGGTTTTCTTCTTTTTGTTCTTCCAAGAGTCTAAAAATTTCTCGTATAAGGCTTGATCTGTCTCCGTCCAGTCCTGCTCGTTTTCCTGCAATGCTGAAGTCTTGGCAGTTGTGCACTCCCATGTTGTTTGCTGTGTATGAATGATCATCTTCCACCTCCATGTTATATACTGTTTCTATTCGATCAGGATTGTAAGATAGATATGTAATAGGCATCCACAAACAGTTATCCAATTCGAAAAGAAAATCATTTTTATTAATCTGTAAAGTCCCATCATTCGGAATTTGAATTAACTCATCCCCAGTAAATTTCTGAACCTCTTTCCAATAAGGGTCTGAAACTGTTATATTGAATAGAACCTCCTTGTCATCCCCTTTGTTGATTTTCGTATCTCGCACATAGAACCTATGATTTCCAGTTACTTCTGTTACAGGATTTCCTTTAACTTTTAATGTCCAGATACCTTTCTTTCTATTTACCATAGGGATTAGAACTTTTTTAAATCTATTTTTATGAGTGAGCACCATATCTCCCATCTTAATATCTTCTATAGGAATCAATCCTCGATGAGTAGTAATTAATGTTCCTTTCACAAAACATGGAGCACCAAATGTCCAGCAGTCTGATTTTGGTAAGTTTCTAACGTTTGCATCTCTGATGTCACTGACGTACCACTCTCCATTTCTATATTCTTCTTTTAAAATTTCTTTCTGTCTTTTCTTGAGCGGCAGAGTTTTAAGGTATTCTTTCTGTTCTTCTGTAATCAAATGCATAGATGTGTAGCTTGCTGTAGCGTATTTATCAAACTCACAGAACCCGACGCATTTATGACCAGCTAATTCCATTCCTCTTCGGAAACCACCAATGCCAGCAAAAAAATCTATAAAAGTAAGTTGTTCTTTTTCTTCGAAAGGAGATATACAACCGTTCTTGTATACCCCTCCCTGATTAATTTTTGTGTTTTCCATTATGTCCACAACAGAACGTACGTTACTTAACCGGTTCTGTTTTCTCCTTTTTCCAATTTCAGGTTGTACTTCCCTGATAAATTCTTTTTATTTATAGTTTTCTATAAAATCCTCAATATTCATTTGTCCAACTGGACAATCCATGGTTGCATTGTGTAACGCTTCTTCTACATTTCCTTTCATCTGCTGGAAATAGCTTTCTTTCAGTTCGCTTGAAATTGTTCTTCTTCCAAGAGTAAGCGCAACATAAGATGTGCTGCCGATTCCTCCGAATGGATCAAATACGATATCATCAGGATTCGTCCATAATTCAATACATCTCTGGATAACACTTAATTGAAGAGGGCAGATATGCTTTTCATCTTTTTCTGCTCTTGCGGATTTCTTCTGGAGTGTATCTGACTGCCGAATGTCCATCCACACCGGGCTTGCATAGTTCTGCCACACATTGACCGGAAATGATTCATGCGTATGACTAATTCGTTCCGGATTTTCTCCCGGTTTCCGCATTGTAATAATGTAATCAGGAATTCCCTGCCTACACATAGAACTGTCTTTCCTAATCTGTTTATGTAATAAACCAAGGGCTTTTGTTCTCTGCATTTCTGTTACAGGATTTTTGAAAATTGTTACCCGCGAATGGTAGATAAACCCACAGTCTTCAAAAATCTGCCGTATCATCGCCGGAAAATCCTTTAAGCCAATCACGCCATCTCTCGATTTCATTAATGGCAGATCCATGCAATGAAAACTCAGTAATCTTCCAGGCATTGTAATTCGGTACAGTTCTTTCGCTAAGTAAATAAAGTGATGATAAAATTCATCGTCTCCTTTACAATTTCCCATATCTCTATCACTATTTGAATAAACGTACAATCCTTCAAACGGAGGCGAAAACAGCGTATAATGAATACTGTTGTCTGGAATTTCCTTTGCGATCTCACATGAATCGCCATTATAGATGGCGTATCTATTTTTAACTACCTGTTCAATTACGTCCATTAATTAAATTCCTCCCAATTCGGTAATCTCATTGTTTGATGCGGTTCATAAGGAGTACTGATCCTACATGTGCTTCGCAGCTCCTTCTTCGTAATTTCCTTTGTAAGCTCCGTCATTTCTTTCTGCATTTTTAGGAAGTCTTTTTCTTTACGTTCAATGTTTTCCTTGACACATCCTTCCTTTGCGGAAATGATGATATAAACATTTACTGGACAGGTTTGTCCAAACCTCCAACACCGCCGGATTGCTTGATAGTACTGTTCATAGCTATCTGAGAGTCCAGTGAAAATCATATTGTGGCAACTCTGCCAGTTACAACCATACCCTGTGATTGATGGTTTACTTACTAATGCTCGAATGGAACCATCCGCAAATTCTGTGACTGCATCAGCCTTATGAGAGGCTTTATCAGCTCCTTTTACCTCAACAGAATCTTGTATCAGTTCATGTAACCGTTTTGATTCATCATTTAAATCACACCAGACTAACCATTGTTCGTCAGAAGAGTTAGCCAATTCTGCTGCTTTCTGACATCTCAGATCTAAACTGTCTTTTCTGGCTTGTCTACGTTCTGTCAGTGTCAAAGTTTCACTGGTCGGTTCTTCTCCATCGACTACAATCTCTGTAATATTTAATGGAGGTAAGTGATAAGCTGTCCCGTCATATCCGAGATTTTCAGGGTTATCGATAAAAACAGAGAACGTAGAAAGCCATTGCCAGAACACTTCTTCTGCGTGTCCTTTTAATCTCCACTTAGAAGTCTGTCCTCCGTCGTGTACAAAAAACATTGCAAGCATTTCTGGTCTTGTCATTACTCCACAAAATTCAGAATGATTTCCGAGTTCCATATAATCATTTGGAGCGGGTGTTGCTGTGCAGGCAAGTTTATATGGCACATCCTTAAAGCTTTCTATAATGAAATTTCTGACCTTCCCGGAATAAGATTTCAAAATACTGCTTTCATCCAAAACTACGCCCACAAATTGATTCGCAATGAAATGATCCAGCTTTTCATAATTTGTAATATTAATTCCGTTCTCGCACTCTTCCTGGGATTCAACCACTTTTGCAGGAATACCGAATTTATCTCCTTCTCTTTTGGTCTGCTCTGCGACTGCCAAAGGCGCAAGAATTAATACCATACCACCTGTTTTTTCATGTACCTTATTAGCCCATTCAAGCTGCATAGCCGTTTTCCCAAGACCGCATCCGGCAAAAATACATGCTTTCCCTTTCTTTAAAGCCCATCGAACAATATCCTTCTGGAAATCGTACAACATAGGATTGAGATCAGACTTATCGATATCAAATCCACTGCTCTCTAAAACAAATCGTTTTGACTGTAAAAATTCATTGTAGTTCATTGTTTAAGGAACCCGATATATCGTTACCCAAGCTTGAGGTTCGGCTCCTTTCTCAATATTTAATTTTCAAATGGATTTTTGATGTTTTGCTTGTAGGGTTTGCCAGCCCCTACATAATATTATATGTTTACAAATATCAATTATGAGTTCTGCTATAAATGATTTCGTAAATAAGATTCAAAATATCCTCGGATAAAAAATCCCGTGTAATTCTTATCCTTGAGGAAAACAATGGGGATCTGATACTTATGCCAAAAGCTGTGGACGCTCGCCCAATATGATTTATTATTGTATTTGGTTTCGTAATTTCCAGATACCATATCTCCGTATGTTGCGTTTTCGATCACTAACACTTTACTGGACGGAGCTAGACATAATTCCTTTTCTAATCGATCCCTTTCTTTCGTTAAATTCCCACTGAGTTCTTCTAATGATCCTTTCCGTTCCACAACAATTTGCTTATCAAAATACTCATCCCGGCATATAGATAAGGATTCATTCGCCGGGATGTAGAATGAATAATCTCCGTATTTTAGAGCCTTCTTCTTATATTGAATGTTAGCTTTATCAAAATATTTCAAGATGTGATCGTTGACTTTTTCGCGAGTATCAATCAAAATCACCATTGAATGAATCAGTTCATCTAATTCTTTTTCAGTATATTTGTAGTGTCCTATCATATAGCATCCTCCGAAGTGATCTTACGATAATCATTAATCCACCAATCGCTCACTCCTGGCACCACTTCCCACTCTCCATCGTTGTTTTTTGCCCGCTTTGGTTCCTCTTTGCAGCTTATCATATAAATAATGTCTCCATTCTCTACGGGTAACATCTGAAAACTTGTCTTTACCTGCTTATTGTTTCTGATAAGTTGTTTATGGATCTTCATCTCGCAGGTTTCCCCTGTTTTCAAACAATATGCCAAAAATTTCGGAGAATATGTAGTGTCTAAATCTAATACCGCAACATATCTTGGTGATATATCTGGATTTTTATATTCTACATATTCTAAGACATCGTACTCAAACTGAATAAGATCCTTAACTGGGTATTCATTATTCGGAATATGTCTGAAAATCTCCCGTACCAATCCGTGTAAATCCAAGATCGTCCATCGTGAGGTACTGACTTTTCCAGATTTCGTAATATCTGTTGCGTAACGGTTCAGATCAATACCAGTTAAACCAAGCTCTTCAATCTGACTTTTATTGATAGTTGATCTTCCACCCTGCTTATACCAATAATCAATCATGTCCGCTGCTTGGAGCAATTTTTTCACACTTCCAAAACGATGAAAGTATCGAATAGAAATCAACTTTCGCAACACAGTCGTATTGATTTTCTTATTCTTTGCTGTTAAGTAAATACGGACAAAATCATTCAATCCACTCTGTGCAATTTCGTATAAAGATTGGACTACATTAACGCCAATATCTTTTACACTGGACAAGCTTGGATATATGATCTTCTTTTCGTCGTCCACCGTGAATTTTGAATTATCTGCCCCGTACTCATATGATCCGATAGAGTAACCGTAAAATTGTTTTGCTTCCTTTTCCAATTCTGCAATCTTGTTCTTATTTCCTTTTTCCTGATAATGGTTCAGCACCACTTCATAGAAAACTGACGGGTAATGAGCTTTCATCCATGCTTCATATAGGGAATCAAATGCCATTGACAATGCATGAGGAGCATTAAAACTATATCTGGCGCTGTCTTTAATTACTTTATATACCGGAGCAAAGTTATTTGTATTCCCAATATTTTCAAGCCAGTGTGACTTCATATTGTTTTCTACTTTCTGTAGTGCTTCTCCGACCAGTTTCTTTTTACTGATTTTCTTGATCGTATCGTAACTGTCCTGCATCGGAATACCAAGGAATGAAAAAATTTTCATAACGGCTTCCTGATACAACATATAATGGAAGCAATCCTCCAGAAGTTCATCAATCGCTGGTTCTCCATTACTGTACGGAATACGATTTAAAAAGCCGTCAATCAGAGACTTGAATCCCGGGCGAATTGCAGCAATAAAAGCAGCTAACTCTTTGACATTCTGCGGCCGGTACTTCATCACCCTTTTGGTTGTTGTGGCTTTTTCACATTGGTTTAAACAACAAGTAATCCCTTTCGCATATAAATCCCATGTTAAGCTATCACCTGTTACCATCTTTCTGAGCTGAGAAACTGTTGGAACTTCTTTCCCGATAGCGTGGTACAGTTTATAAATCAATCCCACCACATCAACGATAAGGAAATCGTCTTTTACATACCCGAACTTATCCAACAGACTTCCTTCAATATTGACAACCATCGTCGGCGTTTTAGAAGTTTTTGACTGACACCGGATCAATCCAATTTCATAACGAAGATCTCCATATCCTTCTACATCTGTATGTTCTGGATCTCCGTTAAATAGGAAGAAACCACATGCATGAACTTTTGCTTGTTCAACAATATCCTGATATGGTTTACTCTCATTGAAAATCCGCAGATACTCTGGATCAGTAATATAATCTTCGATTAAAATACTTTGCTTTTCTTCATTATCGTCCGCCTGCTTTAAAGCTTCATTGTACCGATCAATACACTTTGAAATATTGTTTGCTACCGTCGGTTCAATCCCACGAATACCGGCGTACAGTTTAAATCCAGATTTTTCTCCTAATTTTCCAACTGCCAGTAACGGATAGCATCCATGTTCCCCACACAATTCTTTCCCTGCCTGAATGAAAGGCTCCTGTTTTGCGACGTTTGCGTCGATATCCGGCATTTGATGAGAAGATAAAATACGGTCTTTCGTAATAAAACGCTCCGGATAAATCGGCACCTCGGATTCGAATCGATCAAGACTTGTAAATCCAAGTAACTTACTGCAATAATAAGAACTGGCACTACCTCTGGATGTAGTCGTAAGCTGCCCTCCATATTGATTTACAGCCAAGTCAACCAGTCTATGATTAAATAAGAAGTAATCTGCGGTCTTGCTATCCCGGATTTCTCCGAATTCATAAGTCATTCCTTCTTTCCGGTCTTCAGTATGGTGATCCCTATCTTCTTTCTCGAACTCTTCATTCAGTATTTTTTTGAGGATTTCCGCTCTCTGTTCATAGTTATACTGCTGATATTCTTCTATGATCGGGATCTTAAAGTTTGTTGACAATGTGATATCGTGGCATCCATCGACAAATACATGCGTATTCATCATTGCATACAGGATTTCTTCTTCCGGCAGGACATTTTGTTCTACCATTCTCCGATACACTTCTCTGCCATTCGGAAAATCCATATACCAGCCAACTTCATCATCGTAAAAAATCTTCTTACGTTTTAAGAGATTATCCCTTTTAATCCGGTCTTCATCATCAATGTAATGTGTATCCAATCCTATGATTGTCTGGATTCCGAATTCTTTTGACAACGCATAAATTCTGCGATTTAACTCTTTCTGAGGATCTGTATTATGCGTCTGATACTCTAAGAAGAAACTGTCTCCAAAATGCTGCCAAACCCGATACCAAATTTCTGTTGCATCTTCATATTTCCATCCGGCCAAACATGCACTTGTAACATATACTTCATCTGGTGAAAGCTGAAATAGTAACTCTAAATCAATCCTTGGTTTACCATAGAATCCGTTATCATGTGCTTCTGATATCATATAATTAATCTTTCTGATAGCTTGATATGTACGAGCTACCAACACAATATGGCAATTTGTACGATCTCTGCTTTTCTTTACTTCTCCAGTTTTGCTATCAGTCTTTGCTTCTCCGGTTTCCGGATCGATAACCGGATATTCCCGCAGTCGATCTTTTACCCAATATGCTTCTGTTGAATACCTGAACTTCATAGATCTAAGTAATTTATTTTTCGTCCGGAAGGATTCATCTTGTGTGTTTCTGCATAAATCATAGACATACGCCCACTCTCCCTGGAATCCATGTTCCCCGGAAAAATAACAGGTGCAACCGTATTCCTGAGACTTCCGCATAAAATCAATAATATCTGTTGCAGAATCAAACTGAACTAAATTTGACCAAGTTGTATGTTTATGGTAGTTCTCCATCAACATATTTTTTTGAGTAACCCACTCTGTAATGTCATAAGGGAATGAAAACTTTAATCTTTGTGATGCTTGTTTAGCTGCTCGAATCACGGTCTGTTCTATCATGGTTTATACTCGCAAGCGTTCTCCCGCTGTGAACACAGATAGTTACAATAGTAAAAATCTGGATGCGGATTCCACTCTGTTTCTTTCTTAATTAATTCAATTGTTTCAATCGCCCATTGTAATGCTTCCTGATATTCCTCTTTTTCCCACTCAATTTTCAGATGTTTCCGATCTTTAAATAAATTCCATTCTACAAATTCTACGTGTCCATATTCTTCAAGAACTGGTTTGGAATATAAATATAACTGCCGTTTAAATTCCAAGAAATGAGCCTGATCGGTTTTACTAATGTTCCCATTTTTTAAAATTTTGATGCTGCCACTTTTATGGTCTAAAATTGTAATTGCTCCTGTTTCTTTGTTATGCAGGAGTAAATCGATATATCCAACTGCATCATATTCCCCGATTTTAAATCGTACTTCTTTTTCGACTCCAAGAATATCGTATTCATCTAATAAAAGATCAATATGATCCAAATAGTCTAATCCCTTATCATAATAAGACTGCCGAATATCCGTATACATATTGGGCGGTGCATCACAGTATACGACTTCATTAAAATGATCTTCGTAGTATTGAGAAATTTCGAATAATGAAAGCTCACCCTTCTCATATTTCTCTAGTATCTCATGCACAAGACTTCCGAATTGAGCAAAAAAGTTTTGTGCTTTTGGATAACACTGAATGTAATTCATCCACCATTCATACGGGCAGTTGTAATAACTATTCAGCCTACTGAAAGACCATACCATCGTGTCAATAATGAAACGATCATTGTTAAAATCATTTTCTTCTAATATGAATTTTTCTGAAATTAATTACACCTTCCTTCTTTGGACATATAATTCTTCCCATATTTCTCTTCCTTTGTCGCAAGGAGAGAGCTTTTCAGACGGATCACCCAGAATCCTTTTCGGATCTAAGATGACATATACGTTTGTGAACTTACGCAAGATACCTATACATGCTTGAATCTTCGTAAGAGGAACATCATTATCGAATGCAATCACTACATTTTTTATGTGCATTTGAATCAATATACTTACCTGTTCATCATTCAAATAACTTGTTTCACTTGCCAGCCAGTTATCATAACCCCACGCTTCGACTTTCATACCGGATTTAATTCCCTCGAAAATAATAACTTCATCCTTCTTCCGGATCGAATCTTGATTCTCCTTCATTCCGACGAAATAATCTATTGTTCCGATTTTTTGGTAGTTCATATATTTTTTAATACCAAGTTCTTTATAGTTTGGAAATCTTGTTCTTCCCTTAAATCCGATCAACCGTAGTTGATTGTCATATACTGGATATACAATGCGGTTTGCCTGCGGATCTACACGGATCTGATACTTTTTCATAATCTCTGGATCAATTCCTTCTTCTACCCATTCACTTGGAATTTCCTCAGAAAACCTCTCAAATGCAGTCTCTTCCAGAATTTCTCGATATGGTATCGCCTTCTTCTTACTTTGTTTTACATCTCGCATCTGCTTAAATATACTTAATGAATTGCACTGGTGAAGATGTTGGATATCTCCACCAGCCATATTGCAAACTTTTTTGACGGCATCATCATAAGAAAGATGCTCAAAAGTCATAATCCAACTGATGATATTTCCGCCACAACCACATGAAAAACAATGGAATAAATTCTTCGATGGAGTAATGAAAAGAGACGGAGTTTTATCAACATGCCTTGGACAATGCGTTGCGTACTCGTCATTTCCACGCTGTTCAAAGTCCATCGTTCTGCTTGCATATTCATATAAATCAACATGACTACATAATTCCTGTAGCATATCATCATCGTATTGTTGCATTAGACTTCTCCCAACTTTTACTCAAATGGAGTACGCTTTGTAATATGCTGTTGTGCTTCGCTGATTCTCATTTTGCTCCCATCGAACATGAAATCAATGTATTCATCTTCCGACATTTGTTCTCCCAAACGATTAAGATCCACTGTCAAAGCATAATTCCCACATTTCAGCCCGTCTTTTTGAACCTTATCTCCATCTTTATCTCTCCACCATAAACTTGCGCTTACATATCTTTCAATCTTATCAGAATCCGCAACTTGATCTCCACGATTCAACTGTGCGCCTGCTAACAAAGCAATATCTAAATCACCGGCTACATTATTTTTCAGAAAATCACATCTTGCTCCTAATACGTTATAGTTTTCAGATGCAGAAGTCACATTACTCTTAATATAATCAAAGATAGAAAACTCCAAATTCATCTTATATTTCAGAATTTTATGTATCGCATATATTTCTTCGTCTGTAGAAGTTGGAATATAGATATGGACAAATGGCTGCTTTTTGATCCACTCATTCGTTTTATCTAGTAATTTAGCTTCCTCATCAGAGTATTTTTTCTGCTTAATTCGCTTAACTTCAATTCCTGTAAGGTTTGCTAACATACGCTCATAAAACAATCGATCTTTCATTTCTGTATCTAAATACAGGGTCGGGACCCTGTTCTTGAGTTTATGCATTGCTTCATTCAGAAAAAATGCAGATTTTCCCTTTTTCATCCTAGCTTTAAGAAGTACCAATTCCCCCGGTTCATATGTCAGATATTCGTTCAAATGCTCAAATTTCGATGGGATTCCATAGATACCACTGTCTGTACAACGATCACGAACTTCTTGCCAAAGACTATCTACTTTTGTACCGAACATCTCCACTTCATTTGTCGTTACATATTGTTCTGTCAGATGATTAATTTTCTTATTAACCGTCTGATTTACCTGTGATAAATCGGCCTTTTCATTAAAGCACATTGATTGAATCTCATTTGCCACTCGATTAAGATCCCTTTTAAATGACATTGTTACTACATTTTTCACGAGTAGTTTGTATTCATCAAAAGTATCTCTACATGCATATTGGCTCATATCAATGAATTCTTGCATGTTAGTTAGATTATGAGATTCTATCTGCTTCTTGACTGCCCGGTTTGAATTCAGCATATTTGTAATATTCATGGCATCGATATTGTCAACACCGTTCTTATAAAGCTCTGAAATCGCCCAATAGATACAGCCATTTTCTACATTATAGAAATAGGAAGGCTTGAGATAGTCTGTATGAAGAATGAATTCTGGATGATGAACCAGTGTTGCGATCACTCCTGCTTCCGCTTGATTATCTGAAATCAAAGAAGTATCCTTTTTCAAACATTTCACCCTTCCATTATGTTCTCAATTGTTTTTGCCTTAACCGGTTTATGCTCAAATACTACTTCCTCATTCCCCGTAGAAATCTCAGCCACACGATTTGCTTTCTTTTTACTCTGCAAATTGTATGCTTTCTTCACTTCTCCGCTTTTCACAATATAATACATCCCTTGAGGATGATTGAGCGGGATACGATGTTCAATGTAATACTGCATCCCAAACAATAGATAATCACTTGGAACTTTATGTTGAAATACAATAGTCTGAATCACTTTCTGCAACTGAGCGTAAATCGGATGGGGATCAATATGTTCAGTAAATAAACGGATAATCTCCTTAATATCTTCTTTTGTTTGGTAGCAATCCGCATGATAATAAGAAGTCTTTTCCTTTACTGCTTCAGATACCGGAACGTCCCGAGTTGAATGCGAGCAAAACTTATATCGACATTTTCTTGTATCTGTATTCATTTATATTGTGAGGGGCATAACGCCCCTCTTCCTCCTTAATTAAATGGTAATTCCTCATCAATTCCATCCGGGATGTTCATAAATCCATCACCCGTATCCACACTTGGTTCCTGCGGTGCCGGTGGAACTGGGCTTGCCTGATAACGGCTCTGATTTTCTTCACTCGCGCTCTTGCTCTCTGCAAACTCCTGCTCTTCAACTACTACATCTGTCGTATATACTTTTACACCGTCTCTGTTCGTGTAGCTTCCAGTCTGGATACGTCCAACAATAAGAATCTTGGTTCCCTGACGCAGATATTTTTCTGCAAACTCAGCGCCTTTTCCAAAGGTTACACAATTAATAAAATCGGCTGTTTGTTCTCCTTCTCTTTTAAATCTGCGATCAACAGCAAGTGTATATCTTGCTACAGATGTTGCGGATTCTCCCTGTGTATATCTCACTTCAGGATCTCGTGTGAGTCGTCCCATTAACAGTATTTTATTCATCTATTTTCTCCTCCTACTCAAGTGGTTTCATGCCTTTTAATGTTGACAGAAGCTCCGTTGCCTTATCGTAATCTCGAATTGCATTCGGATTTCCACTCGGAACAACGGCTTTTAATGCTGCCATCAGATCTGGATTTTTTGTTCCGCCAAGATCATTACAGTACTGAATAATTTCTGCCTTTACGGACTTCAATAATTCTGCGGGATCGACACTAACATCCTTCTGAATCTCAGGTGCTTTTATTTCAGGCATCTTTCCGTTTTCGCACCATGTATATAATGCTTCTCCGTCTTTTGCTTCGATTACGGTATATCTATTTTCATCCCATAATCCGGTATTGTCTTTATCCGCATGAGCAATATGTGTGTCCTGATCGATCTGAATAGATAACATCATTTCGTAAGAAGTATCTTTATCGGCCTGTGATCCAAGTCCAACTTTTCTTGGAACCTGTTTTCCGTTCTTCTCTTCCAGAACCCATTCATCCTTTCCTCTCGCACAACAAATAATATGTGCTGGGGCCATTAGGATTTTTTCTACTAATTCTCTATGCTTTGGTTTTAGCTTGCCCCAGTTTGTAAAACTGTTTCCTGGCATTTTCTGATGTGTTTCATTTAACCACTGCCATTCTGCTGATAAGCTATCAACAATGATAATCTTGTAACCTGCGCCAACAGCTTCATCAATAGCTGCAATGAATTTATCTGTTGTAAATGGATTACTTAACTGTAACAAGTCATATTCAAACATGTAATCTCCATGCTTAGATTTTGCTTGCGCATATAACTTGTCTCGATCTCCTTCAGTTCCGATATATGCAATTCCGCTACCACATTTATTTGCAATACCTGTCGCCAGTTCCAATGCCGACTGTGACTTTCCACTTCCGCTTGCTCCTGTCAGAAGAGCTTTTAAATACACTTTTTCCCTAACGGCTTTTACAAACGCCATCACAATTCCTCCTTAATTTTTGTATCGTGTAACCTTCATAGTTTTCTATGGAATCATTGTTTTTCTTAAACAAGTTTTGTACCCTTTTCCGTGTCAATGGAATTGAAAAGTACTGATCATTTTTTCGTATAAAATCTGCTACTGAATCAAAAGAGAATATTGCTCCGGTTGCAGTATTCGTCATGATGATAGGACAACTTTGCCCGTAATATGTTCGTGCATGTCTACTTCTAGTATGTTCAGATTCCCGATCAAATTGGCACCAGCCTAATCGATTTCCTCTATCCCAATAAGTCCTGATGGTTTCAGCACTCAAATGAAATTTTGAAACAGCATCTTTAACAAAAGCTTCTGGATTTTCTTTTTTAAACTCACATACTTTCTTTACTAAATTGGAATAGCTACATTCTTCAACAGTATCCCAATCGATGTCCTGCAAATTTACTATGTAGTTCAAATCAGATCTTAATATTTGAGTTTTAATATATGAAAAATCCGAATAATAGCAATCAATTCTGATCAATGGAATTTGCATTTCTTCGGCAATGCGATCTTTTATCACATCATTCCTGAACATACTAACAGGATAAAATTTGAAATTTTTATCTTTATTCTTTTGATGTTTTTTAATGATGTCTCCATGCCCGATTCCTCCATCCATTTCGATAAAATATTTATTTTGATTTTTCTCAAAATACATATCGAACCATTTACTATGAGAAGGAATCCGATATTCTCTTTGGAAATGCGAAATTTTATTGTGTTTCAATAACTGTTCCATAAGAAAATAAATTACTTTATTCGGGAAACTGATGCCGTCTTTACAGACACATGAAACTCCATTGTGACGATAAAGACTATTAACGGTTTGCCTAGTTACTGTCCTACCACAATATGGGCAAATAGGAGTAATCAATTTACCGCAGCTCCTAGAATATTTCGATGCTTCTTCATATCCTCCTTGGAAGAATTTCACCATCCATGGATCTGTAGTAGGTATATCATTGATACCTTTTACTACGACCCTATTAGCACAACACAGACATCCGAACCCTTTTTCTATAGATATCTCTGTTTTTTCTCCTTGATCATATCCACATTTCAAACACTTGTACTTATAAGATTTTCTGCCATCTTTATTCCGACGTGTATCTAAAATGATTCCATGGAAATTACCACTTTTAATTTCGTCTCCTATGCGATATTTGTAATTCTCTTGCTTCACTAATTACACGCCACTCTCTTCAACTCCTTTTTCTTAATTTTTTGATCTATGTGAACACTTACAGCTAGTAAGTGGGGCATAGAACCGCTCTATAAATCAACTATGTAAACGGTATTTTGGGTTTAAAATATCCACAGGTATCCGAAAATACCCTCAAAAAAATATCCTTAAAATGCTAGTTTTATCGTTATAGAACAAATAGAATAGCATAGTAAAAAATAAATAGCACGACTACGACGGATCAATTTCCTCTAACACTGAAGCCATTACGATATAAGATTCATAATGATCCTGACACCAACGCTCAATATACGCCCGCAAAGATACTTTGTTACTCTCACACATGAGAATGCTCCAATCATCACCTAAAACATATCCATGCTTTGTCGCAGGATAATATCCGCACTTCTTCCCATCATATTGATGAAAAAGACGAACATACTCTTCCCAATTCGGAATCTTTATAATGCGAGATTCATGGTCTGCAATCGTACCATCGCTATTTAGCGAACAATGCGTCTCAATAATATACATCTCATTTCCCTTTCTTCAGTTGTAAAAATAATGAAATATAGTTGATATTGATGTTTTGCTTATCTCTAAATCGCAGTTGCCAGCTACAATTTAGTAGTCGAAAATTTTCTCAATAGTCTCTTTTAATACATCTTCTGTAAATTGTGATCCTGCTGCTTTCGGGTGTCCACCTCCGCCATAATGTTGAGCAAACACTCCTAAATTGATATCGTTACGGATTGTTCGGTAAGAAACTTTTTGATTTGCAATATCAATAATAGCAACAAAGTCAATCTCCGGGTGAAGTTCACACAATTGATTTCCCAATTCACTGATAAAACGATCTGCAAATACAATTCCTACACTGTATGCAGCAATATGAAGATTCAACATTTGCCGTGATTTCTCTTGGATATACTCCTTAATCTCTCTTTGGCGCATCTCTAAAAGCATCTTATCAATTTCATCATAATAGCAATATCCTTTTGTTTGGAATTGATGAACAAAGTGATTAATAAAGTCATATCTTCCACGAATATCCAACAAATCATTCATGTATTTTGCTGCTCTTCCCCGTTCTCCCGTATTTTTCCATGCCCAAGTGTCCCATTGCCGGACAAAATCCACGAAGTCACACAGAGAATCTTTATATAAGTCTTCATATCGATGCACTAGATAGTCATAAAACATCTTGGTTCCGCAGGTTAAATCATTGTCTTCTTCATCAGTTGTTCTTACTTTGCACCACGGGAATTTATTTAACGGCTCCGCTGTCGCATGGTGATCAAACAATTTGATTTCACACTCGAGAGAAGACGCTTCAATCCTCTTTGCTAACTCTTTTGAGATGCTGATGTCTGTTATGAAGATTTTATCTTCCGGCTGTAAAATCTCTACATTATCTAATAATGTCTTTACTTTGTGGTCAATATCTCCATAATCACAATATGTAATACAAGGTTCATCTGCAAAGAACAACTTTGTCAGTATCGCACATCCGACACCATCAAGATCTGTATGCGTAAACAAATAAATCATTTTAATTCAACTCCATTCTTTCTATTGCACCTCTAACCGAACTTGGTGCCAATAGTTTTTAATTACAAAACAAATGAATTGATGTAAATTATTTGATCTAAAAAAAGCAACTATGAACTATACAAATAACGAATAACACTCATAAGCTCTCTCCACGACATTGAACAATATCTTTTACACCCATACTTGCCCTATATGCATTAATATAATCCATTTATCTTATAATTCGGAAAGGATTATCTACATATCGTCTGGAATCTCGAAAGTATAAGTACTATTGACCCGGTTTAATTCTGTCTGTATTTTCTGTAATTCCGCATACATCTGATCGCCTATTTTCTTTGCCACCTCAATCGGATAATTAGTGTACCGGTATTCAATCTCAACCTTATTATTTCCAAAAGCTGCGACTCTTTCTTTATACTCCGCTCTTCCCATAGCAACATATCTGGAATATTCCCGATTTAAAACTGCCATCTTCACCAGCGCTTCATCGATTGTCATCTCTGTATCTGGCAACACTGTCGTTACATTGAAAAGATTTCTCTGATGCTTAATCTTAATGATTTTCTCTTCGATCTGCTTAATCTCTTCTACCGTGGATTTCAGATCAAAGTCCGGTCGCAGCTCTTCCGGATCTCCTTCTGACACTGCCACCACAAAAGTCGATACTTTGTCCATCCTTTCGATCAGAGATTTTTTATCGTTCTCTAATTTCAAAATCAGTTTATATGCCCCATCTGGTGTAATATTCACGAAAATACCTCCTAAATCTCAAATTTGATGTTTTCCCATTTTTTATAAGCATTAAAGTACAGTTCATTTTTGTCACCATTGTAGGTTAATTCGTAGTACATTCCTTTATATCGTTTATACATTTTTCCAAAATATTTATTACATTCTCTGCAATAGATGTATTTTTGCTTTTAACCTTTCTGAACATATCAGATTTAGTAAATTGAGCATGAAAAATTACTGTTCCTCCGCAAATTCCGTTTGTTCGGTCCAAATACACGTTGCCATCTGGTGTCCAGCAAAGCTTCAGGCAGCCTTCCGTTATAGAACCATTCTCAGTATCATCTGTGTCGTGAATAAAAATCGCTCCTTTTGGAACAATTCCACCCAAATCTTGCATCAGCTCATAATAATCATATCTTTCATCCGAAAATGCTCTAATACTGCTTCTCATAAGTTACACCCCTATTTTCTATACTATCAACATGACATCTCCCATAAATAATCAACGAATCTGCTCCAGTTATTCTTAAGTTTCCATATTAATCCCCTTCCTTTTCATTAATGTATTAGGATTCCAGGACTTGAACATGGGACAATCACCTGTTTCCATTAGTCGCTCTAACCGACTGAGCTAAATCCTAACCGTGTATTGATTACCGGCTCAGCACACAAAGCCAAATAGATAGGTGTGGATTTGCACCACACATAGTTGAGATTATTGCCAAACGGAACCACTGTGCAACGAAATTACTTCATTTCCTATGAAAAATCACGCACCACGCCGGAGTCGAACCGGTGTCCCAACCTATCTGTACCGATCTTAGAGTTTACCTATTCCTCCACTATCCACTTTTAAATAATAGTGCTATCGGTCTATCAGCCCGTCCGATTTTTACGGAGACTCGACTAGAGCATTTCTGCTTACGTTTGTCATGCATGAACCGCCAAAACGATCCAAGAAACCTTTTCTGCGCTTGGCAGATAGGCGAATGACAAGCTACCTCTCAAAACTTGTCGGACTTGGACTTCTCACCCGCTGGCTTTGCTCTTGCCTTATCGGTTCACAGCCATCCAATATCACCACAATTATTTCTGAGCAAATCGTAAAGAGGTTTTTAATTTGCAATCACCTGTCACATCTTATTGTGCTACCGATGTGTCGACCATCCGAATAATTGCAAAGCAGGCCGGAAAGGATTCGAACCCTTATCTCCCAGATTTGGAGTCTGATATTCTACCATTTGAACTACCGACCCTTGGAGGTTTATACAGGCTGTCCGCCGACATTTAAGGCTCGTACTACAAGCAACACCTATATCATTTTTATTTTCGCAGGGCAGGGACCTCAATGCTACCTGCTATCCGGGAGCGACCCGGACACACAAGCCCAACAGGACTCGAACCTGTAATACGAGAGTCAAAGTCTCGTGTGTTGCCGTTACACTATGGGCCTGGATTCCAGACCGTTACAATTCTATATTGCTTCCGGTCTGGAGTGAACTAAAAAGAGAAATATTTATGCAAGAAATTCCTCATTAAGAGGAAAAGATCGGGGAGGAGTTGAACCTCCATCTGGCACAAGAAAGAAGAGAGGGGACTACAAATGAAATGGGTACAAATAACTATGCCTATTTTTCTTTAAACTACCGATCTATGTGGCGACCCATCAGGATCGCCGTGACACAAAAATTTGTAACAAAACGTAATATTCTATTGTAATACACTGTTAAATAATACGCTGTATATCAGCCTTGAGGATCACTTGATGCCAGTACAGTTATACAGAAACCTTAAATCAAGGATTTTATAAAACTTGTTTTATTTGATCCTTATTATTTGAACTTATGATATAATCAAAAACTTTGAAATTTGAATCTTAATGACTGATCTTTAGTCCTTAATCTTTGCAGTCATACCTTGGAAATCTTTTAAACCAAATTACTCTAAATGGCTTTAATTGATTTTCAATTTGTAGTATAAACCCGATTAAAATTCGGAACATATTTTCATCATATTAGCCGTATGATTGTCGAAGTTTTCTTTTATATTCTTACTCCTATCGAAGCCTCGACCAGAAAAAGATATGAGAACTGTAGTTTCAAGTTTTCGATATACAGCGCAAATTTTCTTATTTAATAAGTAATTTCGATCTCTGTAGTTGCGTTGCTTACGGAAAGTGCAGCATCTACATCTGATTCAAAAGAAGAAATTTTTTCTTCTAAGTACTGAATCTCATCAGCAATTTTGATAGGATCAACAATTTCGTACTGCTGAGCTTCAATGAATGTTTTACGGAGATTTTCGATCTCATCTCCTGCTGCTTTTTCTTTGGAACCGAATAATCCAAATACATATTCGTCAGCACGTTTCTCAAGGGATTCTCCATTTTCCCGTTCACACTGAACTTTTGCTTCTCCGTACTGTTTCTGAAGTGTCCGAAGCAGCAACTTATATGCATCCATCCCATGATTTTTCATCCAAATTGCTTCTGCGACCGTATATTCATCTTCTCCGATTTTTACTTTTGTGATAGCGTTTGAAAGAGTAACCTGTCTTTTAATCGCTTCGTTCCTGTGAATCAAGTCGTTTACTTTCTGGTAATTCGCTTTTACAATATCCTTCCAATCGCTCACTGTAATCCCAGAAATCTTATCATTGGAATGTTTGTTTGCAACACAAAACTGTGTGCTGACGCTTGCTACAATCCTCTTATCCAACACTTTCAGTTCTGCTAATGCCTTATGTATTGTCATTTTTTCTGTTGTTGCCATGATCTTTCCTCCTAAACTTTTAACTTTGAAATTTATCTATCTACTCCTGTTCGGCACCATTGAACATCTCGTTACCCCATCTCCATCCGGTTTCATCCTCGACCAAATCATATATTCCATTTTCTGAACTCTCAGATATGGTCATAATTTTACCGCAATACTCCTTCATAGTACGTACAAACACTGGCGATGTATTAATATCTCCATCCTCATCCAAACCATATTCAGCAACCATATCATCCCATTTTTTAACAAGAACTCGATCTCCGGCTTTATAGCGATTTTTTTTATGATATGATACGTTTCCTCCTTCCTCTTTTCCGGTAGTATTCTTTGCCTTACTAAAAGAAATACGAATTGCATTAGCAACAGCCTGTACAAATTCATCTTTCTTTGCTTGCTTTTTAGCTTGTACTTTGGCGAAGTTTTTTGCCCGTCGCTCTACCTCTTTTTCCTTTTCTTCCTGCTGGATCTTTGCCTTTTTCTCAGCTTCTTTGCAGGACTTTTTATACTGCCGGATTGCCTTATCAACCAATTTTGACCAGTCTTTGTAGTATGTCGTACATTTCGCCAAGAACTCATATCCTTCAGGAGTCATACTGTCATCCGGAGCTATATATTTTGCCAGAGCAATAAAAACTCCTTTTCGTAAATCAAATGTATCTTCGGAAGAACATACTGCTTTGACCTGTTTCTCTTCTCCATCCGTGGTTTTGATAGTTACCATCATCGCTCTATTACCATCAAAAACTTTGATCTCGGTAATGTCAGAAACTCGTAATTGGTACGGTGACGTAATAACTCGAAAAGATGGTCTACTTAATAATCGTTCTATCGCAACACCCCAATCATGCTCTGCAGAACAACAATACGCCTTATGATACTTATCCGAACTAATCGTACATGCACCAGTTCCGTAAGGGTTCATTGATATTTCCATGTGAATTTCCTCCTAATATTCAGTTGTAAAAATTAATTTTGGAATTTTGATGTTTTGCTTTTTTATCAAACTTTCAAGCTGCCACACTTGAAAGCTTTATTTACTGGAACCCCACAGTACCTTGCCATTGACTACTGCAGGTTTTGATTTCTTTGTCTTACGAAGAAGTTTATCCCACTTCGCAAATTTCCTGTTCTTTAAACCAGGTCTTACCTGAAATGTTCTTGTTCTCCATACTGGCGTTTCTCCCATCGGAGCTACATTCACCTTTTCAGTTGCATATTCAGCATTCCATGCATTTTTAAATTTCATATGTAAATCACTCCTCTCTTAGTGCATTCATAACTTTTGTTTTCAGCTTCTTGACATTCCGAGAAACTTGCGATTGAGTGATCTGAAATGCTTGTCCAATTTCTGTTTGTGTCTTTCCGTCAATCAGCATTTTCAGCATCTCTCTTTCCCTTTGACTTACTATATGCTCGATTTTCCTGATTATGTATGTGAATATCATTTTTTTTCGTTTTTTTTCATCGTCATCGAAAATCCACCCAAAATCATACATTTCCTCAATTTCAGATAGACAATCACGTTCATCTACAGGATCTTCACATTCCATTTGTTCTAAAGACCATAAATTATTATCATTGGTTCTTCTCTTCTCCCGCCGAGCTTCCATGCGAATTTCGTTTTGCATCAAATGAAATGCGTATGTAGTAAATGTTCCTTTTCCAGAATCATAACTTTCGGCTGCTTTACACAATCCTACAGCAGCATATCCATAGTAATCATCCAATTTTGATGAACGGTATATCGTCTTATGTAATACATGATAAATTAACTGATGATTTTCCTGTACAATATTCTGTTGTTGTAGATTCAGCATTTCCTGTCTCCTTATTTTGTCCCTATTATAAATAGGAAGAAACTCGTTTATTTCTACCCCTATGTGAACTACCCATTATCTAAAGCCAATGGGATTGCGGCATCCATCTATTTCAAGCTTTTAATAATTGATTCTAGTTCTTCAATTGCATCAATACACAAACTTGTTTTATATCTCATAAGCCAAATTTCTAGCTTTTCCGCTGGAGATTCTTGTACAAAAACCGGACTTTTCACTAATTCTTTAATGCGGCGATCTGTTTCCTCTTTCAACATTCTTGAGGTTCGATACGGAACAACAACAGGGTTCCCACCTAATCTCTTCACTAACTGAATTTCCGACTGAGAAGAAACAGGGATGGAATTACGAATTCGATTTTCTGAATCAAACATTCTGATTAATTCATTCTGAATATTTCCTTGATCTACATACTCCATATCTGCAATATCACCTACATCAGTTTTAATCATTTCTGATATTTTTTCAAATTTGATTTCACCGTGAAGCATAGCCTCTAACAACATTTTTGAAGTATACAATTTAGCATCCCAAGATCTGCATGTTTTTCGATCCCGTTCTAATTGGATATATTTTGACTTGAAGTTATATCCATAATGAAATTCTTCGTTGCAGCAAACTTTTAGACCTTCGATATAGATATCCCCTTTCAATTCGTCTTCCGTCAGAATTTCTCCATATGAAGTATCTATCTTGTCATACTCCCATTCTCCAAAGTTAAGCCACATATCGGAAATGTCTTCATATTCTTTATAAGATACGTTACCAACCTCGATTACTAAATCATCGTGTTGACATGGCTCTTTCTCAATATAAAATGCCAATATCTTTTCTCGCCATTTTGCACTATTTTTAAATCTGGCTGCCCAAACCTCATTCTTATACTGGTTTCGGATCACAAACGCCTTTCCCAGCCGGGTCAATACTAAAGCTGCAATCTTATAACCTTCGCCAAATTGTCCAATCGTTTCATTATCGTCACTTTTACTGGTTCGACCTAAAAGCAACGTATTAATATTTAGTTTTGTGTTTGCATTAATGAATCTCAGAGTACGTGATTTTGAATCGTATTCCAAAGAAAAGCTCTTTTCCGAATACTTGGTCTCCTGATCTATTCCATTTTGTATCAGCTCTCTAACTGCATCTAAAAACTCCCAATCTTTTACATAGTTTGGAGTCAGTGAAAGTTCATAACATTCCATATATTTTCTCCTAATTACGTCTTACGATTTTATGTTTACCATAACTGTTCCGAAGTATTTTATAACCAGTGCCTTTAATCATATCTACCTGCTTATTGTATTCGACAATCTGCTTCGAGTTATAAGGGATAATTTGCCACATCTCATCTAATCTTTCTTCGTACTGATGTTTTCGTAATGCAATATCGAAAGATGTGTTATCTTTATTCTGATATGAATCGTTATACTCCCCTAAAAAATATCCAAAGATGTCGTCAAAAAGATTTTTCTTTCCCATTTACAATCAACTCCTCTGCTTCTTCTATATCTGGTACTTCTGCTTCATCTTTAATAATTCCTTCAATCACCTTAAATTCAAAGGTTTTTTCTTTAAAAGCAGTAAATGAAGGACGATTATCTATTCTAACCACAACTCCTTCTGCAATATGTGTTTTTCCGATTTCATCTACTGGCATGTTGTCAATATATTTATGCACTCTCTGCTGCAAGTCTTCCCATGTTGTATACATAAATTTTTCTAAATCAGGAACATGCTTCAAACCCAAGCGTTCACACCAGTTTTCCACCTGTTCCCAAGGTAATTCGATTACAGTTCCCTCCGGGGTGGTCATAGTCATTCGGTACACATACATTTCACATTCTCCGGGATTACATCCATAAGAAAAAAGTGTTGTTGGACCAAATTTTTTAGAGAATTCTTTATCTTTTACTTTTTTGTTCGATGCTGTTCCCATAATTGGAGTAGTCTCATTTACATAACCAACGATTTCATAAAATACTTCCATTCCTTCTGGCAGCTTATCTTTCAATAGCTCATGCCATTTTTTACGAAAGCGATTATCAGAATAGTAACCAGTAGTATCATCGATATTTTCTAATACTACTCGTCTTGTACCTGTAATCACTGCTTTCTCTTTTTGAATCTTTGGCGGCAACTGGAAAAAACTTCTTAGTCTATTTATTTTTTTATAGACTTTCGTTGTATTCATTGTTCTCCCTGATGTTCCATGTAGCTTTCGAGTGATATAAATAATATCTCCTAACTTAAAGGCTTCCTTATTATAAGCTAACTGCTCCGTGTCTTTATGCTCTGCAAAGAATTCATAATTAGTCTTCGATTGAGTCTTTTTTGATTTGCCATAGTTCTCACTTTTGCCTTTCATTTGTGGAATATATTTTTGACAAATTACATATCCATTCAGAATAGAGATCTGATCTCCGTTTTTCAATTTTGTAATATCTGTCCACTCACTTAATGATTCAATCGGTAAAACCAAACCATCAGACTTCTCTCCTCTTAATTTCAATGCTGTAATATTTCTTTTATTGGGGTCTAAATACCCTCCTACATTATTTCCATTTTCATCCTTTTTGCGGACTAAGTTATTCTTTTCTGCAAACTCTTCTGAAAGCTGTCCATCTACAGGAAAATAAACAACTGTCTGCCCTTCGTGATACGATAAATCTACAATCACATTACATCCAAATATTTCCGCACACTGTAACCTATTAGCATTTGAATGTTTTCTTAAATTATTTAATGTTACTACATATCCGCAGTACATTTCTATCTCCTCCTCTTCTATAATTCCATCAAATCATCCCACTTTTTGCCAATGAATTCGGGAAACCCAGCAGTAATGAAATCAGTTTCCCAAGATATAAAACAACTCCAAAACAAAAAAGTAGAAAACATATTGCTATCCCAAGTAAAACGATCAGTCCAAAACAGTCAAACAAATAGCCCATACTCTCACCTTATTTCATATTTGCTATAACATTTAGAACAATAACGAGTCAAAAAAAATAATAAATTCCATCTTTATTAGGAATTGATTTTGATATGAACAGGAACTTTTAGTATTTCTTTTAATTTCTCTTCTGCTTCCTCAACCGTCATTTCTTTTGGGGCTTTCCAAGTGACATAAGAATTTTTAGGATTCAAAATTGACCTCATGGTTCCTATTTGTGTAACTCGTTCAACCTTTTTAACCTGATCATCGTTCAATTTAGTTGCCGTTGCCGGAACATAAGAAACTATGCAGTTTTCTCCTATCAGACATTTCTTACCATTAAGTATGGTAACAAAAAACCTAGCTCCCGATTTATAAGTAATTAACATATCCGACTCTAAATCATTATAGGTGGCATCATTTGGAAGCATTTTATGCACAATCATTTCATCTGTCCATACATACCCCGTATCTTGCATGCTGTAACCCATATCACATTTCTTTCTGATTTCCATTATCTTCCCACAATAATATTTCATTTCCTCTAGAAAATGATAACCAGGATTGGCGATATATTCGGTTCCTTCTTTAGTTTTTCTCACACCGTATTCTTCCGCCATTTGCTCCCAGGATTTAATTTTGACTCGATCTCCTACTTTGTATTTCATTGATGCACCACTCCTCTTCTGATCCCGTGATTTCCTATACCGCATCCTCAAAACAAGGAATCGGCATCCTTTTGAATCCTGTTTTCTCATGTAAATCATCAATTTTCTTACGCACATCCAGATCTTTACAGATACCAGTCCGAATATACTGATCCAACACTGCATATGTAAATCCAAGGTTTTCTTCGTCTGTTTTACCGCACAACCCATCAGCCGGCACTTTTTCAATAAACTCTTCCGGAAGTCCCAGCACATATCCAATTTTTTTGACTTCCGTTACCGTAAGATCCATTAAAGGACTGAAATCTCCAACGGAATCACCCCATCTGGTACTATAACCAACCCATTCTTCAGATAAGTTGCATGTGTTTGCCACACGTCCTCCGACTGTCTGGGACACCGCATATAATGTTGCCATGCGAATTCTCGCCGGAAGATTGATAGACGACTGAACACTCCAATGATCATCAAGCGCCGTCTTTACTTTCCTCCGGATCGAATCTACCGCCCCGCTAATGTCGAAAATACCATAGTCAATCCCTAAAAACTTGCATAATCTGGATGCAACATCAATATCGTTTTGCACTCCATTCGGCATTAAGACTCCGTACACCCTATCTTTCCCAAGTGCTTCTACACACAGAGCAGCAACGATACTCGAATCTTTACCGCCGGAAATCCCGATAACCGCCTTGCAATCCGGCCCATTTTCAGAAAACCAATCCTGAATCCAGTTAATAATATTATTTGTTGTCTGCTTTGCATTAAATTTATACATTGTCCAACCTCCATAATTCTACTTGATTTTTACTGAATATATCATCAATCATTTTATATACCGTATTCCAATCTGCTCCACCTCTACAACTTCCTATCTTCCACGGCATTGCAATCGTAGCTCCATTATTATTGTTCTTTTCATGTGTAAGAGCTTGAATTGATTTAAAACACTTCTCTAAAGCATTCAAATCTGTATATTGTTTCCCGTCAAACCCATAAGAACCTTGCGCAAATGCATTAACAATGAATTGCTGCGGATATGATATATTTACACTTCCACAATGATTATCTTTACATAAATGCAATATCTTAGGATTGCATGGAACCACCTGAATCTTTCCAAGCATCTCTTCTGAACATGCCTTTTTATATTCAACGAATACATGCGGATATTTATTTCTGACCTGCTTGGCCACGCCCGATCCCATAACTCCTTTGCAGTTTACCTGGTGAACAATAAATCTTGCATCTGTCGTAAAAAGATCTCCATCGATTACACGAATCATTTGCATTCTCCTTTCAATCTTTTACGGATGTCTTCAATAGTCTCCCATTTCATAATCTGCCCGTCGTAGAATACCGTCTGTAATAAAGTATCGTCCGACAATCCATACAATTCGTCTTCACATTTCAACTGACCATCTTCTCTATAAACCCGGCAACATCCTTTGTGTGATTTTTTCAGATGATCTGTATCTGTTTTTGGATCTTTATAGATGAAATACTCTTTGCCATTAATGACTCCATAAGTAGCTTTCATCGCAATTCCAAAAGTATCTCTTGTCAAAATCACCATTTTCCCATCTTCATTCAATGCTGTAAAACAAAATGCTCCTACTCCAAACGTAATACAGTTAGCAGCAAATTCTAATTCTTCCAACTGCCTCCATATTTCTTTTACTCGATCTAATGTGCATCCGTCGCCATAGATAATTCCGATATGCGGGTCCAATTCTTTATATCCTTTTTCGTTGATGCTTCTGCCGAACATATCCCATAACTTCTGGACTGTCTTTACAGATATCTCTACGATATCCCCGCTATCCGGCCGGATCAAAAGTTTCCCGTTATGATTCATAATCTCTTCTCGGCACTGCGGTAACAGGTTGTCCACCAAATTCCAGTAATTATATGTATCGGAAACCATCGAGAAAGAAGTGTCCGGATATAGTTCTGTAAGCAACTTTTTAATAAAAGTGATTTCGTCTCCGTCAACCGCATAGTTTGCACCCATAACGCTATGCTCCGTAGAAACCGCTCCGATTCCAATTTTTTCTTCGCACTTATTCCTTCCGTAATAGTAATCTAAGTATTTTAATGCTGGAATCGTACTTGTTTTATTGAATGATAACAGCCAGGAAGCCGAAGCTCTTACTGCTTCATCAAGACAAGACATTCCTCTCATACCAAAATCTGCCATTGCCATCGCTGGGTCTGCGCCATCTGTCGTTTTGTCATAATAATATTTTGCGACCTTAAAGTATTCATGCCCAATTGTCGCATGGCAGCACATCTTCCAAAGTTCTACCTGTAAAATACATTCAATCCACTGGACAAGCCATGCAAAATCCGGATGAGTATTTGTAATCTCGATACATGGAACCCCCATATCGACCAATGTTCCTTCTGGTAACGACTTGATAAGCAACGGAACCCATCCAAGTTCATGTAAATCATGAATTTTCTGTATATCATAGTTTTTACGTCCGATCTGAGTATCCATATAAGTTTCATACTCTCTTTTAATAATGGACCAATCAGTACTAAAAAACTCATTGAATGCCTCTACAAGATATTTAGAAATAAACTCCTGCAACCCGAAAAATACCATCCGATCAATATAATTAAACATAGATTTTCTCGGAGTCCAATAAGAAACAAGCTGTGTCAGTCCATCCGGGTACATCCTATCATGTACCTGTTTATAAGTATCAGATAATAATAAAATATGTGGTTTAAGCATTTATTTTCACCTCTTTGTCATTAAGAATACGGAAACGTCTTACTATTTTAATCAGCTCATGTTCCGCTGTATAAATAGAATCTGTAGTAAAAATTCGTGTTACCAATCCACTTCCAATCAATTCGCCCTGCAACACCGTATTTTCGCAATGAGTAACATACAAGTAAATATCTTTTGCCCCTAACTCTTTCAATTTCTTCGCAGAATAATAAAATGTTCCACCTTTAGAGCAGATATCATCTACAATCAGGATATTATGATCTTTGATTCTTTCCATATCACCAATCACATCCAGACCTTTTATTTCACCGGTGTCCCAGTCTCTTACTTTATTTCCGAAAACATATGGTTCCTTGATAGCCCCAGAATATCTTTTCACACTACCGGCATCTGGATAAAAAATTGTAAAGCTTTCCTCTGAACTTTCTTCAGATATTTCAACTATTGCGTTGCTAAGTAGACTAAGTTGAGGAACAACTATTACTCGATCAAATAAAGATGTAGTTACCGTTGAATGCGGATCCGCAATTACTACGCATTCGAAATTGAGGGCATTAATGATCTCTGAAAAATACTTTAATGTGAAAACATTTTTGCTATCCTCTGTTCTGTCCATTCTTGCATTTGGTACATATGGCATAAACAGAGAAATTTGACTTGGGTATCCAACTGGTGAATTCCTTAAATGTTTTACAAGATAGATTAAAGTAATCAATTCTTCATCGTTGTCATAATACCAACTGATTTGCATTGGATAGCAATTTGGAACAGATAACCGCAGTGTCCCATCTGGAAAATGGTTCTGATCAATCACAAATTTATTATCCAACACAATCATTGGCTTTCTCCTCCTCGTTTGTCACAATAATCTGGCAAGACTTCATTGTTTCTAAAGCTGCTTTATGTTTCTCTGGTGTAACCCCGGCGCAACAGGATGCGTCAACATAAATTGGTACTTCCGGGTTAAATGCTTTGATCAGAAGAGCATTTGATACGACACAAATATCTGTACATACTCCGATCAGTTCAACAATATCGTACTTTCTATCTTTAACAAATGTCCCTAATGTGAGACTGCCAAAAGTCTGTTTGTCACAAACCCCACACCTATGAAACTCTGTAATAATTTCAGGAATTAAATCCCATCCATGCGTTCCTTTCACACAATGAGGAACTGGAAGCATCCTGCCTTCCTGTGTTGATAAATAATTCTCTGAATGCGTATCTCTTGTAAATACTACATCCTGTCCTTTTTCTTTGTAGGATTTGATTTTTGTCTTTACGTTCTCTACGATCCCCTGTGCTTCTTTTGTTCCTAGCACTCCGGTCACGAAATCATTTTGCATATCAACCACAATTAAAACACGTCTTTTATCCATCTTTTCTACTCCTTTTTATAATATGAACCTCTGAAATATTTGGATCATCTTCTCTTTCTGGAAGATTTGCAATCTGGCGTGCCATTTTCACCTGATCTTCCCAATATTTCTGACTACTAATTCTCATGTATAAAGAGCCACGTACTAAACATCTCCAACTTCCTCCAGCCTCCCAGTCAATAGGACACATTGAACAATATGATCTAATATATTTATTAAATTGATTATTATACTCGCAACAAGGATTATAATTTTCTTCCTTCCCGTGTTCTATCATATATTTGCTCTCTAACCCACTGATAAATTGTCGGGATTTTCTTTCTCAATATAATCAGCAATCCAGTTCCACTTATCTCTATGCATCTGTACAACTTCACTCTTAGTAATCTTTTTCTTTAATATTTCCCTCATGATTGTATCCTCCATTTGAGTTATATTTCATAAGCATCAATCACAATGTCTTCCATTGCTGCCCTTGCTTCTAAAATAGAGAGATAATCATTCATTGTACGCGTCTGCATGTAATATGTGCTAATTGGACATGTTGGCGTGAAATTTAATCTCCCATTTTTCCAGTCATCTACCATTTTAGAAAGTTTTTTGTACCGAATCATTGTTTGCAGATATTCTGCAACAAATCTTTCCCGGTAGTCATCACTGTTCATCATTGCAACCGTATCTCTTAATTCCATAATTCCTTACTCCTCACTTACAATCTTAATTTTTCTTCCAAGTTCCTTTTCAATTTCAGCAAGCGTCATTTCCTGTGCTTCCGGCTCTGACTCTTCGTGACGTTCCCAGATAAGATCAAGATTTTCTAACAAGAATATTTCTCTTAAATCTCTTAAAGTACTTGTTTTTACACGATAGACACGCATGATATCGCAACATTGAACATCACGATTTTGACATAAAAGATTATCATCATAATGATCGAAGTCATTCCAACATCCAAAACCGTACATATGATCCTCTATCGCTAATTTTAGATCTCCTGTTCGATATTCAACCACCATTCCGGTTTCAAGATCATCTTTAGTGAAGTTGGCCGGTTCAAGCATTTCGTCTGTAAAACACCAATAAAAAGTACCGTCCATATTCATGCATCCACTTAACTGGTAATGATCACGCACTACATCAGAAATAAAATACGTTTTCCCTCTGTACTTCGCCATAGCAGCGGTAAATTGATATTTACCATACCTTGTATTAATTGCTAAACTATCTTTTACCCGGACTTTTTGTCCTACTTTAAATTTCATGTTTTATCTCCTTCAATGCTTTCTCGGCAGCTTCTTTTGTAAGAAATATGGTTTTCCCAATCATATCTTCTGAAAAAATTTCTCCTGTATCATTTATACCCTTTATAAGTTTTGTGTGAAAAAATAAATTGCCGCATGTGGATATTTCTATAAAAACAACTCTGTATTCAGATATAAAATCTCTTGTTAGTTTGTGAAGAATATCTCCAACAACACACGGCAGCACCACCAATCTTCCATCTTCTTCTGCGGTTTCATATTCTTCCAGTTTTTCCATAGCTAAATATCCTTCATCACAATTAGAATAGTCTGGTAATGGCTCTGCCCCATAGCACTGATATAGAGTTTTTATAACATTTTCACCATGAGATTCCTTAACCAAAATTCCTTCATCTGTTTTCTGTGTCAACCGTTCTGTCACTTGCTCCACCTCCCGTATAAGTTGTTTTATTATCATATATGCTGTGTCATATACCTCCCGCATTTCGGACATTTCTTTAAATATTCCACTATTTCACCTCAAACAATCTGTTTCCCATTCAGTATCATATACCTGTTATACGTCTCTATTGTTTTCCTTCTGTACCCCTGAAAATCTTTCCTCTGCATCTGTATATTTCCCATCCTGTCATATCCAAGCCCAGTTGTAAGATTTAAGAAAAGATATGGTGCAATCTCCGGGTATACTTCTTGCGCTGCCTGAAGAATCAGTCTCTGATCGTAGTCCCTGGCTTTCCGGCAGTATGCAACGATCCGTCTCCCATCTTCGTATGTCAGTCCATAATCCTTAAGGTATGTATCCCTTGTGCTCATTTTTATCACTGGCCCTTTCCCTTAAGTAACTCAGTACATCCATATGCCGTCTCATATACCTTTTGTTCTTCCGATTCCTGAGTACCTTTGATCTGTTTCGTTGATGAGTTACCTTTATCATTTATTTTCCTCCTGTATTTACATTCTCCTTTGTTCCTTTCCGATCCATCATCCATACAAATGATTTTAACTTTGCGTTCAACTGTGTTAATTCAATATATTTATGCGGATCTTTTTTCAAAATTTCTTCCATTTCCGATGTTATTTTGGAAGTCAAAAAAGACAAAATACATAGTTCATTCTTGCTGAATGGAAATTCCCCTTTCCGGGCGGTATGGATCTGGTGCCTCTATTATTTTCCATCCCCTTATCAAATTTGATGATGGATAAAATATCTGAGGATATTGGTCTACCCAAAATTCCGCAAAATCTCCTGTAGTTCCATCTTCATTGTCAGCTTCAACCCACTTGCAATTTGCAAGTAAAGTCGAATAATTACCTCTGTAGCCATAAGTAATCCAAAATTTTATACAACCTGTTTGATTCTTTTCACATTCCTCTTTTGTTGGCATCCGTTCCTCCACTGGGACCCAGCCGTCATCTTTCGTGTGCTGACGGATAATCTCTTCTGCCCTATTTCCTGCGGCGTCATCTATAATACAGCCCTCTGCCTTTAATTGCTCTATAATCTCTTCCAGAATCTTCTCTAATTCCTGCATTTTTATTCTCCTTTCGAATCAAAGAATGCACAAATCCATATTTTATTCCTCCGGCATTTCAAAATAATTTTCTTGGCAACATGCTATTTCTGAAAATACCTCCCTTGCTCTATCAAGGCTTTTGTATTTACCAAGTTTATGTTTTTTTCTCCTGTCTTTGATGTCATTACACTTTAAAACACACACGTCCATTTCTAAGTTTCTTGCTTCATAAATGTTTCCGTCCTGAGCTTTTATTTTCATTTATTTTCCTCCTGTATTTTCTTGTATGGATCTGGAAGAGAGCACCAAGCTGTAACATTTTCAATCTCGCAATACGTATTACTAAATTTCCTCCATTTTTTATCATTCCAAAGATCATACACTGCTATATCAATATCCCAATAATCTATATTGTCGATAAACACAAGATATTTTTTGTATGAGTTCTTTATTTTTTCATCAGGTGTCCTTTCCGGCAAACGCTCCTCCACCGGAATCCAGCTATCATTATCTCTTTGCATTTCTTTCTCGCCGTCGCTTCGTCCCTTGTGCAACGTCACGTATTCATTTCCGCATCTAAATGTCATAGACTCGTGATTTCTTAAGAATTCAAAATCTTCCTTTGAAAGACAAATCTCTGCGTCTTCTTTTTCCGGAACGTCATTCATGTGCTTGCGGATGATTTCTTTTGCTAAAAACGTCGCTGTAAAAGAATCGATAACAAAATGATGTACTCCGTTTTCATCTTCGATATTTTCTATGTTCTCTTTAAATGTGTTTTCTATTTCTTCCAGAATCTTCTCTAATTCCTGCAATTAGTCCACCTCCACACTTCCGATTTCAAACTCTGCACCGCACTCGTCACAGATTACAGTATCCCCTTCCCATTCCGTCCAGAAATCGCACATTCTTTCGTCTTTAAATTCGTCATAATCAATCTCGATCTCGTTTCCGCAATATGGACATTCATATTCCACGTATTTCGGAACCTGCACCACCGTAACTTCAACCTTCTCTAATTCCTGCATTTCTCTAATCCTTCCTCTTTTACCTTTGATTCAAAAAACCTCTTCCATTCGATATAGCAGACAGCAGAACTACATATTCTTTCAAGGGGACAATCGTCACAATTATCCATTACTACACTCATAATTTTTCCGAGTTTCTCCAATTCCTGCATATCAGTCTTCCTCCGTGTTCTCTTCATACTCTTGTCTTTTGATTATCCTGATATTCTCTTGCGGAACTTTGCAAAACTTTGCAATCCCTGCTATCTGATCTTGTGCGTATTCCTGCAATTTAAAACTCGTCAGATTCTCTGTATGGAGGTCTATACTACTTTGGGAATACCCGACTTCTCCTTTACCTCCAAATATTTCCGCATCTCTAACCTCATAGAAAAGACTTATTGTTACATCTATTTTCTTCTGCATGTCGCCCTCGTTATTCCACATCGGATGCCCGTAGTATAAATAACAGTTCTTACATTTTCCGCACGGTTCTCCATCGCCATTCAATGTACGCAACCCTGCACATAGATCTTCTTCATAACCAGGATGCTCATATTCGTGAGCCATATAACAGTTATCAATTCCCTGTTTTACCTTGATATGCATCATTATTCTCCTTTCAACAATTCCGAATTATCAAGCTACTTCTTCTTTCTGTTTTTATCCACATCCTCAGTCCTCCTATTTCAACCTCTGTCCGCAATATTTGCAATATTTATCGGATCTACCTATATTCTCATTACAAGTTGGACATCGGTATTCATCTATTACGCACGGTTCTTCATCCCAACCATTTGGTTCACAGTGTTCGCAAAAGCTATACCCACACCGCTCACATACAGGTCCACTATGGCAATCAACATACATAGCAAATTCATCAATTTTACCTTCCGCTGTTCTTCTCCACTGATGTTCTGAAAACTCTTGATGAATATGAAGGATCTCTTTCGCCGTATCCCGCTCCTTCAGCTCCATGATCTGTTCCGGTGTAAGTTCGGTGTCCTCGTATTTCTTTAACGCCCAGTAAATAGTCATTGCTTCTTTCCGTACTTCTCGGGCGTCAATGATGGCTCTTCTTAATCCGCCGTCTATCTTTTCATCTGGTACTGTTAATCTCTCCATCTCTGATCTCCTTAATCCTCGAATAAGCCACCGCAGACAGCCTCTCCACAGCAAAATTTAGCTGACATACAATCTCTTCGACATCAGTCGAGACAGATATTCTGTTTATGTTTCCCCGCAGCATATCAAGAATCTGCCTCTTTTCTTCGTTCGTATATGGTCTGTTTAATAACTTCTCCATCTCTGATCTCCTGGTTTAAACCCTTTTTAGTTTCTGTTGTTCTTCCAATATATATCAGATAACATTTTGGAAATAATTTCCTTCGCCGTATTCCACCCTAAGCAGAAATCATCGTTGACACTTTCTATAAAATCATCATCATATTCAAATTTCTGCATAATTTCCTTAATTTTTCTTACATCTCTTTTAGCTGTTCCTTTTAAGTATCCAGGGAAATTATGTAGTACATCGAGATATACCGGATATCCTATTTTCTTAGAAATGGCTCTTATATATGCACTCATTTCTCCAATGGCATGTTCGTCACCAAACCTGTGCCAAATTTTTCTGGAATCCTCTGTTCCCGATTTCAATTCCTCAATCACCTTTTCCGTGTCAAAGGCTGTTGGCAATTTAACAACCTCCTGTCTGACTTTATCCATTCTGCGATTTGCATTGAAATTATCTCGACTACTGACATTGATATATCCGAGTTTATCAATTAAAGCTATAACTGCTTTCTTGCTGATTAAATCATCACTCATTCTGTTCACCTGCCCTTCTGTTCCACGTATTAAC